>Ga0209700_102782_pt1 | contig 34873 bp, 22 predicted proteins | sample SiratroredBW_FD_187528 | JGI IMG/M metagenome (GOLD analysis project Ga0209700, IMG submission 187528) | Root nodule microbial communities of legume samples collected from California, USA - Siratro red BW (SPAdes) (version 2) | ecosystem: Host-associated > Plants > Roots > Nodule | place: USA...
ATTTTGAATTATTTATGTATTTAGTTATGACAACATAACAGTCCAATCTCAATTTCAAAAAGTTTCTGCAAATACATATATGTAAATGAAATATGCTGAATCAAAATAATTTTATTCTAAGTAAAACTTTATAAAACCACAGACCAAGGTGTAGAGAATGATTTGATTTCAAAATAAAATTGAAAGTAGATTTTAAAAAATATTTAAAACATGTACTATTTTTATATCTATTTATTTATTTTTAACTTTTCTCTTTTTTTTTTTTAATTTTAAACAAACTTAATATAATAAATAAATACTTATTTGGGTCTACATTTCATCTATACATACTCATCATGAATATCTAAAAATTATTTTTATGGTAGAAAGATGTACTTTCCTTGGATCTACCTGAAATCTTGCATATAGACAAACATTGAACATGATGTCAGGTCTAGAAGCAGTGAGATATAAAAGAGATCCTATCATTTGTTTGTATTCAATAATATTAATTGGACTAGACTCTTTATCCAAACCTAGTCATGTTGTAGGATGTATATGTGCTCATAGGTTTGACTTCATCTAACTTGGATCTCTTAAGTAGTTCTTTGACATTCTTTGATTGATGTATAAAAATCTTATCATTTGTTTGCTTTATTTGAAATCCAAGAAAAATTATGAGTTTTCCTATCATGGTCATATCAAATACTTTCTGCATTAAGCTTGAAAAATCCTTACAAATTTCATTAGTAGCACCAAATATAATATCATGAACATAAATTTACGCCATAATGAATTCGTTTGAATAATCTTTACGGAATAGAGCACTGTCCACTTTTCCTCTTTGAAAACCATTTTCTAAAAGAAAAGAACTTAGACGCTCATACTATACTCTAGGAGCTTGTTTGAAACCATACAAAGCATTATTTTATTTGTAAACATGTTGTGAGAAGTCAACACTCTCAAAGGGGGTTGTTCCATATAGACTTCTTCTTTAATGAATCCATTAAGGAATGTACTTTTAACATCCATTTGAAATAATTTAATGTTTTTATAGGTATCAAAAGCAAGTAAAATGCGTATAGCTTCTAGACGGGCAACAACAGGTGCATAAGTTCCAGAAGTCAATACCTTATTGTTGTGAGTAACCTTTGGCCATGACTCTAGCCTTGTTTCTAACAACCTTACCTTGTTCATTAATTTGTTTCTAACCACTTTACTCCTATCAAAACTTTGTTTGTGGGTGGTTCTACTAACATCAGACCTCATTTTTCTTAAATTGATCCAGTTCTTCTCGCATAGCTTCTATCCAAATTTTGTCTTCTAATGCCTCATCTACATTCTTTATTTAGTTTGTGAAATCATGGTCATTTGATCTCTGACTTTTGATCGTGTAGTAACTCCTTCATTAGGATCACCAATTATGGCATCAGTTGGATGAATCTTAATCAAAGTGGAATTCCTTCTTGTAGGTTCTCTTCTTTCTTTCTTTGGTACATCCAAAGCTCTTGATGGACCATTTAATGTTTGACTAATGGATGTTGGAAGATTTTCCTATAGTTTCTGCAATTGAAATCAAGAGAATTGCCCTACTCTGATAAGTCTTAAGTCATTAAATCCCACATGAATAGATTCTTCCACGAGAGACATTCTAGAGTTATACATTCTATATGCCTAAGATGATTTAGAATGCCCAAGTAGCATTCCTTCATCGCTTTTACAGTCAAATTTTCCAAGATTATCTTTATTATTCGGAATGAAACATTGTACTCCAAAAGGATGGAAATAAGATATGTTAGGTTTTCTATTTTTCCACAATTCAAAGGGAGTCTTTTTGATCAAGGGTCTTATTCTGTTTTGTAAATAACAAGCAATATTAATTGCTTCTACCCATAAGTATTTAGGGTGAAGTTAGCATTAAGCATCGTCTAAACCATTTCTTGTAAAGGCCTATTCTTCCTCTCAACAACATCATTTTGTTGTGGTGTTCTTGGAGTAGAAAAGTTATGGTTAATGCCATAATTTCACAAAAGGCCTGAAAGTTTTCATTTTCAAATTTTCTTCTAGTAGCCACAACTGATATGCCTTTCTCATTTTGAACTTTTTTTAAAAGTTTACAAAAGACTTTGAAAGGCTCATCCTAATGGTTCAAATATTTAATCCATGTCCATCTTGAATAATCATCAACGGTAACAAGATCATATCTTTTGCCACTAATAGATGTAGTTCTAGTGGGTCCGAAAAGATCTATGTGTATCAATTCAAGAGGTCTTTAAGTGGAAACTTCATCCTTACTTTTAAAAGAGCTTTTGACTCGTTTCCCCTTGACACATAACTCACAAAGAAGATTGCCTTTGAATAACATATTTGGCAAACCTCTCACGAGGCTATACTTTTTCTAGCTTTGAGAGTAACTTTGCATGGCCATATTTTCTGTGCCACAACCAATGATCTTTGTAGAGCCATCAACGATGGGTTAGAATATGTGCATGCTTGCTGTGAGACATATTTGTTTTTCTTCCACCTTTTCTTCTTGAAAGTTAGATGTAATACTTTTTCCACGTAGATATGAGACTTTTCTTCTTGAAAAAATTCTTTTTTTCTCTTTTCTCCTATTCTGTCCATTCAGGCTTGAAGTACCTTGACTTCTTATATTTGTATCACATAGTCCTCTCCTTGCACTCCTTCCGATCTTTACCATAATAATAATAATAATAATAATAATAATAATAACAACTAGATATCTATCGTTTTCACATTTTTAGTTGTGCATTGTTGGTTGATAATCTTAAATAGGCAACAATAGATCTATCCCTGTTGGAAGAAATAAGTCGAGATATGAGAATAGATAAATAATGATGTTAAGAAACTTGATAAAGTTATGCAACTGAGTTCAAGTTTCTTTCCAATAAATATGAAACTCAAAAAGAGTTTATGTTATCTTCTACATAATTATTCAATCATACTTTCTCTTTCTTACTCTCTAATTGAGTCGGCTTCACTCGACTGAAATCCTAACAGACAAAAGAAAATCATCGACATCCTTTCTAACCAACTCTTTTTATCCTCATTATCAAATTATTATTAGGTCTCATCACATTCTAAAATCTTTTATTTATATCTTTATCACCTATATATGTTATTATCATCATTTTTGTGACTTTGTTTGAATAAATTGAGCATTTATTATAATTTAATAAAATTAATAAAGACATGTAAATATGATACTAATTTTATGTATATGTTCATGCTCATCTTTATTATTATCACAGTTTTTTTTTTTCAAACATTAACTAATTTTCGTAAAATCATTGAAATAAATTTCAAAATATTTGAGCGTGGGGAATGACTCGTGTTTGTACCACTAGCTAGCACCAATACATCAATAATATATGCATCATGACATGAAAATCTAAAAACAAAAAGACTCATTTAAGTATGGTGTGTTATTTTTCTGTGAAAGCAAACAAAACATAGGAAGAGGAATGAGACCTTACATGGAGATCATAACAACGACAATTCAATATCCCGAAAATGAACACGATGTAATATCCATACCTGTATCGATGTCATGCACAAAATAGAGGAGAGAGAAAAGAAAAACAAAACAATAACGAGAGGAAAATATATAACCTGATTGCAAAATAATAGTTTCTACATCGATCCTTATACATTTCATGTAAAAATATTATTAAATATTATAAATTTGTTATAACATTTTACATTACATCAATTATTATATAGTAGATATAGAATACCATAGTTTAAAATATTTCTTTTTTAGTAATGTAATTTTAAACTACCCTCCATTGTCACCTCCTCTTAAAAGTTCTTTCAATAAAAAACGAATCATCACAGCATGATCCAATAGGTGAAGTAAATTAGAAAATCAGTACAAAAATTCTATAAATAATAAGAGGGAGAAGTAAGAAAGAAACTCTTGTGCATAAAAAATTTCAAGCACAACTTGGTGTTAAAATTCATTTTGTTTACTTAAACGGATCACGGACCAGCCCGTTTGCTTAAAAGTTATGAGCTGAATAGGAAGTAGATATGTTTTGATAATATGGTCTTTTTTGGCTTTTTGGGTCCTGTATGAAGTCGGAAAATGTGTGTAATATAATCACATGTCACATGATTCTTTTTAAGGAATTATGTGTTGGTATATTCTCTTCAATATATCCAGCATTTGAAATTATTTTTTTGTGTCCAAAAGATTGAAATATTTCTTTTATGCTTTCTATTAATTTATTTTTTCCTATTGATAAAAAAACCTGTTCCTATTTGACATTCCTATAACAACCCGTAAAATAAAAATAATATATGAAATGAAGTTATTTAATTAAAATATAAATTAAATTATGGAATATAAAAAAGTAACAAAATGAGTTGTAAAATGGGAGTGGAATTTTTTTAGAGTGTCAACAAATCAGGATCCAAAGTTATGTCATGTGGTTGCATATTACCTAAAATGAATCCCGTTTATTTTGTGAACTCCATGAACGGACTAAACAATTTACGAGCCTAAGTTATTATATTCAAAGTGCCAATTTATCCACCAATTTTGCCAAATCTTGTTGCATTTCATTTTTAAACTTTTCATTTCCAGCACCTGTGCCTATACAGTGCAATCTTAAAAAATAATAAATTAATTACGGATGAGAAAGTGAACATATGAAAACATGCTGGCATGTGGCCCTTACCACTTGCCATAATATTTTTTTGCTAATAATCAACGACAAAGAATCACGGATTCACTATGTTTAATACAAAGTTCTTACGTTCATAATTTTATATAACATAATATGTAACCAATCTATGAAGGGTAATCCATTATAGATTACTTCCATTGGATGCCTTTTAGGTTGAAACTTGATTTAGCCATCCATGCATGTATTTGGAAAGTAAGGGTCTTTGTTGGTCAAAACGCGTGGTCCACACATCCATGACTCTTCTGATAGCAAATAAACAATTTTACGTACTATGCTTAATTTGGCAATAAACTATAGGTAGAGAATATAACCTTGAATTTTCAACTGTGTATCTACAAACATATATATTCATGTATGCACACGCAGCATTTTAATATTGCTAGTGGCAGAAAAATACTGAAAAGGGTTTCGTCTGTATATATAAGGAAAACATTTTGACATATAATCATTTATGCATGATGTTCTATATTTGGCCACAGCACTATGAATATGCATTATTCTTCACATGCAATGCAAAGTGATTCCCAATTGCTCTTTCCATTGGTATATATGAGTCATGTGCAGCTGGACCCAATATGCAGAATATTAGCCTGATTGGTATCTGACAGATATATGATTATATTATCTACTTTGCAATTTGTATTAACATCCCTGAACTAATCCAAAGTTAATTACTATTTTTTTAGTTAAAAGAAAAGTTTTTCTTTTAAGAGATAAAATCCTTTGGATTCAGTAATAGCAAATTGTTTTTGGTGAAACATTTATTACTCAATGTGAAAACTTTTTAGATCCACAATGGTCATATTATCAAAAAGGAAATTAATTTAAGTGATAAGAGAATCATAATAAATTTTTACCATGACTCATGTTATCATATCATGGAAATATACAATTAGATGATAATTTAAAAAGATTTTGCACTACCATTGTTTACAATATCAATATTTTTTAATTAAAGGTTTATTAAAATAGTCGTATGAGTGAATTTGCATCCCAAAAAGACTATCATTCTCGTTAAACTCTAACAATTATTTACAATACCATGATAGTATTGGAGAGTTTTTTATTTTTTATTTTTTATTTTTGAGTTTGTGGGAATAGTGATCTCTTAGTGATTTATTTTATTAAATTCATTTTATTTGGTGGTTTGGAAGAGAGTAGTGATTAAGTTTTCTTTCTTATGTTTGTAATAGTTGAAATACTCATTTTAAGTGTTTTTATTTATTATATTCATGACTGTTTAAAAACAAATTACGTAGAAATATGATTTAGCATTGTATTTTTTTATTTAAGGAGTTTTGATTAATTAAATTCTTGATCTTGTTTTTTGTTAATGAATTGTGGATCTCACTTACACCCATGTACATTACATATCTCATTATCTAGCTTATATAAAAATCGCACTGTTTTGGACATTGTTTAGTTTGTCATTGACATCATCCATGATTTAGTTTAAGTTGTTTATTGGCCTGTCTGACACAACAAACCAGCCTGAGAGATTCCTAAGTAATACTAATATGTTTTCTGATATTCTTTTAAAAAAATACTTTTAGTTTAAATTTATCATTGTTGATACTGCTAATACTTTAAGATTATTGTTGACCTAAGTGAAATTAGTATATTTATCTAAGTGAAAAAACTAATAGTCTATTTTTTCTCTTTTTGTGAATTTCAAAATTCATTATTTTAAAACTGCAAGGACATTTATTTGTATTTATTTTCTTACAACAAGGACTTGATAGACTCAACAAGGACTTTTTCTAATCAATGCAAGTATATTTTTGTTAATCTTTTCCCATTAAGCTTGGAGATCAACCCAAAACACATGCAATAAAAAGAGAATATCAACACATGACTCTTACTCCTTACTATGTTTATACAAACACCACATTTTCCAATAAACTCTTCCTATATGAGAAAAAAAAAAGTATTTGTGTAATAATGACAATAGTCAATATTGACTTTCCATCAACACTAATTTATGTTTTTCTATAGTATAAAATTCTCTGTTTAATGGATAAATATGAATTTACTTTTATTTTTTTACACACTTTTAAAGTTGACAAATACTACCAAAATCAATATTTAATTTTGACTTTTTAAGTAAAATGGTACATTTAGAAAATACAACATATGCATAATCATAGACAACAATTTAATAAAAACTAAAGGTATTTAGTCTTTTAAACAATAATTACAATTCATTCTTTTTTTTAAAATTTACATTCTTTTTTCACATATTAAAATCATAAATGTATAAAATCACTCTTTGATACGTGGTTAACTAATGTAAGAAACTATTTGAATTTTTTCTTAAATCTTACCTCCATTTCTTTTCATTTGACTCATTTTCTTATTTTTTTTCTAATTACCTTAAGGTTTTTTTATCAGCTATTTACCTTAAGGTTAAATCATAATTTTTTATTAATAAAAAAATAAAATAAATAAAAATATTTTAGGAATGTTTCAACCCTCTTACAAAAGAAGTGTTTCTGATCATGCTATTATGACAAAATATTTTCACATAAATCACCTTCTACACTAACATCCACCACAAATGAGCATGGTACAGCTAAACAATCCAAGACCCAACCTAGTGCTTAAAACAATTTTAACAATCCAAGTCTAAAAACAATCACACTAACAACAAATGTTAAACAATTACAAAATCACAATCACAAAATCTATTACATCTTCCCACCCTATGCCCTTATGATCAAGCAATGTGAAGTTCTCCAAACCCAAGTGTCTTCATTTTTCCTCTTTAACTATTCATAGTAGCTCTAGCATAAATGAGGATACTTGGGTTTTTTTCCTACTACATTCTCTTCTCCAGTTTATATTTCACTCCTATGTATTCCCATTTCATTAGCCTAACTTCCCTATTGTTGCTTCGCTCAAAATTGCATCAGCATACATTTTAGAGAGGTATTTGTATATGAGTAGCCCCTCTCCAAGCCATTTATCCTACAAGAATCTTATCCTATTTTCAAATCCTACTCTCCAAGTCACGTTGGACTCCCCACCACCATGGCTCTCCTTTGTACATTTTGTATAATTCAAGTTCTTCCATGACTCATACTTTGACTCTAGGATATCTTTTCATAATTACTTACTTTCTATTCCTAATCTCCATTTCCATTTGGCCAGTAAAACTATGTTTAATAACTTTATGTCTTTGATCCTCAATCCTCCCTCATCCATAGGTTTACATATATATGCCCATTTAACCTGGGCTATCTTTTTGTCCTAATCCCTAGCTCCACAAAATTTTCCTTTGTATTTTCTTGATTGCTTCACAAAATCAAGATGGTGCCCTAAAAATCACATGTAGTATAGGGGTAAGTCATAGAGATGATATGATAAGACACACTCAATCTACAAAAGACAGGACCCTATGATATGATCTTTAAGGGTAAATATAATTTAGGATTTTCTTTGTAATTTTTTACTACCTATTTTAATTAAGTGGCTAAAGGGTCGCATGGAGAAACTACAAGGTGAATCATTCATATTCTCATAGTAGGAAATAATGATGCATTTAATGGAAATTAAAGAAACACTAGTAAAAGTTAATTATTAGTAATAATTAAAGGTTAGTGGAATTTAGAAGACCTTATGTAATTTGGTCTACAAAAGGACACACTTGAAATATAATCAAGAGGGTATATATGAATTATGAAAAAAAATTGAATTTTCTCTTTATAAGAACTTTATGGAGTTTTGAGTTACAAAAACTCAAATGTGATTTTATCAAGATAACTTGTGGCTATCACCCTATGACTTATCACTTACATTCTCATATTTCTTGAATGTGGTGTGAATACCTCTCCATCTTGTAAGTTTGTTCTGAAAGTTAAGTTAATACCTCTCCATCTTGTAAGTTTGTTTTGAAAGTTAACTCTAATCTCGGATGTAAACTTAAAGTATCTAAGTATGCTTTTGAATACTAATATTTTGAATCTTTGGTATACTTTTGAATACCAATATATTTTGAATCTTTGGTTTGCATAAAAATAATGTATCGTTCCCAAACCTTGTATGAGTCCTCTTATTGGTTTAAAATCCTAGGTTAGACTAAGATACCGGAATTGTTTGTAAAAAGAATCTCAAATAAAAAAAATTGGACGCAATTCTCAGATAGTAGATACTTTGGCTATTATCTTATATATACACTCCATTAAAAAGATACCACTATATTCATCCAAGAAAATCGAATTCTTGGTTTTAGGAGTTAGAATTATAAAAGGAATGTTACACCCTTTTGGTATATACCCCTCTCTTTCAAAATCTTTAATAGCCGGAATGACCTCGTGATTTATGATCCTCCTCCTTAGCAATCTATTTACTTAAACATATTTGAATAGCTGATTCAAGTGTTATTTTATTTCATTAATTAACATATTTGAATAGCTGTACATTAGTCAACTATAAGGAAATTTTTTATTACAGACACTTTTTTTGTGACTTTCAAGATTCTTATTCTCTTCACGAGAGAAACATTCATTCAGTAAAATTCGAGAACTACATCCGTAAACCATGTCACTTTAAACCACTAATAACTTATTAAAGTACATTAGCAAGTATGTTGTCTTTAATTATGCAAGTATTGTCTAGGGGTATTTCTTTTTTTAAGTACAATCTAGGGTTTTATCAGAATTTGTTATATATCTTAACTTTAAAAGCAACCTCTTCAATTAATGTTTCTTGCGCAACATCTCTCTTATTAGATTAAAAGGAAGTGGAGAATAAAAATGCGAAATCCAATTTCAAAGAAAAATATTCGTCTTGTATCACATATTACCTTGCAATTCTTAAAAAATGTCAAATCAACCACACTTAAAAAACAACGAAACAAAAACATCATTTTCACTGACATTGTTTTAGTCTATTTCTTTATAGTGAGAATTTTCTTTCTCCCTCACATATACATTTGTCATAAAATTGCACATTAGATAAATGTAGGACAAGGAAATCTGAGACGCGTTTCCTTAACAAAAATGGCGTAGCTTTTAGCATACATGCACAGGTGATTGAGAAAAAAACGATGTTAAACAATCAAACTTGAATAAAAACAAATATGTAGTTCGTAAAATATATGCATCAGAAATTGCAGTTCTTAAATTTAAAGACACCATAATAGTATTCAAAACCGCGTCTATATCCCATAATTTACCTAAAAGCTAGCCAGTTGGCAGTACCATGAAAATTTAAAAAGTTTTGTTTTTTCTAATTGTTTTTGCATATAAACAAGAAGTAAGACGTAACTCTACTAATCTTTTTACTTGCACGATTTCTCAAAGATTCATTCCAAAATCCATGTGCCCTTTTCACAAAACAAAAGAACAAAAACGCCAATAGCATAACTTTGACTTGTGAATCTTTTTCAGTGCCCACAATATATATACACACGAGTTTTCAGTTTCTATGACACACCACGAACACTAACAAGTACCACAAAATGAAGTACTTCACCACCATTTTTATCTTGTTCTTTGTATTTCCCTTTGCATTTGGTGATCTGAGAGTTGGGTTCTATGGCTCTAGCTGCCCCAGAGCAGAGGAAATTGTTAGACAAGTTGTTCAAAGGAGATTCAACCGCGATCCATCCATTACTGCAGCCTTGCTTCGCATGCACTTCCATGATTGCTTTGTCAGAGTAAGACCAATCTAAACTACTCACACCACTTTCATTTTTACATCTTAAACTACTTCAATCATAATACTTTCTGCTTTATATCATTTTTCTCCTTAAAGAATTTAACATTTGATGTGAAAGAAAACAAAATCATGTACTTTGTATCATTAATTAGTTCCTATTTATGTTTGATCCATTAAGATAATATATAACTCATCTAGTTTTTATTGAATAATTCTGAAAGTTTAGACATGTCATAATTCCAACAAAAACATCAATTTTAGTAAGATTTAAGAATCAGTTTAACATAAATTTATAAAGTTTAAGCGTCAAGGTACATTAAGTTGTACAAAGAATGTAAATATTAATTATACGTCTTCATGAAGTTAATTTTTCTAATTTCAGTGATAAAGTTCCATTAACAATTTTTCTTTCAGGGGTGTGATGCGTCCATATTAATAGACTCGACCAAGGGCAACAAATCTGAGAAAGCCTCAGGAGCAAACGGCACCGTTCGGGGGTTCGAGCTAATAGACGAAATAAAAAAAGCGTTGGAAACAGCGTGTCCTTCAACGGTTTCATGCGCGGATATAATAACCCTGGCCACACGTGATTCCGTGGCCATGGCAGGTGGGCCCCGATACGACGTCGCAACGGGGAGACGTGACGGCGTCGTGTCAAGAACGTCTGACGTGGCGCTGCCAGGGCCAGGTTCCACAGTGTCGGCGGCGCAGCAAGCCTTCGCCGCAAAGGGCATGTCGTTGAACGAAATGGTGACGCTCTTGGGAGCGCACACGGTCGGTTTCGCGCACTGTAGTTTCTTTAGCGACAGGCTCAACGACCCCAACATGGACCCTGCTTTGCGGGCCAAGTTGGGCCGGGTTTGCAGGTCCAAAAATGGAGATCCCACGACATTTTTGGACCAAAACACGTCGATGGTTTTTGACAATGAATTCTACAAGCAAATAATTTTGAAGAGGGGTGTGCTTTTTATTGATCAGCAATTGGCCTTGGACCCTTTGTCGAGTGGCTTGGTTTCAGGTTTTGCTGGGAATGATGCGGCTTTTGAAAGGAGTTTCGCTGATGCTATGGTGAAGATGGGGAACATTGGGGTTTTGGTGGGGAGTGATGGACAGATTAGGAAAAATTGTAGGATTTTTAACTAATGGGAATTTGTGTATGTGATCCTGATTAATTGTGTTTCAATTGATTGGTTCAGTGATGGTAATGTGCAACAATTCCACTACAATAAAATGGATTGTTGTAACTTCTACTTCATTTTGGTAAAGGAATACATAGGTTTAAGTTTTTTCACTAGATAATCATGTTTTGAACTAGTAAGATTGATCACCATTAGTAACATTTTGTTTTCCAAATATTTAATATAACTGTACTTGCACCTTGAAGTTAATGCTATGGAAATTGCTTCCCGCACCCCTCCTAGATCTGAACATGCACCCCCAAAAATTCTGAAATACTAAATTTGACCTTGTAAGATTTATTTCAAAGCCAGGATTTCCATGGAAGAGTGGGTTAGAGGTGTTGGCTGGAGGTGGGTGGTGGATGCAGGGGATTGTTCTGCCGAGGTGTGAAGGACGTGATAGTGTTGTTTAGAAGCGTGGTTTCAAGTATGAAGGGTTGTTTTTAGATTGTAATGTTGGATGGAACACCAAATGGCTCCCAAAACAGAGTTTTTGGAATTATGGGGTACGTTCTGGAAAATATAATTTAAAGGTGTAATTTTCATTCCAACACAGTGAATACAATTCTAACATACACTTTTGGAAATCATATAAACTATTCCAAGTTTTGAATTTTAAAATTCATTTTATCAATTCTGGAATTGACTCTTTTGGAATGTATTCCACTATAATTTTATTTTATTTTTTACTAAAATGAATTAAATTTTTACAAAAATATTATGGATCAATGGTTTTACATGGGAATATCAAATGAGGTTAATGTTTCGGGTGTTAAATGATAATGATAGTTAATATCTTGTAATACACTAGATCTATAACATCTGTGGATGTATTGGTCAGTTTATGACAGATGAGAAAGTAAATATCAGTATCATAAAAGTATATATATATATATATATATATATATATATATAAAACGTAAGTTTTTGTGATGATTCATTTCTCAAGATGACATTTTGAAGTAGGTAAGAGAGATTACTTATCAATTTGGTTTTGTTATTATTATATTAAGGTTGAATATATCAAATGGTTAAGGAAGAAAGAAGACATACATGTCATTAGGTTATGAAAGAGAGGGATTATTGGAAGTGGAAAATGTGAGTGTCTATTGTGAAAGAAACTAGTAAAAGATGATGAAGGATGGATTATCACATATCTTTATACCTTTCATAATTACAACTTGACAAATACATTGATAGGTTATTAATACCTATATATTGATAGATCATTCATAAAGTGATAAGTTAACATGTAGTGAGAAGTTCATACTTTAATAGAGAAAGACTCAATGAAACCAAAAATATTTTGCTAACAATAAATATATAAAATGTAAGATTTAATAGCACTTCTATACATTTTTTTTAACAACAAAGAATGATATAAATACGAAACATTTTAGGGGTGTTTCAATTTTATTACAAGAAGAAATTTTTTCATAAGGTACACAAATGCACAAGAAAGCACATAATGAACAAGTTAAAAATTATAAAACACTCTCCATGTCAACTTTGGCTTGTTCTTTCTTTCGAAAATAAGAGCAGTAGAAAATGAGAAAACAGTTCCGAAGATGAGACTGTATGTAGTGAGAACTTGAAAGTCCAAGACCTACTTAATTATTTAACCTCTCTCAGGCAGTCAATAGGGTGCAAACACCATTATGCAAATGTTCTTTGAAACCAAATCCCCCCAAATCTTGCCCAATTCCAAGCTTGCAATTGTGCCTCTAGAAAAATCTCTACTTCATCCACTTGACCACCCTCGAAGATGACCCTGCATCCAAATAGCCTTATAGTAAGTGCTAACCACATCCCTCTTCACACACGGTTAGCTTGTCCACTCAATCTAGTAAGATAAAAGTTGAGAAAGTGACTAGCTATATGATTACTTGTCACCGAAGACAACCCTACCCACTTATCACACTTGACCCATAGTCTTTGTGCAACCTCACATGATAACATAATATGCTGCATAGATTCTGCATCTTTGTTGTATAAAGGACATAGATTACACAGAAGCCTAATCCCTCTCTTTTCAAGATTAATTTTAGATGGTAATCTATCTATCAAAACCCTCCAACCAAACACCTTAGTTGTTTCAGGAACTTTAAGACTCCAAAACCTTGCTCAAACAATCATTTCTCAGTATATCTGAAATCACTTTCATGGCCCAATAACCAGATTGGACTGTGTAAGCCTCAGTCTTCTCATCCACCCAACACCACCTATCAAATGAAGGCAATTACTTCTTGCATGATACAAATTGTTTCCTACACTTAAATTCTTAATATGTCAATAATGTTCTTATTATTTTTATTTTAAAATTTATTTAATAAATAATACGTTCAATTGAGTCACATTGAGTTACACCTCAAATGTGTGCAAATCAAATCAAGAAAAAAAGTTGTAACGTCTCTTTCTCTCTGTTATATTAACTAACTTTCTTGATAAATAATAAAAGATTATCTTGATAAATATTAACAAACTTTCTTAAAAATTAAGAAAAAATAATCTTATAAATATTAATAAATATATGTATTTTTTTCAACAAACATTGAATTCGTTATCAGAAAATTAAACTTAAATATTTAAAAAAAATGTGTTCAACTGAGTTTTGAAAATTAATCATGTTACTGTTCCATCTCAAATTATAAATATCTTAACAACAAAATATATCATTTTAACAAACTAATAAAAAGTAAAATCATCATTAACAAGCAATTTATGAAAAAAAAAAAATTTTGTACCATGTTTCTACACATGTGAAAGAAAAAATAAATTATTTAATACAAAAATTTAAAAATAAAAAATAGAAGACATTGTTGGTATATTACAAATTTATTTAGTGCAGGAAGCAATTTGTATTGTGTAGGAAGCAACTGTCTTAAATGAATCACCCCTCCAAACAACAAGGTTGATGATTTCTAAAAGTTATTTTTCCAAATCTTTCTCCCAATCAAATAGTTCTCTCTTTCATGGTATCTGTCAAATGTACTCTTGTGTGGTCCCGTTACCAATCCTCAAAGTAAGGTCACAGACCATAAAATCTTTAATATTCGTAAAAAACTTATCCTTTAACGTTCCATCTTCCACCCATCAATCTTCCCCAAATTTGATCCTATTTCCGTTACTAAGTTTCCATCTAATTATTTGACTAAACCAATTTGTCAATATAAATTTCAATTACCAATTTTCAAATATTAATATATTGTAACATAACAAATGTCAACATTCTATAAATGGTTTTAAATGCTAAAATGCATTAAGGTACAACTTAAATTGATCAGAAGAGAAGGGTACCTGTGTAGCTAAGATAAGCAAGACAACACATGGACTGTAAGGAATGTCAACAGAGACATTAAAAGATGAAATGAATTGGTTAGGAGAAAGGTAGCAAAGAAAGTATAAAAGAGAAATAAAGTCATGCACTGATGTGGGTAAATAGGGTTACATGTTAATTAAGTTCTTTTAATGATTAAAATTAGATTAGGGTAATTAAGTTTTATTAAATTTTAAACTATCTAACTTATCTTATATAGAGCTATTATAATAATTTTGATACCAAAAAAAATCAAAAAGTAGTGTTTTTAAGTTTTTTTCTTCTTCTTTCTTTTAGCTTTATAGAGAGAGATATAATTATTCTTAAAAAATAAATTTATTTATTGTATTTTAAATGTATACAAATAAACATTTTTCCCAGTAGTTATAAGATAAATAGAGTTCCAATTCTTAAGAGTGAAAAATGACTATTGTGTCAACAATTATAAAGTGGCAATTAGCTAGGTATAATGAATTAAGGATAAGGTTGAAGAAGAAGAAGCATAATTTCTCACACACTCAACAAATTTTCATATGCTACAAATAATGGTTTACTTATTTCCAGTAACCTCAATTAATGCCTAAACAATAGATTTTCAACAATCAAGAAAGAGCAATGTCGCAAACAAAAAACAAAGAGCAGTGCTTCAGTGCCCAGTGTCAGTGGTGGCAAAGGAGCAATGGAGAAGGTTCACGTTCACAGCGGCCATAATGGAAGGAAGATTTGCGAGAGGAAAAAGAAAGGAATCCTGGACATGAGAGTGAAAATGCACGTTTGCATGATTTCTTTTTCCTACAAAGAAAGGTTTGTATAAATTTATAAATACATAACACACTGGACATGTTCTTTTTCCGTCAGTATCCAGTCAATAGAAACTATATCCTTGTTCTATATTATAATGACCTTCATATATTATTATTAAGAAAATAATATTATTTTTAATTCAAAACTTTAAAATATTATATTTGTGAGTTTTTTTATATGTTATTTAATTTTTTCACTTTTAGTTAATGTGAAATTTAAACTTAAACTTAAATACTTAACACTTTTATTATACCACAATTATTAATTTTTTCTAAAAGAAAATCATTAAGAAAATTTAAACACTAATAAAATATAAATTATATTTATATAAATAATTAATGCCACTTACAACTTAGCTTTTTATGTGTTTGTTAGTTTTTCTTGTTATATTGCTCAAAAATTTTTATTTTTACTTGTAAATAATGCCTTTACTCCTTTCACAAGCACCCTTCTTATACCTTGTGCCCATCCATTTCTGTGTAGCCTATATAAGAGTAGATTGTATAAGAAAGCAGCATTATATATATTGTAATATTTTTCTGCTAAAAAACTATATTTCTCTTTAACATTATTCTCTATATCATTAGGATTAAACCATCCTAACTTTATGACAATCAATTAACAAATGATTAGTAAATAAGAACACTTATTGTTAATATCCTAGTAAGAAAAGAATATTTTAAGTAGTTAACATAAATACGAATAATATCATATTTATTGTAAAAGAGGTGACTTTTATTGTTAATAATGATAATAGTAACAATAATACTTCCATCATGATCTCTAGTAAATAGTATATGTAGTTTGTAAGAAAAAGTATAAATAATAAAAACATTATTTGTATTCCTTTACTATGCTTAAAATTTTATTATAAATTTACATTTTTAGGTTTTTTAAAAATGTATTATAAATTTTGGTCTAAAAAAGAACTATATATTTTTTATGGTAACACATGCAATACCTATAAAATCATTCAGAAAAAAATTTATTCGTAATTTATGACAAATAAATTGGTAAATACTTTTTGGTGCTAAGAAAGTAAGAAAATTATAACTAGATAAAAAAAATTATCTATAAATTTTTTGGCAATAGTTTTTAACCATTGTTTATTAATAATATATAAACTTTCCCGTTAACCCAGCATCTTTAACGACGGTTTCCTATTTTATCTTTTAAATAATTATTATCTATTATTATATATTTTATGACAAGTTTACAACCACGAAAAAATATCGAAATTTCAAAAAAAAAATATTCATTCTATATTTTAGGAACAACTTTATAACATTAACATAGAAAAATTAATATTTAAAATATTTTCAATATTTATAATTTAAATATAATCTTATAATTGTTCGCAAAAGAATTTTCAACTATTTAAAATTTGTTGCATATTCCATGTTTTAGAAACAATTTAACAAATGTTAATAATTAATAATTTTCAATATTTAAATCAAATGTTTCTTATTTTATGTTCTAAACTTGACATTTAGAGTCCATGATTACAATGAAAAATTGACTTTATACGACTAATGGTGTTATATATTGATGAGTACATGAAGCTATTAAAATTTAGATTTTTTATAATTTTATTTATTGAACTTTGTATTTGTTTCAATAAATTTGTTAATGAGATACTTTTTATATATTGTTTGTTAAATGAAATGTATTTTGTGAGTGGAAAAGGAATAATAACAATAGATTATATTGCATTTTTTGCTAGACATTATTTTTCTATATCAAATTATAATTATATTTTAGTATGTCTGATTGGTTAGGTTATGTAATAATTGTTATGAGAGTTTTTGTCGATAAAAAAGCTTTATTATGTTTTTAAGTCTTATAGAATAACATTACTTAGTCAGTGGATTTTGAATTGTAGGTTTTATAGTATAAATGATTCTTTTTAAACTCTTATATTTATGATATATATTTTAGAATATCAAAAAGTAGATTTTAAGTTTAACTCAACCTTATAAAATCAGTTTATAATGTGAGGTTTGCACTCACTTTATAAATTATTAAAATATCTCATCTTTAGTCGATACGGGATCTTCAACACACTCCCTCATGTTGAGACTCCTCAACTTGAGCGTGAAACTTATATGTAAGGATGATCCGATAACGGCCCGATAGCGGGCGAAATCTCTAACACAACCCACTCACGCCGAGACTTCTAAACTCGAGCGTGAAACTTGTAAAATTAGTAAAGCTAATTTTTTAATATAAGATGAAAGGAGAAAAACAAACTTTGCTAATAGCCATAAAATTTTAATGATAGAGGGAGAGAAGAATTAATCTCCTCATGTTATAAATGGTTTATGTAAGAGAGACTCACTTATAAATTGATTTTCTCAATTCATTTTTAATCAAGTCATTGAGTCATATAAGAGTTTCTTTGAGTAGTTTTTCTCCTATATATGTAGAGAGAAGTGTGTTCTCCTTTTTTCAAGAGAGTTTTATTGTTATCTCCTTGAAATAGAGAGAAGTTGTAATTCTCAAAGAAAGTTATTGAGTTGTTTCCATATCTTATACAAATTTCTTTTCTTTTTCATCTCTATATTTTAGTTGCATCATTTGTCAAGATACCAACAGTGGTATCAAAGCCAAAGGTTGCTGATTAATTATTTTTCCACTGCGAGTTACTGTATATTATAAAAAAAATGACAGCAAGATATGAGATTCAGAAATTCAATGGGAGTAATTTTTCCTTATGGAAATTGAAGATAAAAGCAATCATGAGGAAAGATAATTGCGTGACTGCAATTGAAGGTAACATTGGGATTACAGATGAAAAATGGAAAGAGATAGATGACAATGCAGTTGCAAACTTGTAGTTGGCACTGGCTGATTCAGTCTTGTTAAGTGTTGCAGAGAAAATACAGCAAAGGAAATTTGGGATGCTCTCACCAAGTTATATGAGGTCAAGTCACTTCACAACAAAATATTCTTGAAGAGAAGACTTTATACTCTTTGAATGAGTGAATCCATATCGGCAACAGATCACATCAATAATCTAAATACGTTATTTTCCCAACTCTCATCGCTGGACTACAAAATAACAGAAAATGAACGTGCAGAGCTTCTACTTCAAAGTCTACTAGATTCAGATAATCAACTCATCATTAACTTAACTAATAATGTCTTGACTGATTATCTTTCTATTGATGATATGGCTGCCACGATTCTTGAAGAAGAATCTAGGCGCAAAAATAAGGAAGATAGATTAGAGACCTCAAAGCAAGCAGAGACGTTGTTGATGATAAGATGGAGATCAATGGAGCGTATTTACAGTGAGAGCCAAAGTAGACCAAATTCACAACGAAGGAAGCAATTCAAATGCTACAATTGTGGTAAGAAAGGGCACTTCAAGAAAGATTGTTGGAATAAGAAGAGTATAGAGAAGGTTCCAAAAGGATCAAGTTCTCAAGAATGTATTGCGAGTACCTCTGATGATGGATAAATCATGTATGGTGAAGCAACATTTGGTTCTGAAGACAGTAAACAACTCACGGATGTTTGGATTGTGGATTCAGGAGCAACCTAGCAAACGACTCCTCATCGTGATTGGTTTTGTACTTTATGAGCCTGTATTGGAAGGATCTGTGTTCATGGGAAATAACCATGCCTTAAAAATTGTTGGAGTGGGTGCCGTCAAAATAAAAATGTTGGATGGTTCCATTTGCACACTTCAAGGGGTAAGACACATGAAGGGCTTAAGGAAGAATTTGTTGTCTATTAGGCAGCTCGATGAACTTGGTTTCAAGACCCATATTGAAGGTGGGATCTTGAAAGTTATTAAAGGTGCTCTTGTGGTCATGAGAGCATAAAAGATCGCGGCGAATCTATACATGCTTGTGGGGGATACTCCGCAAGAGGCAGAGGCATTAGTTGCTTCAGCAAGCCAAAAAGAAATGACGATAACATGGCATTGCAAATTGGGCCACATGTCAGAACGAGGCTTGAAGATTCTTGTGGAACGTAATCTCATTCCCGGGCTCAAATTAGTAAACTTACCGTTTTGTGAGCATTGTGTTACAAGCAAGCAACATAGATTGATGTTTGGTAGATCGACTGCTCAGAGCAAACACATACTGGAATTGATTCATTTTGATGTATGGGAGTCACCGGAGATGTCCCTAGGAGGAGCAAAATATCTTGTATAATTTATTGATGATTACTCTAGGAGGCTATAGGTGTACCCGATCAAGAAGAATTCAGATGTGTTTGTAATATTCAAGGAGTTCAAAGCAAAGTTAGAACTTGATCAGGAAAGAAGATCAAGTGTTTAAGGACAGATAATGGAGGAGAATACATAGATGGTGATTTTTTAACATTTTGCAGGTAAGCAGGTATTCAGTGGCACTTCACAATTGCACATATGCCTCAACAAAATGGTGTAGCAGAGCGGATGACTAAGACTCTCCTAGAAAGAACACAAGTTATGTTGTGAACTGCAGGTTTAGCCAAATTCTTTTGGGCAGAAGTTGTTAAAATCGGTTGTTACGTGATAAATCGATCACCATCTACCACAATTGGGTTGAAGACACCAATGGAGATGTGGCAACGTAGGCCACCCAATTATTCTTCTTTATATATATTTGGTTGTCATGTGTACGTGACGTACAATTCCCAAGAGAGGACAAAGCTAGACCTAAACTCTAGGAAATGTATATTCTTGGGTTATGCTGATGGAGTTAAGGGGTATCGATTGTGGGATCCTACTACCCGCAAGGTAGTTGTCAACAGAGATGTGATATTTGTAGAAAATGAATTGCAAGGAAAACAAGAAAGTGACATCACGGTTAAAGAGATAGCCACAGTTCAGATGGATGAGAAATATATAGAAGATGATCTTTCTGAAGCAAAACCAGAGCACGAAGAACAAGAACCAGAAAAGGCCAAAGACATAGAAGTTCATCGATCCACTCAACAAAGAAAAACACCATCATGGCACTCAGATTATGTTATGACAAGCTGTAATGCATATTGTCTTCTAATAGAAGAAGGAGAGCCAACAACTTTTATGGAGGCTATGCGTAATCCAGAGGCTTCTATGTGGATGACGACAATGCAGGAACAAATCGAGGCATTACATAGAAACCATACTTGGAAACTTGTTGCACTTCTAGCAGGTCGAAAAGCCATTGGTAACAAAATGGGTTTACAAGATCAAATGAGATAGTAATGATCAAGTGGAACGATATCGTGCAAGATTGGTTGTCAAGGGATATGCTCAGAAAGAAGGTGTTGACTTTAATAAGATATTTTTTCCAATGGTAAGATTAACTACTATTAGAGTGGTTTTAGCTATGTGTGCTGCATTTGATTTACATATAGAGCAACTAGATGTAAAGACTGCTTTTCTTCATGGAGAACTTGAAGAATATATATATATATATATGCTCCAACCAGAAGGCTTTGAGGAACAAGGAAAAGAAAACTTGGTTTGCAGGTTAACTAAATTTTTGTACGGTCTAAAGCAGGCGCCAAGGTGTTGGTACAAAAGATTTGATTCCTTCATTATTAGCCTCGAATATAACAGACTTAGTTCAAACCATTGTACCTATTACAATAGGTCTGGCGATAATGATTTCATCATTTTATTGCTATATGTGGATGACATGTTGGTGTTAGGCCCCAACAAAGATCAAATCCAAGAATTGAAGGCACAATTGGCTAGGGAGTTTGATATGAAGACTTGGGACCAACAAACAAGATTTTAGGGATGCAAATACACCGAGACAGAAATGATAGGAAGATTTGTCTATCCCAGAAGAATTATTTGAGGAAGATCTTGCAGCACTTCAACCCCACTTCCTATAAATTTTAAATTATCCTCAAGTATGTGCCGTAGTAGTGAAGCAGAGAGGATAGACATGTCCCAAGTATTGTATGCATCAGTAGTGGGAAGCCTTACGTATGTTATGATTTGTACAAGGTCAAATATTACGCAAGTAGTTGGAATGGTAAGTCGATTTATGGTAGATTCGAGTAAAGAGCATTTGAATGCTGTTAAGAGGATCATAAGATACATCAAAGGGACCTCGAATGTTGCATTATGTTTTGGAGGATCAGAACTCATTGTCAATGGATATGTTGATTCAGACTTTGCAGGTGATCTTGAAAAATGAAAATCTACTACAGACTATGTGTTCACACTTGCAGGAGCAGCTGTGAGCTGGCTATCTAAGTTACAAACAGTAGTAGCCTTGTCAAGTACAGAAGATAAGTACATGGTAGCTACTCAAGTATGCAAGGAAGCTATTTGGATCCAAAGGTTAATGGAGGAACTTAGGCACAAACAACAAAAGATTTTTTGTATTGTGACAGTCAAAGTGCCTTGCATATTGCAAGGAATCCAACCTTTCATTCAAGGACAAAACATATTGGAGTACAATATCACTTTGTTTGGGAAGTAGTAAAAGACGGGAATGTGGATATACAGAAGATTCATACTAAAGATAACCTAGCAGATGCCATGACAAAGCCAATCAACACTAATAAGTTTGAATGGTGAAGATCCTACTATAGCTTATCGGATATATGAGCAACATGGATTTTGAAATTTTACCAAAATTAGCTCTAGGTGGGAGATTGTAAAATTAGTAAAGCTAATTTTTTAATATAAGATGAAAGGAAACAAATACTCCTTGCTAATAGCCATAAAATTTCAATGATAGAGGGAGAGAAGAATTAATCACCTCATGTTACGAATGGTTTATGTAAGAGAGACTCACTTATAAATTGAGTTTTCTCAATTCATTTTTAATCAAGTCATTGAGTCATATAAGAGTTTCTTTGAGTAGTATTTCTCCTATATATTTAGAGAGAAGTGTGTTCTCCTTTTGTCAAGAGAGTGTGTTATTGTTATCTCCTTGAAATAGAGAGAAGTTGTAATTCTCAAAGAAAGTTATTGAGTTGTTTTCATATCTTATACAAATTTCTTTTCTTTTTCATCTCTATATTTTAGCTGCATCATTTGACAAGATACCAACAAAACTTATATGTAAGGGTGGTCCAATGACGACCCGATAGCAGGTGGCCCGATAGGCCCAACAATCTTGCTAGAATAGGCTCTGATACCATATTAAGAAGTAGACTTTAAGTCTAACTTAACCTTACAAAACTGACTTATAAGGTGAGGTTTGCATATACTTTATAAACTATTGAAAGGTCTCATCTCTAGTCAATGTAGGATCTCCAACACACACTCCTCACTCTGAGACTTCTCAACTCAAGCGTAGAACTTACATGTAAGGGAAGTCCAATAACGGTTTAATAGCGGGTGACCCGATAAGCCCCACAACGTTGTTAGGATAGACTCTGATACCATATTAAGAAGTGGACTTTAAGCCTAACTCAACCTTACAAAACCAACGGCTTGTAAGGTGAGGTATGCACCCACTTATAAACTATTGAAATGTCTTATCTCTAGTCAAGGTGAGATCTCTAATTAAAAAAAAATTGAAGTTTCGTTTAGGTATTTAAGATTTATGTAAGTTTTTAAGTTGAACTTTTGATTCTTAAACTTTTGATTCAAAATGACAAATCTTTCTCAACTTAACCATACTGATTGTGACCTCTTTATATATATCAATTAATTAGTAAACTCTACATTTAAAGCTAAATTATTGCATCAATTTGTGAAAGTTAAAACTAAATGGAGTCAACCAAACCCATCACCGTTAAATGGAATCAATGAAACTGATCATCATTAAAAAGAGTCAATGAAACTGATCTTTAAACGGTCATTATTAGTTAACATTTATTGATCATATAATTAGAATGGATTTATCTTATTGTTTTGTGTTTTGTTTATAATTCTTATTTATTAAATTTACAACCAGGGACGACAATAGGCTGAGATAGGTATAAGTAGTGCTTAATTGCTACCTGCCCTGTCTAAAAAGAAATATATCTCATTACTTTCCCATTTTTGGGTATTTGTGAAAAAAATATTTCCAAATGTTTTTCTTTATACCCACAAATATCTATGTAGATATTTTTTATTTATATTCTTTTTTAATTTTAAATTAAATTATTTAAAAATAATTCTTATCATATAAATTCGGATAAAAATTTAATTTTGAAGCACAAGTTGAATAAAATTGCATAATAAAATATTAATAGAAATAAATCTGGTCTTTCCAAACAACATATTTATGTTTTTCTAGAAAAGTAAATTAAAATAAGTTGCAAAGTATAAGTTTTAAAAAATTTAAAAACAACTTCAATATCATAGATTTGAATAAAAAATATAAATATATAAAATTATTCTAAAGAATTCTTCAATTGTTAATATTTTTCTCATAATAATATTATTTTGATCACTTGGTTTTCTTTACATATTCAAATAAAATTCACTAATACTAATTAACGAGTAGCGAGTATAGATATAGACTAAATATGATAATACTCACATGCTTCATGAATAAATAGGCAATTTAAATATTTTTATTTTTTATCCATGAGCATCTATTAAGGATATTAATCTAGTATTCTACTAGTAGAAAATAGGAATTCTACGTTGGTTTTGAGAGGTATTTTACATCTTTTTTACAACCGATATTGATGCGAACGATGTCGAAGGTTTTTGAATTTTACATCGATTTTTCAATCAATGTAAAATATATTCATATTATATTGACTATAAACACAACCGATGTAAAAAAAAAATTACAAAGAGCAAAAAATGATATATATTATATCAGTGGCATCGATTCATTGGTTCCAACTTACAATCGATGTGATATGTATATTTTTTTGACAAAAGAAAAATTATAAGATGTAATGGTTTGGTAAATCTATAACTATTACCGGGAAATACCACAAAAAAGTTAGATTATTCTGATAAGTATAGGTATGTAAAAAATCGAAAAAAAAAAACTCAAAAATCCTAAAAAAAAATAATAAGTAAAATTTTAGAATCAAAATCAATGTAGAACATCATTTTTTCACTAGAGACAAATAGAGTCATAACTATAATGCGGGTAAAGAGGGTTATATGTTAATTAAGTTCTTTTAATGATTAGGTTAATTAAGTTTTATTAAATTTTTAACAATCTAACTTATCTTATATAGAGCTACTATAATAATTTTGATTCCAAAAAAAATCAAAAAGTAGTGTTTTTAAGTTTCTTTTCTTTTTTTTAGCTTTATATATTGATAGAGAGATATAATTATTCTTAAACAAAAAAAAATACATAAAATAGGTTTTATTTATTGTATTTTAAATATATACAAATAAACATTTTTCCCAGTAGTTATAAATAGAGTTGCAATTCTTAAGAGTAAAAACTGACTATTGTGTCAACAATTACAAAGTGATAAATAGAACAATTAGCTAATGTATAATGAATTAAGGATAAGGTTGAAGAGCAAGAAGCATAATTTCTCACACACTCAACAAATTTTCATATAGCAAATAATGGTTTACTTATTTCTATTAATCTCAGTTAATGCCTAAACAATAGATTTTGAACAATCAACAAAGAGCAATGTCGCAAACAAAAACCAAACAGCAGTGGTTCTGAAAAAAGCCTTTGCGAAGTGGCCAGTGTCACTGGTGGCAAAGGAGCAATGGAGAAGGTTCACGTTCACAGTGGCCATAATGGAAGGAAGATCTGCGAGAGGAAAAAGAAAGGAATCGTGGACATGAGAGTGAAAATGAGCGTTTGCATGATTTCTTTTTTCTGCAAAGAAAGGTTTGTATAAATTTATAAATAGATAACACACTTAGGCATGTTCTTTTCCATCTGTATCCGGCCACTAGAAACTATATCCTTGTTCTATATTATGATGACCTTCATATATTATTAATAAGAGAAATTATTATTATTAAGAAAAATGATATTTTCACACCATTTTTAAAAGTAATCCCATTTGACATCCTAATATGGTAAAAAACAATATTTTAATGAGTTATGGGACTCATGTAATCGTGAAACTCTTTTAAAATGCATGATAGTCGCGTTCAAGTGATTTTTTTGTTTTGATATGTGGTTTGTGTTGGAGATTCGACATCGAATAGAGATGAGACATTTCAATAATTTATAAGTGGGTACAAACCTCACCTTACAAGTTAGTTTTGTAAGGACCACCCTTACATATAAGTTTCACGCTCGAATTGAAGAATCTCAGCGTGAGAGGGGTGTGTTGGAGATCTCACATCAACTAGAGATGAGACCTTTCAATAGTTTATAAGTGGGTATAAACCTCACCTTACAAGTCGATTTTGTAAAGTTGAGTTAGGCTTAAAGTCCACTTCTTGATAGTTTATTGATAAGTACTTTTGAACTTGTCTAACAAATATAAAAATTAGGAACCTTGTGTGTTCATATTTCCTCTCAGTTTGAAAAAGTATATTGTTATAATGTTATCTAAAGAAACGTGTCCTTGTTGTGATCTAACAAGGTCAAAGTAAAAGTACTTCCAGGAAATTATGAAACTCTTTTAAAATGTATGACACCCACGTTAAGGTGTTTTCTCTGTTTTGGTATGTGGTTTGTTAAGAAAGACTTTTGAACTCATGTTAAAAATATGGACAGTAGGAACTTCATGCGTTCATGTTGCTCTCCTTTGAAAAAATATAGTTAAGGTAGTTTCCTCTATTTTGATATGTGGTTTGCTGATAAGTACTTTTGAACTAACATATATGAAAAATAAGAATCTCGTGTGTTTATGTTTCCTCTCATTTTGAAAAAATACATTTATAATGTTATAGAAAGTAAAAGCATTCAAGTAATTTTCTCTATTTTGATAGATGATTTGTTGATAAATACTTTTAAAATTTAAGTAAAAAACGAAAAACAGATACGAATATAACACACTTAAATAAATAAAAAAATTATTCTTTTATCACGTGACAGTGTCAAATAGGTGTAATAACATATAAAAGTTCAAAGTATCTGAGTATTATTACTAATTTAATACTTACTACACTTAGTTCCAATAAACTATAGTGAACTTTCATCATATCACAACTATTAGATTTTTTTTTAAAGAAAAATTCGTTAAGAAAATTCAAACACTAATAAAATATAAATTATATCTATATAAAAGATTAATACCAGCTACAACTTAACTTTTTATGTGTTCGTGAATTTTTTTTATATTTATTTTGTTCAATTTTTTCATTTTTAGTAAAAAAGTATGTGAAACTTGCTCCTTGTATTTGTTTGTTTTTACAACTGTTATTTCACTATGAAAATAATCTTTGCGTTTGTTGAAAAGAAAACCAATGTGAACAGGCGTTTTCTTACATTAGTCAAATAACACTCGAAATAATTAGTTGCTTTTAATTTCAAAAGATGTAACCAATATGTTTATCAATGTTTTAAAAATGATATGAGAAACTCCCCCATTAAGTAATATCTCAATTGTATAAAGATTAAGTCTATGCTTACATTCACTAACCAAGGTTTCAACAATGTTATCATTTGGAAACTTTATAATCAACTCTATACCAAGCACTACAATATTCCAATTTCATATAATCATGTATTTCAAATTAAAAGAAAAAATGACGCAATCAAGATTGGTGGGTGCTTTGACTGATCACTTCTTTTGGATTATACAATTTATTACCTTTTATTTGATCGGTGCTTTGGATGATCATCTATTTTGGATTACATAATTTATTATCACCTATTTTTAGTCGGTGTGCTTAAGTCACCCCACCTTTTGAGTAAAAACACTAAAAACATTTGATAGAAACTTATTAGTCATCTCTAAACAAAGAGATAAAACTTGAAGTTGTTAAAGTGAAACTAACATGAACAGTACTTGCAAGTGAAATAGTAGATGAACTGAGTCTACGAAGTAAAAGCAAAAGACTAAGACTCAACTTCGAATTAATGGAGTGTGCTACTTGAGAATCAATGTTAAAGTATTAACATTCAGAAGCCAGTGATGTCTCCAAGGATTACTTTGGGAGGAAAATACTTTTTAAAAAAAGAAAAACAATGGAGTACCGATCAATGAAAAATTAATGGGAAACAAACACAGATAAATATGTGTCATGTTTTCAGGTAAATCTAGATTATAACAGTAAGTAAACAACTTTGTAGACTTTTTCATAATTTTTATTATTATTGACACATTTACTTCAAACTAAATTAAGGAATTAATTTAATGTGACAAGTTATTATTTTTCTGTTATTCAAAAATGTCAGTTGAGGTAATTTGGTAAATTATATTTTACAAATTATCATACTTACGTTTAACTTAAACCAGTGGTTTAATTAAGCTCAGTTCCTCGTTAGCTCTTTTCTTGATTAAACAATCACTTTAATTAGCTGTCAGTTTAGTCAATCACATTTTAAAAGGTAAAACAATATTTTAGTCTTAGAAAATTATAGCCTGACTATTATTTATAAGTTATTTTCATTTGGCACTAGTTTTTTAATAAAATATTATATAATAGTAAAATAATAATTTATTTCAATATTAAATAGATGTATTTTATTACAGTGTCAAAGTATCATGATTCTAAAATTTTTTCTTGTTGATAATTTGAAACTAAAAAAAATTAAAAAGGTCCTCGAAAATATAAAAATTTATCATATTAATCCTTAAATCTAAAAATTCAAAATCAGTCTCTAAACTTAGTTACTTGTTATCACTTTAATTTTCAAACACATGTTACTTAAGCTATATATGGCTTTTTTTGAATTTTAGACTAAAATAATTCACAGATTACTTTTTCAAAACCATTTTTTATTTTATCTTTTCATAAATTTGCTATCATGTTTACGTATTATAGTTGTTAAATTTTTTATATAAACTTTTCAAGATTTCAACCCATCAACTTTTATAAAAACAATGTAAAAGTGAGAGTTTTTTATTATATCAAGAAATACCCATTTGTTTCTTTGAAGAGAATTAATAATTTATTTTCAAAATGTAATTGCTCCTTTTAGTTGTGCGGGTGTTTATTTTAGTTTTCCAAAACTTAGAAGATCCTCTCACTAGTTTATGAATTATACTGAAATAAGTTTGTTTATCATATGGCTGTTTCAAGTAACTTTCAGTTTATTTTCATAAATTACTAAAACTAGCTAGTTTAGAAAGTGCTAGTATTTTATTTTTTTTCGTTTTATAACCTCACTATAATTTATCTGACACTTAATTTGTCTCAAAAAGCTTTCATATATATTTATATTTATCAACTAGTATATGCATTAATTTTATTAAATACTTTTAATTCAATCTACTAACTTATATTTTCTTTATTCAGCTCGAAGTGTATAGCATATAAGCTTCAGGTTTAATTGTTTTTTAATTTTAATAAATCACCCTGAAAAATCTAAAATACGATCAAAATGGAAATTTTATTGAAATAACTTTTCATAAAATCAATTTTTATTTTTGAATGACTTTTTGTGATGGCAAACAAACATAAATCTTAGATTCTCCTTTTCTTCAAAAGAACTAATCACTAAATTACTTTATACCAAAATCTCCTGAGATAAATCCAAAAAAAAAATAATCTTCAAAATAATCTCACTTATGTAGTTTATTTATGAGAAAAAATATTTTAACATTCATCAATTATAATTACACATATAACCATAATTAAGTAACTAATAGTGAATGTATATATCAAAATACAGGGAATCCAATTTCTACTATTTTCCAAGCAAAAATAATATTAAATTTAACATTTGTACCTCATTTTCAAGACTGATTTACTAAAATATAAAACTGTCTTATTTTTTAATAAAATGGGTTACCCCCTAAGTTATTTTCCATAAATTTCATGAAGTCTGAGGTTGATGGTCATGGCCTCTCTGAACACGCTATGTGAAGAAAAGCAGAAGGTGAAAATGGCGTTTTGGGTTGTTGAGTTCACAGAACACGATGAGAAAAACTTGCACAGTGCAGAATGGTGGAAAGCTACAGGGATGTGTTCGAGGTTTAGGGGAAGCAGAGAGAAGCATTACCCTCCTTTCGTTTATTATAAAAAGGTTGCAGAGAAAGGGGAGGGTTGCAGAGACACACACACTGTAACCTGTGTTTGCTTAGCGTCACGACTAATAAATTATTGCATGGTTTCTTGCACCTACCCTTTGGATTGTTCCCCTTTTTTTATTACTTTCTAACATCATTTTTGCTTCATCCTTTACTGCGACCCAGCTTTCCATGCATATCATCACATGCACTTGCTTGCACAAACAAACCCTAGCTACCTCCAACCCCATGTCTTTTTTTCTTTTTTTTATTTCAGCCTTTTTTAATTTGTTGCATTCACACCTCTTCAGCATGTCTCTCTTCTCCTTTTACCCTCCTTTTCAGGTGATTATCTTTTTTATTTTAAATTTGAAATTATATAAGATTGCTGAAAATCTCACGTTATTTGATAATGTTAGTTTATAATATATATATATATATATATATATATATATATATATATATATATATATATATATATATATATATATATATATATCATTTTATTACAATGTGAGTTAGATATAAATTTAGTTTTTAATATAATATCAGAATTTATTTAAATAAAATTTGTTGAGTCTATCATCTATATTATTAAATCATTTTCAAATCACTCACACTTATTTGATTTCACACACTTAAAAACAGATTTTATAAAAAGAAATTAGATATAAACTCATTTCCTAACAAAAATTTTCTAAATTATAATTATTATATATAATATAAATTAAATACTTAACAAAATTTGATAAAAATGTAAAATCAATATATTTCTTAATCGAATTATAATTCATTAGTCAAGTTAGAAATTCTTTAACAAGATAATTATTTTAAAGATTATAAATACTTAAAAAGATTAATTTTTAATTTATGGGGTCATAAAATGATTCAAGCATGGCTATATCTAATATAAATTGTATACTTAACCAAATTTGATAGGATTGTCTAAGAATAAAAATGTAAAATCAAAGTGTCTTCTAATCAAATTAAAAATTATTATTCAAGTAAGAAAGTCTTTAGTAATATAATTTTTTTTAAAAGATTATAAGGACTTAGAAAGATTAATTTTTCATTTATGGGGTTATAAAATGATTCAAGCATTTAATTTAACTAACTCTAGACTAAAATTCCAATTCAAAATGACCAGTCAAATTACATAATTAAAACCCCATCCTTTTACCATTTTGATGATTACATTAGTAAACTTTCCCAATATTCCACCCACCAAACATGACCATGAATGAGCTGAGTAAATATAATTTATAGCTAGGGCATGCATATGGCAGATCAGAATACAAGTGCTTATATTATTTGGGTGAATCAAAGATGGTCAGAAACAAGTAACGTGGTCAGAATACATATGTTCCTCGGATCCACACTTGCTTGCACACGGTAAGTATGCCTCGATCAAAAGCTAGAATACAAGAAAGTTACATAAGATGGTCAGAAAAAGAGTTACATGGTCAAATGCACCTTTTTCTCTTGGCCCTGACCTTCCCTTAATTATAGTGTTCCTGAAAACAAGCACTCTGTATAGAAGGACTTTTTATTTTTCAAACGTAGCCCACATAAAGCATGTTCATGAATAATCATGCTGAATAATGTGAAGCCAAGTTTCCAAAAATCTACTGACTCAGAACAATATTATTAGACAAAACATCCATGATCATACTCGTACATAAATAATTGCAAAATTTATTTATATCTTGTAAAGTTGTCTTGCAATTTAAACGAGATTCAAAGATTCAAATTTAATGGGTTTGTCTAACGAGGAATGTATGCTGGAAGTTTATGCTTCATTATCAAATCTTGTTTATATTTTAACAACACATATTATATAGTGAACTTCTTGACATTATATCATATGAACTTGACGAGTGATATAATGCACAACCATTCAACATAAAATTTATGTTTGGCATATTATTTTTATTCATAATAAAATCACTGTGCTTTATTTGTTGATGACCTGGAGCTTATTAGGAAGTGAGTTTTAAGCTTAATTCATTCTTATAAAACTGGTTTAATAAGGTGAGGATTGTCTCACTCATATATCATGAATTGTCGTTATTTTAAGTTGATGTTGATACTATTCAACTCGTACGTGAAAATTAAATATTTGTGGATGGTGGCCCGATAGGCCCATCAAACTTCAATAGGATAGGTTCTGATACTATATTAAGAAGTAAGTTTAAATCTAACTCATTTTTACAAAACTGGTTCAGTAAGGTGAGGATTTGTTCCTACTCATATACAATAGATTGGTTTTATCTCTAGTAGATGTGAGATCTTTAATAAAGTTACACACCAAATAAATTATATTGCTAAAGGATACTAGTGGAACATGTGACAAAGATAGAGAAATGCATTTAGTGTGAATTATGCATAAAAGACATAACACGTTAAATCGTCATTAATAAGTTATTAAAATAGAAGAATATTGTAAATTCATAAAAAAAATTATAATATATTTTATCTTTTCTCATCATGTTAATAATTTTTTAATTTTTATCATTTATAAAAGAAATATTCAAATTATCTTTTTCGTAAATTGTAAAATACACAAGTTAATTTATATAAACTCTATCATGTAATTCTTCAATGTTTTTTCTTTTTTAAATTTATACATAAGCTAATTTTTTTTCCTTTCCTGTTTTTTTCTTTTTTTTAGTATGCAATAATGAATAAAAATAAACTGGAGTAATAAGGTTACTCCAACCTATTTACAAACAAAGTCAAAATAAAGAGAAAAACATGAGTATATTAAATGTAAACGGTATATGTCCTATTCTAAACATAAATCTCCGAAAACCACCACAAAAGAACAATCACCCTTGGATAATGAAAAATGTTTTTATATACTTATAAAAAACTCATCTACCTTTATACCGTTTTTTCTCCTTATTTCACTTTACGATTTCTACAACACATAATATTTTACTATTATATTTTTTTTATCTTTCACTATATAAGAGTTAGAACATTCTTCAAATGCTTTTCATTTATTTAATTCATCTTGACTGATAAAAAAAAAAGATATATTTTTTTCTTTCTATATCAATAACTATTTTATATAATTTTCTCTATATCTTGTTTCTAATATTCCTTTACTATAAAATTTTTTGGAAAAAATAAAAACTTGTGCAAATGTTATTTTTGTATATGTTACGGAAAAAGAGCTGTACTTTTTAAAATGTAATCAAAGAAAAAAAGGGAAATTAAATAAAACATGGATTCAGCAGTTAGTTTTATAGTAATTACCTTAAAATTAAAGTAAAAAAGTCCCACTAAAATAAACACCAAAATAAAATATCTTATCATAATAGTTATAAATAATATTTAGACTCGCTTTAACGGGAAATCAATCTCTTTATCGGAGACACTGACTTTTTCATGTGCATTAAAAATATTCTTAATATAAATAGTTCAATACTAATCATTTTCAAAATATAAACATCACAAATTCATAGGATTTTGTTTTTGTTTTTGTTTTTGTTTTTATCAATATTCCAATGAATTTCTCATACATCTAATTAAATATGACCTTGAATTTATTAACACCGTAAGACATTAACTTACACATGTCAAGTATACTTTAGATAAGGATAGACCCCACAAATTAAGGAAAAAGAGTTCTATGTTCATGAATAATCAGATTATCATCATATTTTTTTTTCATCTTAGAGTTATTTTTTAAAGTAGTAAAACGAAATACTCATTAGAAGTTACATTGATAAAATATCTATTATGGAAATTTTCCTATGACCTTAAAATGGCTGTCCCAATTTTGTTTTTCTGGCCCTAAACTAAACAACATTTCTTTTACGATATGCCTAAATACTTACAGGTGAAACTGGATTAAAATGTACTACTCACTTACCAAACACAGAAGGAATAGTATATTTTAATTGAAATATTTTATGTGATAAAATGTGTAGGATAAAAAAGTGTGCACCTACATATAATGTAAATTAGCAAGTTATTTTAACAAATAAAAATTATTTCGATAAATAAGGATTATTTAATTTTAATGTCTAAAATTATTCTGAGGTTATGATATGTGCAGCTCATAGGCAGATATATACCATTAACTAAAACGATATTATTAAAGTATTTTCTTAACAGTATGTTAAATAAAAAGAAATAAAAATAAAAAAATTGGTAGGAAAAAACGTACAAGCGATCTTTTAAATAACTTTTTAACATTATTATTATTATTATTATTATAAAATGAATAAAAGTCACAACAAGTGTGAAGTATATAAAATAATATTATATATATATATATATATATATATATATGTAATATTTTTCTGCTATAAAACTATATTTTTCTTTTATATAACATTCTCTATATCTTTAGGATTAAACCATCCTGACTTTATGACAATCAATTAAAAATATCAGTAAATAAAAACACTTATTGTTAATATCGTAGTAAGAAAATAATATTTTAAGTAGTTAACATAAATACGAATAATATCATATTGATTGTAAAAGAGGCGACTTTTATTGTTAATAATGATAATAGTAACAATAATACTTCCATTTAGTTTCCACACATGATCTCTAGTAAAGAATATATGCAATTTAAAAAGAATAAATAATAAAAACATTATTTGTATTCCTTTACTATGTCTAAAAATATGTTAACAAATGAAGAAGTGTCTATATATTCTGAAGAGAAAAGTAATATGTGGTGTGCCGATAACAATTCTATATTAATATTATCTAATCATGATAAGTCGATTTAATGATAGTAATTTTGAATTAGGCGATAGTTTAATTAATTAGTTCATTTAATTCTATAATCTCTCAAATTTTGTACTCTTGTGCGCAGAAGGACTTCCGTATGAAAAGGGAAAGTTTCGACCTTCTCAAAAGTAATGAGCCTATGACCTGTTATGAAGACTGTCTTAATGATGTTACGGAAATTCGCTTTGAATACGGAATTTCTGGAATTCTGCGTTACTATCTTAAAAAATATCATTATATTTATTACCCGTAGAAGAGGAAACTGATATATTCTACGAGAGAAATTCAAGCTAAAAAAAAAAGCATCACTTTAGTGGATAGTGTATTATCTCAAATAGTGTGAGAGAATATCCTTAATATTTTCAGGGAATTGGAAAATAAAGTCAATTAAAAAAAAAACCAATATTGAACCACAAAATTAACTAAGAATACGAAAACGTGAATAACTAAAATAGGGTAAACTTATTAAAAAAATAGAATGAATTTATCAATAAAATATGTAATAATATAAAATC
>Ga0209700_102783_pt1 | contig 34859 bp, 10 predicted proteins | sample SiratroredBW_FD_187528 | JGI IMG/M metagenome (GOLD analysis project Ga0209700, IMG submission 187528) | Root nodule microbial communities of legume samples collected from California, USA - Siratro red BW (SPAdes) (version 2) | ecosystem: Host-associated > Plants > Roots > Nodule | place: USA...
TACTTATCACCTAAAAATATTCATAATTCAAATTTACATATTAAATTACAACCGAAGTCACAAGGTAAGACAACACAAGTTAATACAAAACATAACATATCCCAATTTTTAAATAGAAATTTGAAGAATGCATAATATAATTACAAAAAAAAAAAAAAACATACTTATCTATCCTTCTACTATTCCAAATTCATTACTAAATTGGACATAATAAAAAAATAGGTCAAAACACAAGAAGGGATGGTTTAATTGTATTTTAAAACCATTTGGAAATTTTCACAATGTATCGTCTAATATCAAGCAATTAACTATTGTTTCACTTGATAGACAGTTTATCGAAAAAATTTTCTCAAAAGATTGTGTCTGATGGAGAACATTAAACACAACTCCAAGTTTGACAGATGAATTGACTAAAAATACTTTTCAAAACTTGTTTTAAAAAACCTTTAATTCTAATATTAGTTACAATTAAATAATATGTAATGTGATAAGAAAAGGGGGTAAGAAGGATTTATATTGTGTTTTTTATGGAAGGATATTTAACTAGCAGAAGAATAATTGTTTAAACTCTCCAAGTCTCAAAATAAAATTATAATTTTCTTCTTCCAAGGAATGTTCCTTGAGAAGAATTGGAAAAAGATTACTCCCATGTCAAACAACTTTAAAATAAAAAGAAGAATGAATAATACTAGTTCAATTGTCCTTCAATTTCAAGATAAGTGTACAAGGAGGAAAATGGTCTTATTTATAAATGCATAAGTCCTTTCCTCTTCATAAAACAAGGAATGTGGTACCAAAAACAAAGCAACAAAGGGTTGAAACATGGGGCAAAACTGGTACCCTAACATAGACTACCCAAATTAGCTTATCTTAAGCTTATTTCATGTGGTGTGAGACTCCTAGCTTCCTCTCTTGTGTTGACTAGGGTTTGACAAGGGTTATAGGGTTATTTGGTCCAACATGGCCTAATTAGGGCCCAATCAAGACCCACCTATTTCTCTACAAAATATACAAAGTTACAAAGGAAACTATACCTATAAAATATCTACAAGATTAAGAAGAAGGAAAAGAATTCCTAAAATCTACACTCCAAAGTAGGTGACTCTTCTTCTTTGAGGCCTCTTCTTCATCAATCCCCCTAGCCATGGACCTTGTCAAGTGTTTGATATGATGTCTCTCAAATAGTTCTCCATAAGCTTTTATACCAGTTCTTTTGTTAACTAAGATTACGTCTAATTCTCAATAGCTTGAATTTCACTAGACAAACTACTATTAAAAGATATAAATGAGTATTATTTGGACCTCAGACACTCCTAAATAAAATTGAGTATTATTTGTACCACAACCAATCCTAACTAAGATTGAGTATAATTTGAAATCTAGTCACTCCTAGTTGAGACTGGGTATTATTTGAAACGTTACACTCTTGGCCAAGACCGAGTGGCTACTCTTGACTAAGACGAAATATTATTTAGAACTCATCCATACCTAGCTAAAATCGAGTATTCTTTGGAGTACAGTTACTCTTTCTTAAGACCGAGTATTATTTGGAATGTAAGCACTCCTACTTAAGACCAAGTATTCTTTGAAACACAACCAATTTTTAGCTAGGACCGAGTAATATTTGGAATGTAGCCACTTCTGGTTAGGAAAAATCATTCTTTCGAATGCAACTGTTCTTCGCTAAAACTAATTATTATTTGAAAAGTAGTCACTCCTAGCTAAGACTAGAAGGTTTACAAAGAATGTGATAAAAAAAACTCAAAGATTCGTTTACTGGCAAGAGTGTAACTGATATTTATTGATTTTAACCACTTTCATATTGCATAATGATAAGAATAATGATAATTTTTGGACCATTTTTTCTGTATTTGGGCTAATTGGGCTTTAATTGAAAGTTTGATTCAATTTAATGAAATTTTCGGAAATTTTTCAAACTTGAGCATGTTTTGTATTTTGTTCATAACTTTTGCTACATATCTCAGATTAACTTGATCTTTATGTAATTTTGCAGATAACTCAAAGATCTACAAACGTTATAAGAGGGTCCAAGACCAAATTCGGACTGAAAATGGACAAAATCAGCCTTGAAGTTGGCGTACGGAATCTGGACAGCACTTTGAGCGAAAATAATTAATTGAGGACAACTTAGTCATTTTACCCCAATTAAGCTGGGATCAAAACTATGTGTTTTTTTATTAAATTAAGGCAACATAAAAGTGGGACTGGTCCACCTTAGGGTCTGCAAAAGGATGAATGTTGTAATTTTCGAAACAGTGGATAGATTGTAGGACGGCAGCCACATTACACGGTTCTTTTTGGTTAATACAAATCGTTTAATTGTTTTTTTTTTTTTCGTTTCATTCCTCTTCTTCATGATACATTTTACTTTCTTCGTGTTCCTTCCGCTATAGATTGGGATGCCAACCATGATGATGAGTGGCTAACCCTTTGTTCAATTCGGTCCCCGAAGGTTCTCCCATTTTCATTAATCCTTAGGTTCGTGTTTTGTATTTCTTTCCGCAATTACTCGTTCATTTTGTTGTTTTAATTTGATTGTTAGATTTAATATTTGGATTGACTATGTGATTAAATAAATACAATCCGATTAGAATGTGTTGTGGAGTTCCCGAATCGGAATCAAGTCGCAACGATGATGTTGCTTCCCGATTTGAATATTTTGTCACCCCCCGTGCTATTGTTTTATATTCTGGCTTAGAGAATATTTGAGTGGTCCTTGGAAAAATGACCTAGGTTAATTATATTGAAAAATCTAGCCTCCTAGTTTAATTTGGGGCGTGCTCAGCAGCATGCATCAGTAACGTCTTATGATGTATACAAAGGTTATCACTCTACTAGATTTCTAACAAACACAAATAGTGTTATCGTGAATATCTAAGCACTTAGAGCTTTGATCAACAAAACAAATAGTGTTTTTGCACTTCTAATCACTTGCTCTATATCTTTTCAACTGGAAAGATTTCTCTAAATACTGAGTTGAGAAAAGAGTCATTGCATATCTTCTTTTGCCAGTTGATATCTTTAGATATGTCTTCTTCTTTTTGTCTCTATCCATGTTTAGATGGAGACATGTATTAAATGCACTTATAAAAACATCAAATGCTTATCTTACCTTCAAGTAATGTCCTGTAAGTTGGCACAACTGCTAGACCTAGGTCAGAGACTATACGCAACAAATGGTCCTTCCAAGGTTGAAAAAAGGTGTGTTAAGATGCTTGTTAGCGTGGAACAACTTTAAGTGTTTCTCGCTAATATCTTAGATGTTTATGTGAGCATTTAAGATCTTCTTGTGAGACTAAGACATCCTCTACAAACATTGATAAGCATATACAATATTTGAGAAGAATGTTAGCTTAATATTTGTGTCTGTATAGTTTGATTAAGGCTTTCGCCTATCAGATGAAGCAAAGATAAAACTGTACTATATCATTTGGCATACCAAGCACTTGCATCTTACATAATTTGATGCATAAAAGAAAGCTTGGGTTGATAGACAGAGCATTATCATGATTTGAACTTTGTTGTTTAAGCACTTAATCAAAACAACAAGAGGTTTGTTGAACTTTATTCTAACAATTTCCCTTTTTTTTTATGGTGCTTAACACTATAAATTTTAAAATGTGTATTTTTCAAAAACAACATCATCATATCAACTTTTCTCATAACATTTTCATGAAACCCATTAAAAATATATAATATAAATATTATTGTATGAGTTTGATGGGATTTCAAACTTTTTATCGAAATCACATAATATAGTAAATTATATTAAGGAGATATAATTTTTACATAACGTGAAAGCAAACAAAGGTAAACAACATCTTCATCTTCACCTTTTTGTGTTGCTCCCTCTCAAATAGTTATCATCATTTGAGCTTCTACATGAGCACTAGTTCTTCCCCTTAGCTTGATGGCTACCACTTTCATTTTCAGTTTTAGCCATATCTTTCTCCTTAAACTATGAAACTCTTTCTTCCAATCATGGCCTTAGGGTTTCTCTTCAACTTGTGAACATAAAAGTAATAGGAATGTTTGGAGATAGGATTGGTCCTCATACCCAACAACCATGGTGCCCTATCATGCCACTTCCCAACTACTTTCAATGCTTTAACAAGTTATGGAAGAATAGAGAATGAATGAATAAACAATATATAAAATTAGAAGATAAATGATGGAAGTAAATAAAGAATGAATGAATAAAAGAATAACGCCTAAACTAGCAAGTGTCCAAAATCATGCAAGTAGTAAAATGGAAAGTCCAAGTATTGTTTCCCAAGGGATTTACATGTGTTTAGTTAATGTTAATTCTAACTAATTTGGACTAAAAACTTAAAAGTATGGGTCATACAAATGAAAATGGTTATGATAATTTCTAAATTTAATTCAAAGTTACCAACTTAAACTTAAATTACTGATCAAGGTAAAGATTCACTAGGGTTGAATTTCATGAACTCGACTCAATGTAGTTCCTTTTTCCAATATCTCTAACTTAAATTCAACATTCACAACACAAGCTCACTAGTCCTAATTCCTTGGAGACAAATTCTAAATCTTAATGGGAAAATACTAATCCATTTTTTCTTATTACACAAGATTTGCATGAAGGATAAAGTATTTCGAATGACCAAGAGATTTAAAATTATGTCTACAATCAGATATCTAAGTTGTTCAATCTTGGAACCAAGTTCTAAAAGCATTTTTCAATTCTTAGATATAACAAAAGAGGACTAGATCACCACAATGCAACATGAAGCAACAAGAAAGAACATAAGAGCCTCGTATAGATTTCTATTACAAAGAAAATACTACATAAAGATGAAATTCATTGTATTCAACCTTAATAGAAGGGGGAGTTAGCTACTATACATGGAGAGCATAAAAATGGCTAGAGTTCCTCCTCTAAAGCAGCTCTTCTTTAGTCTTCCCTTTCTTTATTTCCCAAAAAGCCCCCTTTTTCTTTTGATTTCGTCATTTCAACTACCCAAAAAATGTGTCTTCTTATTGGGCAAGCATAACTACTTGTTGGGTAACAGATAACTTTCTAAACAATGTTTACTTTCTTTTACTCGTTGGGCGAATGTACTTCTCCCTGGTCAAGGGTGATGGCTTTTTAGTTGGGTGAATTTTCCTCTCACTGGGCAAGCACACATCCTTTCTTGTTGGGCATGAAGATCTTGAAATGGTAAGATAAGTTATTATCACACTTATCATCTGGGAACATAGACCTTTTATCCTTTGATTGTTCCTAGTATCCACTTTTAAGTGTGAATCTTTGTCTGTTGCCTTTTTGGTTCATTGTACTTATAACAAGAACATAAATTCTTTTGTTACCAATTTTCTTGGGTCATTTCTTATTAATTTTGGATGATTTCCTTTTATGTTTACATCTAACACTTTCATGTCTAGATTTACATGATGAGGACAAACATTCTCGACATGCATATGAGTATGCATTCTACCTCTTCAGTCATATCCAAGACCAAACTTATCTGATGTACATCTTTCATTTCAAGAAAGAAGGTTTAGAGCTTTTGAGATTTACACAAATTTTACAAAATCATGCTTACTTTATGGAATTTTTCCCTCCATGTTTTTAATTTTAAGACATCAAATGTTAGATTATGTTTAAGACATGACATCTTCTAATTAGATCCAGCTAGATGCAACTAGAGTTTTTCATTTGCAGAAAACAAAACTTTGAACTTTGGTTTCAAATTTAAATACTCCTCAAAGATCTTGTTGAATCTATTTAGAAGATCTTCATATAACAAATCATCTCCATCACGCGATGAATATGATGAGTTTGATATAGCGTGAAAAGAAGAAAAGTTACGATTACATTTTCCCTCATTTTCTATGTCTGCCATGAGACACATTTATTCTTTATACTTTTCTTCTTCAACTCTGGGCAACTTGTCATTGTGCACCCTGATCATATACATTTATTGCAAAAAATCTTATGATGATGGTCCTTCCTCTTGTTGGTAGATCACACATTGCCCTGATCTTTTTGTTTAAACATCTACTTAAACTTTCTTAACAATCTGGGATATTTCCACACCAGTTGAGCAATTGGACTGAACTTCAAAAGCATAGTCTTCTTTCTTTAAAGTTTTATGAGCTTCATTTCCCTTTTTTCTGAGGATAGTCTACTTTCTTATTAACTTTGCATGAACACCTTGATTAGTCAATGTTGAAGATTCCTTCTACTCACGATCTTGGAGATGCAGTTTATGCACTCTCAAGACTCTTATAAGCTCATCCCACTCGAGCTTCTTTAGATTTGGGCCTCTATGACGGTGGTTGTTTTAGGATCCTGAACATTTAGCATGTTGTCCAACATCTTTAGGTTGATTTAAGTCTCAGAGAAGCTATGTTCCAGAACTTCTACCCATTTAGAAGTACCTCCATTCTTCCAAACATGTTGTCCATAGTCTCACCATCCATCATGGTGAAAGACTCCTAATGGCACATGAAGGTGACAACTTTCCTTAGTTGAACATACCTATTCCCTTCATGCCTGCATTATGGAGTCCCAAATCTCCTTTGTTGACTTTAACCTGCAAATCCTTTTTATATTCCATTTTAGTGTACCTTGCCTGTTAGTTAGTCTAACCAACACAAACCTATCGTCTAGCTACAAACTTTCAGATAATACTTCTGAAAATATGCCAAAAGTTTTTAAAACACAATTCAACCCTCTCTTTTTTGTTGTTCATGATTTTCACAACTTCTCAAATTTGATATTGTCTTTACTTTTCGTCCCTCCTGATTTTGAGGTTCCACCAAAAGTTATGGATTAAGAAACACTTGGATTGTATGAGTCCATCCATGGCGGTGAAGGCACAATGTCATTGAAAGTTCCAATGAAAGTGTTTTCTATAAGTGTATCATCCACAACATAATCCAATTTTAAACCGAATTTTTCATTAGTGAAGCCTTGACGAACTTGATTTCTTGTCCTAACTATACATCCAATGACACGATCTATATCCCATAATTCTTCTAACATATCATAATGGTTAATTTGGTGTGTCTTTGTGAAAAATAGGAAAAATAAAAGAATGGAGGGTTGAATTATGTTTTAATTAATTTTGAAATCTTTTCAAAACTATCATCTGACAATGATTATTTAGATGATGTTTTTATGTAAGCCAAGTGATTTGCCAAAAGCTTTTCCATCTGATGGAGTATGGTAGATGAAAATTTATAGATTAATTGATTCTCTTGACTAAATCATTCCTGAACGCGTATTCTCATAGTATCTCTCCTTCCTAAGTTAGTACGTATTATAATAAAATAAAATGTAAACTATATGAGGGAAGAAAATAAATACACAATGTAATATTATATTGTTTCGTCTGTCGCAATAGACTATATCTAGGTTTTGATCAACATAATGAGTTTTACTAACCAAACTAATGTTGCACAACTACAATATGGTATTCTTTGGGGCTCGTAGCCACTTGTGGCTAACCCCTTGAGTATTCTTGCATAAGTCACTCATGGAGTATTATTTCACAAGCAATTCCTACAATAACCAAGTATTCCTTCACAAGTCATTCCTACCTTAACCTATAATTTTTTGAATAGCTCCATCTTTGCCTAATAACTGATTATTCTTTGCCAAACAGTCACTACTGACTAAGATACATAAATTGTATGAGTGGTGATCAACAATTCACACGGTAGTGCACTAGAAAGGATTATCGTCTGTCGATGAATATGATATTTATGTACTATCTTCTAGTTAGCTAATAGAACACAAATATTATTTTTCTATGAAATGTTCGATAGGCATTTTAACAATTTTAGCAAAATAAAACATTATCTCTTGCTTTCTTCTTCTTCTTGAATCATTTTATATAGGCTCTAAAGAAAGTAGTCGTTGTGAAAACCTTTCTGGCCATTAATTAGCCTCACTAATTTTTTAACGTCATTCTTTCGTCTGATGAGATGGATATTGAAGGATGCATTAAATGCAATCTATGCAACAATAAATGTGTTCTTTACATGACATCTCAATAGCTAGATGTACTTATCTCTTCTTAGGCAGTATGTCTTACCTTGCATTTGTCTAAAGTGTAAATATGATTCCAGAACTTGTTGAAGAAAATTGTCTTTATATCTCTATCTAAGAGATCTTCTTATGTGATTGTCCTTTGCTAACGGATCTCTTTAGTAGATAGAAGTAGTAAACATTCCTTGCAACATGGAATAAGAATTTATATGTTTTTTTTGTGTAAACTGAGGATGGCTTAATTCTATGTGTTTGTCGGTTGAGAATGTACATGCTTTTTAGATATAAAATAAAATTTCATAATGTTATGTCGTCTGTCTCATAAAACACTTGCACCTTTGCGTGATTTGTTGTTGAACTTAACTATCATCTTACAAATGAAGCATGATCATGTTTGTACTCAGTTATTTTTTACACTTTATTAAAATCATACGAAAATGGACTTTTACTCTAAGAATCTCCCCCTTTCTGATGGTGCTTAAAATAATAAAGTTAGACATGCTCTTTTTGAAAACATTTTCAAAAGATCAAACCTGATAAAACATTTTTTGCAACAAAACTCATATATGTATAGAGCATTTAGTGCAACGATTTTCATGGGTTGCCAAACTGTTGAATCATAAACTAAATTTTCATTAGGTCGATCATATCAAATAGATACAAGCTTAGTCATTTGTGTACAAGGAATTTCAAATATGATTACAATAGGGACAAAGTTTATAAACATAAAGGTTTATTGTTTGCATTATAGTTTTAGGTAGTAGAAACGTCGTCATTGTCTTTCATTTGACAGTTTATCTAATGGTTTGATCATGAGCATGAAGTACTTGTTGAAGTATGGCACTAGTTATGTCAAAAGTAGCTTTAAGACCTGTTGTCATTAGACAGATCAAAAGCTGGGCTTGTTGGCTTACCACAAAAGATCATTGAACAGGTTGCCAAGACCATAGTAAAGGCATACTAAGCCTTAGAGGTGTAAAAGTATAACCTTTGCATTTTGCTTAGTTGATAATTTTAATTTTTAACATAATTTTTAGTCAATTTGTGTAACGAAATCAACTTTTCTTAATCTCAAAACTTGCTGAATTCCCTAGTTTCATTTCTTTTTATAAATAAGTGGTTACATGAGTTCTATAATCAAGTTATATCACTAATCTCCATTAATTTTGTTTAACAAATAAACAGGAGGAATTTGGATCAAGAAAATCAAAACTGCAATCCATGAAGGAGTAAATATAAGAGAATTCGAATGATGACACTTGCGCCCAACACTAGAAAATTGTTACGCTAGGTGCTAAGGTCTAACACTCTTCGTTTGGGAGAGTCTTGGAAAAGAAAAATCTAGACTTGAAGTGGCACTAGGGTTTTGAACGCTTTACTTTTCTCCACTTTGTGTATCTGTCTTTCTCCATTGTTCATCCTTTTTTTTTGGGCTTTTCATGACAATGAAGAACTAAATCCATTTTGTTGGGGTTAGATGTAACCAACTGAACTCTCATGTAACTGATATTGGTTTTAATTATATATATATATATATATATATATAGACACACACACACACACACACACACACACACACACACACACACACATATATATATATATATATATATATATATATACACACACACACACACACACACACACACACACACACACACACATATATATATATATATATATATATATATATATATATATATATATATATATATATATATATCTTTCCATTCCATGTTAGTATTTTGTTTCTATGCTTAATGCTTATAATGCTTGATCATCCATATCATGATATCTGATTTCTTTTGTAATTTGGAACGGAATCAAATACCTAATCAAGTTTGCTCTAAGAATGGAACATTATTAATTTGTTGTCTTAAACCCTTGTTATGAAAGCAACCCAGAGTTTTCTACCCCTTTTCTCTTTCATTGTCTTTCATCTAGATGTTAGATTGTGTTAATAATAATGTGTTTTCTTGGTCTCTTTTGGTTTATTTTGCAAGAGGTTCTAAGGTTGAGTAGGATCTAGTTGGTTTAAATTTATTCCACAACCCAACTCAATTCGATATGCACCCAACGCAATTCCAACAAATGCTCTCGGCAATTTATGCACCGATACAATTCTCATTATGCACAGTGCAATTTGAGCAATTTGGTTTCGGGTGATGATGGTGCTTAATTCTATATGCATTGCGCCCACTGCTATATAATATGTTTCTTATGTTCAGGTGCAGAGCTCAAATGGCGCTCAGTGATGTTCACATGCACAAGAGAGAAATGTGTGTGTGTGTGTGTATATATATAATAAAATCATTTTAAGCTGAAAAAACATATTAATTTATTTTAAATAACTGTTTGGCCTGGACCTATGCCCATTTGCCGGAGGGGTGAGCTTGCTGATAATATGATGTTGATGATGGAGCAAAAAAGGACCAAATTTTATGATGCTCAGGATCTCCCCGAGAATAAACTCAGGATTTTATCTTCTTTTTGTTCTTTAGATTTAACTTTTTTATTTCAATTTTTTTTTTATTTCATGTGATAATGTTAAAACTATGTAACTTGGTTTATGTGACATGTATGATACATTTGGTTGTATGACTTTGAGTGAGCCTTGCATGTCACTGATGAAAATTTCTTGTGTTCTCAATTGAAAATTGTGAATTCAATGTGTTGTTCTTGTTGAGTATAAGTTTGTGGTTGCTCTCTTGTTATTGTGTTGAAAGTGCATTCATTGTTTTACTTCTGATTAATCATTATAGCATACTATGTGACAACTTTTGGAAAATTAACCTTTTTAGCCAATGAGAATTTGTATTTCAAAGTTTAAATTCATTGTGTGCTACCACTTTTTACTTACAATTTATTTTGCTTGAGTTTCAATGTTAATTATTCATTTGCATGTCTACATATGATTAAGGTCATTTTTGTTTTTCTTATTTCATTATAGTTTGAGCCAAATATCTAATCGTTTTGTACAAGAATAAAACCTTTGCACACCCCTTTGAGCATTAAAAGAAATTCTTCTTCTTCACCCTTGAACCCTTAAGCCTATTTGAGAAACAATTAACTACCTCACTTTGAGTTGAGAGAGAAAAAAAGACCATGGTCATTAGTGTGGTTCAAGTACAGGGAAAGTAATTAAAAGTAGTACATAGGGAGTATAAATTTAGAAAAGGTTGTGGTCAAGTTGTATAATCAATTTTTAATATTCTAATAAAAATAAAATATAAAATAATATAGGGGTAAGATGATATTGCTTCAATTTTGGATTTCAAATAGAAGAAGGTAGAATGTGTTGAATTCATGAGTTGATATATCTTTACTCAAGGTGTTTCTATTATCCGGAAAAATAAATTTCCTTTTTATCCTAGCCACATTACAACCCATAATAGTCCTTGTGATGTTGCATGCTTGTACAAATTTTAGCTCTTGAAACAAAAAAGCAAATTTAAATTTTGTGGAATTAGTGGTGGAAGAAACAAAAACACATCCTTAGACACTAGCGTACTTGAGTGAAATACTTTTTCTAGTAAGGAATTGTGTCCTTAATTGTTCACTGAGTCTTGACTGAAAACTTTCTTTTCATAGGACAAATTTGAGAAAGAACATACAAGATTGACATCTAAAACAATTTTGTGAATTTACCTCTTGGTTGTTATATCATTGCTAATTACGTGTCTGTTGGGCGGTACTAAGGCAAAGAACCACTAGTAGTAATTGCAACCAGTGCCAGGTGAATTGTGTTGGGCACGTACATCATTCAAATGACACCTTTGGGATGTATTTAAGGAGGTCTATGTGCTAGGGTTTAATACTCTTCATTTGGGAGAGTCTTGGAAAAAGAAAAATGTAGACTTGGAGTGGCATTAGGGTTTCCAGGGGTTCTATTTTATCCTCTTCATGTATATGTCTTCCTTCATTAATTCATCCTTTTGTTTTTGGGCTCTTAATGACAACAAAGAGCTAAATCCATTTTGTTGGGGTTAGATGTAGCCAACTGAACTCTCTTGTAATTGATATTAGTTTCAATTATATATATGTTTTTCCATTCAATTTTAGTATTGGAAAAGATTGTTAATGAAAAGAGTATTGAGATGTAGCCTGCTCTGTTACAGTTGATCAACTATTACCAGTTTTCTGGGTTAGATCATGAAGACCCACACACTTATTTGTACACTTTCTATGAGTTGTGTGGTTCAGTGGGTGTGACGAGAGTAGATGAAGAGGCACTTTTTCTGATATTATTTCCACTCCCATTGACTGGAAAGGCAAAGGCATGACTATATCACATCCAATCAATGTATGACCAGTTGGAAGTTGTTTCTTTCCACCCTCCAAGAATATTGCAGCAAAAGTCGTTATAGCAACATTTGTGCAGGTTTTGATTAACCATTATATGAATGTTGGGAAAGGTTTAAGGTTCTGTTGAAAAAATATCTTAATCATGGTTTTGAAGTGGAGATGCAAGTGCACATATTTTGTAACGGACTTCAGCCTCAGACCAAGATGATTCTAGATTCATCTTTTTGGTGATCAATTTTATTCAAGACTTCACATGAATCTATGGCTTCTGTAGATTTGTGTAGCCAATATGGTAGAACACAAGAACAATAAAGAGATATATTGGAATTGAAATATCAAGAGATTCTATTAGCTTAAAACAAGTTTTTAGCTCAACAATTAGAAATTCTTAATCAGCAGATCACTAAGTTACCTTAACAGTTACAAGTTATACAAATTGTTTCAGTGTAAAATGACCTTCCAAGTGTAAAAGTGAACTATATGTGGAATCAAGGACGTCGACAATATCCATCATTGTATGAGAGAGTTAGCAATTTGGAAGATAATTAACAACAATTTATGCAACCTTCTATTCAGAATCAGAAAAACATTGAGGTGTCTATAAAGAGGTTGTAGAGATAAGTGGGTACATTAGCAAAACAATGGGAAGATCAAAAAGCAGAACCTACTAACATGGATATTGAAGGAAAGGAGCCTTCTCAAGCGATTGTTACTGGAAACGGGAAAGAGTTAGGCATGAGAATGAGAGAAAAAAAATGAGATTAAGAAACAAGGATAGTGAAAAAGAAAAGGAACAAAAGATAGATGAGAGTGATTTAGAAGAAAATGAAAAAAACAATATATTAAAATAAAGAAAAAAAGTAATTATGAATTAATCTCCCTTATGTAAAATACACACATAGGGATTGTTTATTTATAGATAAAAATAGTAACAAACTAATAGAAAATATGGGTTAAGCCCATTATATTCAACACTCCCCCTCAAGCTGGTGCATATAAATTATATGTACCAAGTTTGTTACAAATATAATCAATTTGTAGGAATAGCTAGCTCCAGAAGGAGGGTTGAATGGAGCCTGAACTCAATTCGCTATAAATAGAAACCACCAACCAAGGCAAAAATATATAAGCACGGATAAAGTAGTTTTATACTGTTTCACCCTAATCTCTTGGGCTACGTCCAATTCTCCCTTAAACAAACTGTCCAAGAGGTTCCACCATTTAGCAAATAGTTACGAGTACACAAACCTCTCAAGGTTATCACGAGTACAAAAACCTCTCTAGGTTATACCAGTCCCAATCTCCCCCTGAGATCAATACCACTCAAGATTGAAATAAACACTCTTAAAAGAGATAGCAATAAAAGCTCACAAGGGTTTACTTCACAATGGTGAAGAATTACACATGGTTTCACACAACCCAAAACTCTATATGCTCTCAATAGCAAATTGACAATAGACACTCAATGTATTATACGATGTATTTCTCTTTTTGCTTCTTCTTGTTCTTCAATTTGAAATTGCTCCTCTATATGTTGCTTTTTAGAAACTAGTCGTTGGAATGCTTGAATAGAGCACTTTTGACCTTTTGATATATGGAGCTCAAACTAGAAATATTTCTCTAATTTTTATATTGCATTAAACTTGATTAATTCTATATCGAAAATAATTTAAAATAACATAGAGAAATTATATTTGAGATACTAATCAATAATTTGAATAATTTCTATTATGAACAAATTTGAACGTTAAAGCACAATATGATATAAAATCAATTAATCATATTTAAATATTCCACAATAATTTGAATAATTTTCATTATGAACAAATCTGAACATTAAAGCACGATATGATATAAAATCAAATTAAATCAAAACAATAACACATAAAAGTAAATAATAAGAAAACTTATCTCTTTATGGACCCATGTGTCTCCTGCTTTAATAATAATAATGTTAATTGCGCAATGTGTATAAGTCATCAAATATAAATGTATAATTGAGTTTATCATCAAAACTTTATAAAATGATTTGATCATCTAAAGGGACTTTGGACCGTCTAATGTTCAACACAATTCTAGGTCGTAAAGATTTAGTGAAAATATCAGTTAATTGATCATTCAAATTAAAAAATTTAGTCTTAACATCTCTAGATATAATTTTCTCTTGAATCCAATGGCAATCAATCTCAATATGTTTGGTTTTTTCATGAAAGACAGGATTTGAGCTAATATGAAGAGCAGCTTGATTATCGCATATGAGTGTCATTTGAGTGACATCTCCAAATTGTAATTCTTTAAGTAAATCACTCAAAAACATACAACCTATTGCATCACATATGTCACATCAGCTAAGTCACACAATTTATTATGAAAATAAAAATAAACTAAAGAAATGAAAATGAAAAATGAAGTCTATAAAACAAAATAAAATAAAATTATACAAAAGTTTACTGATCTAGATCATCACAAAATGTGATCCTGTTCTTAAGCATCATCAGAATCTCATGTATCAAGTCCAAATTTCTCTTGATCATGTTCATCCCCTTCTACAAATAGTCCTGGGCCCCAGACTAAGAAGCCTATGTAGGAAATTCCTCACCCGAGACAACATTATTCCAATTGCACGGGCGCAATAATTCCCGAGAGCATTCTTTGGAATTGTGCTGGGGGCAAAATGAATTGAGATGGGCAGTGAAACATATTTAAATGAACTGGATCTCTAGGTTTCCTTTTGTGAAACGCTTGTTTAATGTCCCGACCTTGACAAATGATCTAATTATGGTGAATGGGACCTTGTATCCAAAAGAACACACATTTTTATGTATAAAAAAGGAAAAGTAAAAATAACAAAAATGAACAAAGGTTGGAGTTTTATTAAGATCAAACATTGGGATTAAATAAAACTTAAATGGATTTTCTCCTTATTCACATATGCAATTTATAATTGTTATTTTTTTCCTATTGGTCAACCAAGTTAATTCCTTAAACATGGTTACCTAAGGATTAAAAAATAAAATTAATTCATTCTTGGACTTAATGAGCTTTGCTCCCTGCATTGATATCGTTTTACTAGAACAATAAGTCAAAAACTACACTTCGTTCCTAGTAGTTGTACATCTCTACTTGATTAAGTTTAGTTATGAAAGTTAAATATATTTTCCAATATCATTCAACCCCTAAGATCATTCCTCTACTGTAATGTCATAGAATGATAGCATGCAATCATTGCTAGCAAAGATCTACAATACAAGCATTAGCAGTAAAAGTCAATCAGGAAAGAACAAGTTTGGAATTATTACAGAGATTCCTCTAATGTAAAGAAGTACACAAAGAACGTAATCTATATCAATGCAAAATTTATCTACTATAAAACATTAAAGCATAAAACTCAATAATTGCAAATAACAAAAATGAAGTCTAAAATAGTTATGACTACAAAGTTGTCTTGTATTGGAACATAAGTTCCAAGCAACGACGTCAAAACTTGTTAGCAAAATGTGTTCACGATGATAAATGCTACTGGTAGGATTAAACTTCACCAAATCTCACTCTCATGCATGTGATCACTCACCTTCTTTTCAAAATAATATTAATGTCAACCCACTAGAATACGAAAACCCTAATTTCTTAGGTGAATGAGCCTAAGCTTACCTATTAAGAGCAATTCATTCAACAATCAATAAATAAGACTTGCTTTACCCACAAGGGTTTAAGACAATAAATGAATCATGTTCTATTCCTAGAGACAAGCCTTCATTAGGTGTTTTTTGATTTACTTCTAGATTACAATAGATATTTTACAATACCCCAATAATCAAATATCATTCGATGGGTGATCAAGCCACAACAAGCATTAAGCATATAAACAAATACTAACATTGAATGAAAATACATTTATATGAAAACCAATATTGATTACACGAGAGTTCAATTGATTACATCTAACCCCAACAAGATAAATTTATCTCTTCATTGTCACGAAGAGCCCAAAACAAAGGAATGAAACAATGGAGGAAGACGGGTGCACAAAGAGAACCTCTCGGAACCCTAGAGTCGTCATTCCAAGCCTACAGATTTTTCCAAGACTCCAACTCTAGACGAAGTGTCTAACCCTAATGCAAAGACCTACTTAAAAAGATAAAAACAATGTCAAGTCATTGATGTCCGCACTCAAAGCACTTCACCTGGTGTTAGGCACAATTGAGTTCAGTGGCTATCAGCCCAACTAGCACTAGACACAATTCAGTGGCGCCCGGTACAATTGTCAACATCAACATTAAATTTTGACTTTTTTCCTCTTTATGGATTCCAATATTGTTCTTTTTGACTCAAGTGCCTTTTGTTCATTTATTAGACCAAATTAATGGAGATTAATGGTATAATTTAATTATAAAACTCAAATAACCAATTTTTTATAAAAAGATAAAAACATAAAATTTAAAGTTCCAAGCTTAAGAAGAGTTTATTCTATTACAAAAATTAATTGAAAATTATTGTAAAAATTAACATTATCAAAAACATGTAAGAAATGTATTAAAAGAAAAAAAATCTTTAAATAGAAAGAAAGATTATTTTATTTGTTATTAATAATTTTGTTTACTATTTAATATTATTTTTGTATTTTATTTATTATATTTATTTATTATTTTTAATATTGCTTTAGTAATTTTTTTATTATTATTATTATAAAAATACTCATAATTAATTACATGTCTTTTAAATTATTTCATATGAAAAAAACTTAAAAACTTTTTATCGATATAATCGAATATGTGTAATATAATAGATTGTGTACACTTTTTATGCTTTTTTTCATACACATACGCATATATCTTCTTTCTTATTTCTCTTTTTTTTTTTTTTCTTTTTTTTTTTTTTCATTTTTCTTCGTATATCCACCGATTTTAATTCTTCAATCATCTCTATCTTTACAAAGACGCGCTCTCTATACTAAGTATGAAACATATTAATATTTTCAACCTTACAATTTTTTATTAAAATGTTTCTTATTTTTTATACAATATTAATCTCCACTTAAACGTTTGATTAGTGTGGTAATTCTCTTCATGTGTATTTTTTTAATGTAATGTAATTTCCACTATTATTTTTCATATTTCGATTTCAAACACTAAAAAAAAATTGTATTGAATTTACATATAGTTAAAATCCAAAATCTGTATGTGAAATTTTTGTATTACTTTTATTATTTTTATTTCTATTATTTTATGATTACTACTTTATCATAACTTTTTTTGTTATAATATGATTATTACTGTTCTTATTTTTTATTATTTTATTATTATTATAATTATAGATTCTATGATTAATAATATTAATATTATAATAATAATAATATTAATAAAATAATATTAACATTTTAATAAAATAATAATAATAATAATATCAACAATAATAATAACAATATTATTAATAATAATAATAATAATAAAATAATATTAATAATAATAATGATAATGATGATATTAATATTATTATTAATATGATTAATAATTTTAATAATAGTAATGATAAAATTTATAATAATAATAATATTGCTAATAATAATAATATTAACAATAATAATATTAATACAAATATTAATAATAATAATAACATTACTAATAATATTAATAATAATTTTAATAATAATATTAATATAAATAATAATAATCTTCATTCAGACGTAAAATTTGTATATAAAAGTCTAAATGTAATTTCATATATAAAAATTTATATATATATATATATATATATATATATATATATATTTATTTATATATATAAATATATATATATATATATATATATATATATATATATATTAATTTATATGTAAAAATTCGTATATAATATTGATTTTACATTTAAGTTTACATAAAATCTATATATAATATTCATTTTACCTACAAATTTATATATAATATTTATTTTATATACGAAATTTCATATATAAATGTATATAAAATAAATACTAATTTATATATAAATTTAAATTTAAATGTAAAAATTGATATATAATATTTATTTTATATACGAAATTTCATTTGTATATAATTTTTATATTTAAATTGCAATTTTTCTATAGTGAAATAGTTAATTAAATCAACAATGATTACTATTGTAAATTATTTTATCTTAGCATATTTTTTATTCGTCATGAAAATTAGGTTGATGAATAAAATGTAGTCAATGGTTATACTTAATGACGTAAAATCATTTTTATGCTTAAAAAATTTAGGTGACAGATTTCGTTCAAATTATATGAAATTATCTGTAGTGATTGGTTTAATTTTGAAAATGTTTAATTTGTAAAAACTAGAATAAGAATTAATTAGAAAAATCCGAAAAATTTTAAATTTAATTTCCAATATTTATTTATTTCAAAAGTTAGAGTATAAATCATCTGATATTAAAAAGCAATTTTACCACCAAAACTACTATTAAACTAAAGAGGAGAGGATTATAAAAGATTTATGATGAGCTTAACCTGTCATTACATAAAATTTCTAATGCATATATTTTTATTTTATTTTATTTCATAACATTTATTATAAGGTATAAAATAAACTATAAATTAATACAACTTTAAAATAAATGCTTAAAAACTCTTTTTAAGTTTTTCTTAATATAAAATGTTTTCTCTTAAAATGTAAAAGTATATATATAAAAAAAAATACTCCAAGTTAATCCACATTAATAATATTAGTTTGACGTTTGGTGTTTTCGTAAGGAGGTATAAATTATAAACAAAAATTGTTTTTAGTTAACTTATGTCTTTAAGGGTGAAAATAATCATTTTTCTTTTAAAATAAAGAAAGACGATGCAATTTAAGCGTTAATCGAAAAAGAAAAGTGTAAATATTTATAAAAAAATAATAATAAATATTTTTTTTTATTCTCATTCATAAACTAGTATAAAAAAAAAGTATGTATTCACAAATATAATATATATATATATAATATTCATGAGAAACAAAAAGAGAAAACAAAAGAAAGTTGAATCCTCACCTATCATGGCTCTCTCTTTCTCTCTTCTAAGCTCTTTCTTTTTTTAATTTTTCTTCTCCATATTTTATTTATTTTAAAATCTGATCACACTCTACAGTACTGAAGAGTTGGAGATTATTTCTATCCGATCAGATTTTCAAACAGATTAAGTTTTCATTTACTCTAAAGATTCTTTGTTCTCTGTTTTTTTTTTTTAAGTTTTTGTCATCAATCTTGACATGGATAGTTAAGAAAAATATTTCTCTCAACTTAACTAAGATCATTCTGAAATTTGGTTTTGTTTGGATAACTTATTCTAAATTCCTATAGATTGGATTAATGTCACTAACTAGTTTGGAGGGATTGTTTTAGGGATTGTCATTTTAGGTAAGGGAAACTAGTAACTTGTTTTTATACTAGTTAGTTATTTTCAAATAGAACTCTAAGATAAAAGATTTGAATATATGATTATCAGTTGTAGGTCTGACTGGTTCTTGAGAACTGAATGAGTATTGAATAAGTTTGATTGTTTATCTTGATTTGGTGTGATTAATTGACCAAATTTGAGTAATGATGTTAGAAAGTAGCATGTGAGAACTTTTGATTGAATTGATATGATGTGTGATGACTGAATTATATATTATAACCATTTTGATTGAAATGAAACCAGTGTATTGGGGATTGAAAGAAAATCAAGGAACCATGGTTACATATGCATCTATATGCTTTAGTATTGAATTGATATGATATGTGATGACTGGAATATATGTTCATATGTAACCATTTGGTTTAAATGAAACCAGTGTATTGGGGATTAAAAGAAAGCAAGGTACCATGGTTACATATATATCTATATGCTTTTTTACGATTGAATTGATATGATATGTGATATAACTCAATGATGAGTACATATGAAATTCATATGATTGAAATAAAATCATAATACTGGGGATTGAAAAGAAATCAAATACTGGGAATTGCGTATGAATCTTTGTATATTTAATATGACTGAAATAAAATCAATATGAGTGAAAGAAGAATGTATGATTGAAATGGACTAAAAAAGGTTTGTGATTAAAAATAGATACATGTGTTTTGTATGAATGATGTTCTTTGTATTGAAACTTTCTATGTCAGACTTTAAAAAAAAAATCTTATGAATGACTAATACGATATGTTCTTTTTATATATATATATATATTGAGTATATTAAAAAAATTATTTTTAGTAGCTTATTCTTATTTTTCTTATCATGTTATAAAATGATTGTACTATATAGATGAGCAAATATAAATACAGGTGCGAGAATATATGAAAGATCCTAGTATGTATTTTAGAATTCGTTCTCCTTTATTAAATTCACTACATACTAAACCATATATATATATACATACATATATATATATATATATATATATATATATATATATATATTATTTATGCACGATCATGTGTCTTGTGAGTGAAAGAGTTTAATTGTATATAATGTACAGTTAAATAATATTATAAAATGTCTCATACAACAAATATGATAAATAATGCTTTTTAAATTAAAACGTAACAAAATAGGTTTCATCTTGTTTATATAAATTGTAACTCATTATTTGAGAGGAATGAAAAATTATGTGAATAAACGAAATGTATGGTCATATTGAAAACCGAAGTTATCTTTCTTAAACAATTAATTATCTATTTTTTAAATTCGTAAGCAGTGGATATTTTAGTTTAATTAATACTGAGACATTTGTCTAAGTGCAATTTGTTATAATTTATATACTCTACATCATCTATAATATTTTAACTTGGTCAATTATTATACAAATATTTTATCATAATCATTGATATGTCAATGTTGGTGTGTGAATGTTGATAGTCATACTTAACTTTTTTTTTTTTTTTTAAAAAAAACTCTTGTAAATAATAACAATAACTACATTTTATCACATAAAATTAATGCATTCATGACTTTAGAAGAGTCATATAATTCACATTATTGTATGAACTCATGAAAAGAGAGAAATGAGAGACTTTAGATAAGGCTTAGATGAAGATTTCTTAAATTAATTTGTCTAAGTATAGTTAACCTAACTGTGGTCGAAGGCAGACAAAACTGAAAAAATTGAACTCGTGATTGTCGTACATGGTGCTACTCTATCAGTATCACAACCATTTCAAGGTCATTGTTTGAAGTTTTTTTTTTTTTTTTCCGAAAAGTTCTTTTTCATGAGATAACTTCCTCTCGAATCAAATAGAATTGTTATTTTTCGAACATTTAGTGCAGTTGGTCATTGTTTGTTGATGAATTAGTTAGAATAAAAAAGATGAGTAGAAAAGTTAGAAGAAAATGAAGTGCGAAGGCAAATTTGACACAAGCAAAGTTGATACAAATATTTCATTACGTAAATCTATTCATAGTATAAAGTCAAACAGGTTTTGTCATTTTTTCGAAATATACATTTTCATTCATTTATTAAAATATATTTTATCTTCTCCCCCAAATTTTCTACTTTAAATTTTTAACTATTAAAAAACTAATTCCGTTTTAGCGAATTAAGTTTGATTTGTAGATAAACCTGAGTTGGGTAAAGTTAAATTTAAAAAATAGCCTTTCTCTGATCTATAATTTCTGCTTTAGAATTTTTAAAATTATATTTATATAAATAATTTACATCATATTTCTATTTTCATTTCTTCTTTTAATTTATCAGATCTCGTATTTCTGTTTACTTCTTTTTCTCATATTCTCCTTTGTTTGTACAGAAAAGAGTTGTTATAAATAGAATTTATCTTTCTTTAAATTGTGAAGCAGATAAAATTCAGAATATATGGGAGAAACTTAATTAAGAAGCTTACTAAGATTCAAAATCATTTTTTCTTCTTCTTCCTTCTACATGTGTTGCAGTACATAGCATACACTGGCAGAGACTGACAAAAGATATGAATAAAGAAAAAGAAAAAAGGACTTTGTTTTGGTTCGGATGCAAACCTTTATTAATTATATAGTGCATTTAATATGAAAATCAGAATGAAAAACAAGGAATGATCATTGATATGTTTTTTATGCTAGTGTTAATAATTAGATGTATAGTTCATATAATAAGAAAATAGAATAAGATAAATTATTTCTGTTAAAAAAGAATAAGATAAATTATTATCTAACAATGTAATTATATCAGCCATTTAATATGGTTTAAATATTTTTACTAGAAGTTTGGAGTTTCAATAAGAAAGTAATTACACATCAAAATGCTAACTAATACCATATCAAAAACCTAAGTTTTTTTAATTTTTACTTTTTTTTTTAAATATCATGTTATTAGTATGGAAATTTATCCCCATTCAATCGTATATCCTTTTCTAATCATGTTTATTTTAAATTAAATGCCAATCAGTGTAACTTGTAGACTGTATGTGGTGTCAAATTTTTATTTTTTACCTTAAATATTTCAAAACAAATATATTATTTAGAAGAGTATTAGCAATATATTATTTTTAAGACATTATAGTTTGTTAAATACAAAATCGTGAAAAAAAACATTGAATGATCAGCAATAGAACCTTTAAAAAAAATTAAATTTTCATAAAGATATTGTGTATCTTCCCACTAAGACAATAGTGTCTCCTATAAAAAGAAACTACAGACATTAAATGTCTGTATTAAAATATATTTTTTTAACAACTTGATATATAAGATTAAAATCTGCATGAATAAATTAATGAAGTGTAGTTATCATTTAAAAGTAGGGTTCTTGAAAGATAATAATAATCAGTTGTGACTAAGCATTAGGTGGTGTGATCTCTGCTTAATTTTGTTTGTGTGTGTTTGCTTTGAATTTAGTGTTTGTTTTCGTGAGATAACATGACTTAATAAGCAGGGAAAGTGCCGACCATTAGGTATTGAAAAGCAAAGTCAAAAATAAAAATGATACGAAAAGTGATACACTAATAATACTTGAATTCTGAGACTGTATATGTAAGTATGTGTGCTGTTTTACTTTAAGAAGCAACACGTACGTACGTAATTGGCAAGCCACAACAACACAATTTTCTTTCTTCCCAAAAAAGATCATCATCCTAAATTCAAAAACCCCTCAATTTCTCTTGTGGGGGTCAATAATTTTTGCCAATTCATCCACACCCCAACCCTCCACAAAAAGCAAAAGCACCAAAAGCCTATCTTCAAAAACCTCATAATTAAGCAATTCCAACAATGATAGTGCTTGTTTGAAAAAGGTCGATGATTCAAGTTGAAGATCGAACCTAATGGGACAATTCCTTCTCTTAAGTTAATTGCACCTATACACCTTGTAAAATTATTATGAATAGGTTTGAAAAACTTCTCCTAAGTCCTTCTAGAAAGAAAAATGTTATTTCTCCATAAATTAAAAATTGTTCATTGTTAAAAGGTAAAAATTTAAAGAAAATTTCTAAATTATTTTTCTTATAAAAGGAGTCTGTAAAGAAGTTTTTCACATGTCCTATACAATAATAATACTATCTAAGTTGATGATATTTTTACAAACATATCTACATTTTTTAATAACATAAAAATTAGATAAAAAAGAATTATAACTTCGATTAGATATGAATTATGAATTTAATGCGAAACCAAACCTACACCATATATTTATAAATAATTTAAGAAATAAGTCTCTGCAAATTAATGATACAGAAAGCAAGTAATTTAGTACCTTTTAACCCTATCCACGTGTACTCATCTGTATAAAATAATAACTTATATTTAATGATTTTATATTAGCGCATACTGAATTCCAATTTTGATGTATTTTGAATGCACTATCAATTAATATAATAGTTTAATTATTATTTTTATTTATTTGCAACAAAATATCATGAATATTTATTGATAATAATAAGATGTTCCCATCTCCTTGTCGTCATAGTTTCTCTCGTGTTTTATTTATCAATTTAAACAATGCAATATATATATATATATATATATATATATATATATATATATATATATATATATATATATATATATATAACCTATTTAATTATGCTTGAAAAATATGCAAATATTTGTGATCATGAAGCATAATACGTATGAACTAAATAAGTACGGCGATACTTAAGGCAAAAAGATATTTTATAATAACGTCGAACAATATGGATCTTAAAAATTACGATGAGTCCTTTTCTAGCAAAACCAAACTCAAGACGTAAGCCATAAGACAACAAACCAAATTTTGTTTTATTTTATGTGAAATATAACAAAGTAAATTTGAGTCGTCAAATCAAAATTTATGTTGTCATGATCAAAGGAAAATTTCTTATAACTATATTTACTAATACTTGGAAATGACCATTCAGTGCACCAGCCCCACAAAGGAAGGACTGTAATAAATATCATATTTCTTTTTTAAAAATTCAGAAAATTAAAGCTTGTGCTGTAAGATCAAATAATTGTGTAAAAATACTTTATGTACATACTATTTAAGCTTAAAAATTATATATATTTTCGGTTTAATTTATAAAAAAAAATACTATATATAAAAACTACAAAATTCTCTTTTCAACTATTTAGTTGAACCAATTATGAGCCATTTATACACGAGTTCGGTTGTAAAATGAACCACATCATATTATCGAAATAACATGACAACATTGAGAAATGTTAACTCCAACAAGCCTATTAGTACTAAGATTTGATAAATTGAAGTGAAATATTATTATACAAATAGGTTGGACTATAGTAAATAATAAGCAAGAAAATACCTAAAGTTGCAGTTATTCAAAATTAAAATAGGAGATATACGTTGATATGATTACTTCGCTCAGTATCCGGGGTCCGAAGAAGTGTAAAAGAATCTACATGATAATGACATACAAGTGTATCGTATCATATCTCATTCCTAAGAAAACAGAAACAAAAACACACACACACGTGGGTGATCGAATATTGAAGAGGTAACTCATGAGAACCTCCATTATTTTTCCTCAATTTCGGTACCTAACATATCCTTTAGAAGTTCAATGAGGTGTTATATATATATAAACACATACTAAGAGTCAACCACACAATTTATATTAATCCTACGAGCTTAATTAATGTCCTAAATACTACACGGCATGTTAATTGACCATGTTTTACCTAACCTGCAATGTTGGACTCGAACATAATGGTTTTTCAGTTTCTTCATGTTTCCCACAAGTGTGGTTGGTTCGGCGTTCAAAAATCTAGCTATGATCTTGAGTTCAACCCATGCACTTGCACAATAATTTGACCTTTTCTTTGTTGGAAATTGCATGATTTTTCTCCTATTCTACACAAGTACGAAACACTTGCCCACAATTTCTTGCTTGAAAGTGGAAAAATGTTTAAATTATATTCCCATGTATTGACCACTACTCGCAAGTTGCAGCTCAGCCATATTCGAAGAAGGTTACAAAATATAAGATATTATGAAAAATGCTCATTTGTTTTTATAATCAAATGTGAGTTCGATGAATTTAATGAAGTATGTGTATTGCACGAATGATATGGGTTTTGACATTGAAGCAAGAATCCGAAGTTCATTATTTCGAAGCTGTCAACTTGGTATTTGTATTAGCTAGTTGGCAAGAATCAATCTCTTCAATTTCCACTACTAGTGTATCCCCTAAGAAAGAAAATAAATGCATTTTCTTCTTCGGGTTTTTTCAAATCGTATATAATTTTTTTAGAGATTGTTATATTGTTTAAAACCTATATGCTCTTTTCTTGCACTGTTTAACATCTTCAAATTGTTCGCGTCAAACAAATTTCCTTACATATTCTTCGTCATTAAATAACTATTTTTCCTTTCTGTTATGGAAATTCTACTTCGTACTTTTATTTTTATAATTAAATTTCACAATGTTTTTTTTTAAAGTATAAGAAAAAGAAAGTGAGATAAAATAATTAAAAAAATAAGAATAAACATGAAGACACTTTTATAAAACTTATGATACACTCATAAACACCACTACTCAAATTCAAATATTTTTCTTTGAATAAGAAAGAAGCACTACTACAAAACAAAAAGTATATAGATATGTACTACATTTTAACTTTCTACTTAATTGGATGTTTTGAACGGATATACTATAATGGAAAAAATGTGATAAATTATCAGACATTGAAAATGTGATTTTGGAAGAGTGGAGCTCTTTAATTTGAAACCATAAATAGTGGGCAATGAAGTAGAAATTAGAATGGATAAAAAGAAGGAGGAGAAAAAAATTAGAAAGAAGTGACGCAAAAAAGAGAAGTGTTTTTACGATGGAAAAATGAAATAAAGTGAAAGAAAAGTCAATGTTGGGCGATCCCTGAGAATAGATATCCACAATGTGGCACGTCATTATATCACCACCGAAAGTGATAATCTGCATATCCTATATGAATCAAGAGGCAGTGTCAGCAATACCACTCCCCACAGATTCTTATACAAGTTTTTCGAATCAGTTAGGTTTAATTTTAGGTTTCCTACTATGCAGAACATTTTCATTTTTATAGTTATAAACCTTTCAAATTCATTCATTTTTTTTATTTTTATAATTTTAGTTCTTTGATTTTCATTTACACTATCGCAATTTTTGTTTTTACTCTTAATTTTGTCCTTCTTCTATTTATAATGTTATTACTAATTTTTTGGTGACATATTAAGTTTTATAAGGCAAAGTTTCTTCGCATAAGAAACAAATAAAAAAATGAAATTAGTTCATTATCAACTTATATTAGAGTATACGTGAATTAAATTTTACCCAAATTACCTTTAAAAATTCATCTATAACAATATATAATATTATTTTATATTATCATTTTCTTCACGTATAAGTAATGTAACTTTTAAGCTTAGTTAAACTTTCATTTTTCAATATTTTTTTACATGGGAAAAAGAGAAGACAATTCAAAATGTATTTTGAATAATTTATGCTTTTATATTTTTTTAACAATAACTTATATTAATTTTTTAAAAGTTTTGAAAAATACAATCAAATAGTATATATAAATGTAAAAAAGAAAAACACAAATAAAAGTTATTGGAAAAAATTATTTTGGCTACGAATTCTTGACAAGTTCTTTCTATTTTTTTAAAACTCATGCCTCAAAATCGTTAGATCACAGTTTTTCTAACATCACTATCAAATTAATCGTACCGAATTTTTCTCTGTGACAAAAAAATAAAGATATAATTTAAGATGGGGTGGAGATATTAGTCATAGTTCGTTAATATCATATCTGAGAAATACTTCAAAACCAAAATCGGTCAGAAAATGAATTGAGAAAAGTAGAAGCTGAAAATCTTTCTTTACTGCTTTCTGACTTGTCTATATTCCCAGGATTATACGTTCAAATTCCTATATTACGTCCCAAATATTATTTTTAACATATATTTTAGTGTTGTTTATTATTTTTTATAAATAATATTAATAGATTCTATAATTTTGTAATTTGTTTGGTTTTACTTTAATAAATTTAATCAATAAAAGGAAGTGTGTTAAGAATAATATGTTAGGATTTTAACATTTTTATGATTTAGTACTATTTTATATCATATATAGGATATTGAAGAACGATCTAGAAATAATTGAATAAAAATGTGCTGAAGTATGATATTTGGTGAAAGCAGTGATGAAAGATAAGCACGTGTCTTACACACCCTATGACTCTCAAAAGTCGGAGGTCAAATCTCCGATAGGTAATATGATCGGATGGCTATGATCCCCGCATATTTACAAAAATGTCTTTTACATTACTTAAATATAATGAAAATTTATGTGGGACCCACCCAGTATGGAATGAAACTATTTAACTTTTCTTTAAACCAACTTGTATTGGAAATAAATGTTGAAATAAAAAAATGAAATATAAAATAAATATGAATCTATTAAAATTATTTAATATGAGAATATATATATATATATATATATATATATATATATATATATATATATATATTTAAAAATATATATATTTATATTTTTATATATATATATATATATATGTTAAGGCAAATATAGATTTCTACTTTTATATATAAATATACATAATTCTCTACATAAATTCTTGAAACATTAAGTTTTTAAAACTAGATAAAATATCTATAAAAATAAAAAATGGACTAAAATAATTCTTTCAATCCTCGTTTTAAATTATTGATAATTCATAATAACAATAATTTTTAATTTTCATCAATTATATCTCTTAGGACTATGAGAATTTGTTATCACTTGTCTTTAGGAAGATGTATATTGAATATGAAATTGATATTTGATTAATTAAAAGTATTTTTAGTAATTTAAATTTAAATTTTTTATGTCTAAGATAGTTTCTTACACCTATTATACGAAGTTTGATATAAAAGTCTTTTACAAATTCTTAATATTTGATATATTAATTATGTAATTTAGATTATGAATGAAGCTGTTATCTCTTTTTCTTAGTGAATTTATTTACTCAATATCATGATAATAATTTGGTTATAATATCATTTTGATTATCAATCATTTCTAACTCAATTTAATCATAATATACTTTAATATATCATTTAAGTGAGACACTCTTACTTAACTAAGTTGTCTTTACCAAATAGAAGAAGATTCATATTCAATATATGAACTCATTGTTTCAATGATACCTCATTTTAATTAAGCAAACTTGGGTTGCTTAAGTTATAAGAACTTCAAAAAAGATAGAAGAAAATAGGTTCTACCTCTTGTTAAACAAGTGTTTTGAGTGTCTAACTTACTAATTATTGGAGATCCCATAAGAATGAGAAATGATCCAAACCGTTTATGGGTCTTCTTTCTTATATATTGCTCAACTTACTCATTTCTACTCAATGTGGGATTTAGACTCACACTTGGATACCCAAGACATTAAGCCACTTAATTCCAAAGCACACCTCAAGTTATTAACTCTTCCTTACTTGAATGCTCACTCGTTGCTTGAGGGATGAAAGTTCTATAAGAAATTGTTTCAACATATCTCTTACTCTAACTTCAAGCCATAACTTAAACGATGAGTAATGTCGCTTACGAAATCAATGTGCCATTTGAGCAATGATGTTTTATTTATAAATGAATGCTACCACTTGAGTGTCGCTAGAGCAACTAACTAACACTCGAATAATATATGCAGAAACTAAAAATTCAATATATTGTCCAACTAATACACAATTAAATTTTAATCACTTCTAACTCTTTTAACATGTTTTAAATGTATAAACCTATTTTTCACTTCTCTAATCCTCATTATTAAATACTTCAACTAAGTCAAAACTATCATAATAAAAGAAAACAACACCAACAACAATTTTAATATTCCAAATTCATAATCACACTATTGAATAAGTTTATATTATAAAAAAATCATATATGCTATTCTCTCGAAAAGAGTAAACTTTTAGACATAGGAAAATCTTCAATTATTCATAAACAACTTTCCATACTTTCTCAAATAGCAATTTGTAAAATCAACATTTTCACTCATTCATATCATCTAAAAATTCCTATTTTTTTACTTGATTTAGAGAAATAAAGTATAAAACTTATATATATAAAGACAAAGAAAAAAAATAGAAAAAATTTAGTGTAGGAAAACTAGGAACTTACTTAAGTCAATATTGTGTCATTATATTTGATCTATTAATCTAATGTCTCTTTAAAGATGTCACGAGATAATGAAAATAATAAATTTTTAGTTTATAAACATTTGAAGGATTATAGAAAATTTATAATTTTAGAGAAATAAAATTTATAATAAACAAGAATAAATTGTGTTAAACCTATTTATGTTTTTTTTCAAAAAAATTTTTATTTTCTATTTAATTTAAAATTTATTACCTAAACTTAAATAAACCAGATCTTACACTTTGCTTTTAATTAATAAAAGATATTTTAATATAAATTTTAAAATTATTATTATTATGATCAACATAAAATAGCATATTTACTCAAATAGATAATTCCTCAAACAAACTATAAACTTAATGATATATATTACCTTGTGCATACACAATGCATATACATTAATTATAAATAAACTAAAGCAATCCAACATAAGTTTGACATTTTTGAAGGTTGGAACTTTCCTAAACAAATTATTTTAAAATATGGAAAAACCAAAATGGTTTTGTTTTGGGATGGTGAGGCGAGTGCAGGAAGGTGGCAGGTAGGGCCAGACCCAAGTGGGAGGCATTGTGTTGTGAGGGTTTTGGGGAAATGTCATCTGTGTGTGAGTGACAGAATGTGAGTTACAAGTGTGTGTTATGTGCACATATGTGTGGGAGACAGAGACAGTAATGCAAATCTTTGACCGTTGACTTTTCACATTGAATATATAATTTTATATAAACAGCCAAATTATCCATCTTTTCGTATCCTCCATTTAACATCTCGAGAAAAATGCTGAGATCTAACATTTAGATTGGGATTATATTATGTGGATGCAAATATGGGTGAGAGGGGTGTGTCATGTTTTTATAATGCCTCTAATTCTCCACTGTGTGTGTCTCCCATTACCCAATTTGCCACTATTTCTTCCTGTTACTATATTGTATACACAACCATTGTATAATGGGGTGTTTCATCTGCAAAAGGGGAGGGAAACTATTTGTTTACTTCATTCCCTTTTTTTCTGGTCAAAATATCAGTTTTATATGTCTATCTTTGGACCCTCCCTCACCGGATTTTCCTTACTAGGTACTAGGCTAGGGTTACTATCTAGGCTTCAAGTCAAAAAGTAATGTGAGATTGAGTGAGGGAAAAGGTTTTGTTGTGGGAAATTAAGAATGTCCCTTTGCCATTTCAAACATATCTTAATTCAATAAAATACAACCTTTCTAACAAAATGGCACCAGATGACTAATAGATAATTTTATTCTTTAAATATATATTACAATCTTTAATTTTCTTCCATGTGGTATAGGAGTATCCAAAGAAAATAGTTTTTGCGAGATATGATTTCAAATGTTCTTCTGAGGAGATAAGTTATCGCATACAATAGTTTTAGATAACATATTCAAACTTATAAAAATTATTTGCATCTTAATTTGTCTTCTTGTATGACAAATGTGATACTCCTTTTTGTTGGTATTCAAATGGCAGTAAGCAAAAGCAGAAAAATGTCAATTAATGACATATACATATACCTAATGAGAAAGTAATTATAAATGAGCACTAATGAGAAGAAGATTATTAGTGAGTTGAAAACTTTTAATTACGTCAAAACCATTAGTAGTAAACATGGATTAATAATGTAAAAAATGACAGTGATTACGTGTTAGGATGTTTAAACGACAACGTCGGAGCAGAATGCAATGTAGCATAAGATATGACATATAATTGTGTTGCTAACAAAAGACTATCTTATTGGACACAATAATATACGCATCTCTATGTCCTTTTATGTTGAAACCACGAATTAGAGTTACTAAAGTAAGATAAATGAGTTGAATACAAGTAACTAGTACTAAGGTACAAGGAATAAGTCACATCTCTCAAGTAAATTAAGATATGGATATTATAATACATATCTAGCATCTTGTGTACGTGTTAAATAGTTTATGTTTGTATATTTTGGGTCAAGTTTTTACTAATTTTCATACATGTCTCGGTATTATGATGTAACTTGGAGCTCCAATGCAAGCATAAATAGTAGCATTTGTTAGAAGTTCTGACTAATAGGTTAAGAGATTTTTTTTTTAATTGAAAATCATATGTAAATACATAAAAAAGAAATAAAGAAAAAAAAAATTCTCTATCCCAATAAAAAAACTTCTCCCTTTTAGTTTCTTAACAAATGTCGTAACATTTACCTTTGTACGACATAGTTTTCTGTTTCTTTTCAATCGTTGGATTTAAAAATTTACATTTGTTTGTTGTCTTAAATGTTAAAAATAATATTAAACATTTTTAATTATACTTCTACTTTCTATCAAATATTTTATTATTCTGTAAATAAAAAAAAGAGTAAAATAGAAAACCCCATAATTTACCAGATTTCTCGATTCATGCAAAAAGAATTGAAGACATAAAGGAAAAGAAATAAGTAGTTTTGTAGCATTATTGGTGTTAGAAATAAAAAATTATCCTACTTTACTGCGTGTATCCCGTGTGATTTTGTGTAAGCATAAAAGGTCACATACCTTATGCATGAAATTATGTACAAAACCCTTTTAGAAGTAGCATTATATCCTAGGTTAGGGCTCGGAGTAATAATGAAGTAGTAGGGTAATTGTTTTTCAAAACGTTCATACTAGTGGCTCGAGGAACTAAAAAGAGGAGGGAACAAATTGAGTTTTACAATATGGTTACAGCCAAAATCCAGCATATAGTTCATTGGTAATGCTAATTGATGATTAAAGATGTGAACATCTTCCTAAGGCATGATTAACTTTATGAAACAAATTATGTGGTCCCTAATATAATGCTTCCATTTGGGGGTAACAAGGGAGAAATTTGTCAGTGGCAGAGTAACATGGAGGAACATTTGAATGAATCTATAAGGAAATCATCATCACCCCGTCGTTAAGCTAGGATTGCCTAAAAATTTGGATAAAATTTAGCATAATAAAGTAAAGTACATCTTTCTGACTCAATGCTAATTGGCTCTTAGAGATCCAGAGGGAAGTAAAATTTTAAAGTATTTGTTGATCACATGCTACCTTTTTGCTTGTATAAAACATAGCATAGTCAAGGGTAAAAGGTGATTTTACTTTATTTTTATTTATGTATTTATTCATTTCATGTAGAGATCAAAAGGGCATTGAATCTTGTAAAATTTGATTACTTTATGAGATGGAAAAAAAAATCATGGTTTTGAAATGGTGTACATTTTGCATTAGGCTTTACCCAGGTCTGCTACAAATTCATGCAATGATGGTTCTAAAGACCCTTGAACAGTGCTACTAGTTCAGCAACCCCCCACCTTGTTGCATTATTGCGTGAATCTTTTTATCTTCTTCAGATGAAAAAGTAACAGAATGATGAGCATTTCTTTTTCTTTTCAATTTAGAAAGAAAAAACAATAACACATGTTGAGAGCAGGAAAAATATGGCATTCTAGGCAACTAACACTTTGAGGGGTTCTTGTTCTTTTGTATTACTAATGCCATAACCCTTTCTCAATCAAAAAGCGTGGTCCTACTAAGCTGTCCATATTCTAAGTGACTTCAACAGTACTTAAACGTGGCGATTTGAGACTCTCAATGTAGAAATTAGTCAAAAGAGTAATGCTCATGAATCAACACAAAACCCCAAATCTTAAGTTTTTATTCTTTTTATCATTTACCCGGTTTGGTTACTTTCAAATGAAAATGTTAGGTTCTAGTGCATTCATTGTGATTAGTTTAATGCCTTGAAATGATGCCATTTGTTTATATCTTAGTTAAGTTTGAGGTATGAAAATTTGTATAACATAATCCACATTCTGCTAGTGTATCAAAAGATCAGCACCACATTTTCTTGATTTCTGAATGCTGGTACAAGATAATATGGGTAGTGACTTCATGACATAACCAAAGAAGATAAAATAACTTGAACTCTAGTTCATTTCCACTGCACTTTTTCCCTTTTAACCTGTCTCACCGACTCTCATAGCCAGCATCATTTAACCGACAACAAGATCATCATAATATGCTGCGAGGAAAGTGATAACACTGTGTATATCTACTACGCAAAGGGGTCAGTACAATGCTTGTACCTGCACCAGGACGTGTCCTTGCATGCTTCAATTTAAAAGAAGGGGAAAAGAAGAAAAGAAAAGGGGAAAGAAAATAGCTAAAAAGACAAAAGTTGAAAAAGAATGAAAGGAAAAAAGAAAATAAAAATAAAGGAAAGGAATATTTGCATAAAGGCAAAGTTCACCTAGCTCAATGGTTGATAAGTATTATGATACCTTGTCCACCACTTCATGCAACAAATAGATAACGCAGTACACCATTACTACAAAAGCAAAATTTGCTGTCCAATTCTGATTTCAGCAACGAACTGTCAATCACAAATGCATTTTACACAATTGGCAGGGCTATAAAATATTGTATATAATTCCATGAGAGAAAAAAATTCAAGGACCCTTTATCCTTTTAGTGTGTTGAGGTGAGACTTCATGCACAACATTATTGGGAAGGTGATCAAAGTCCTTGTCAAGTAGCCATTTGAATAAAACCGTTTGCCAATAATTTTGTACTTCAAAATACGTTATATTTTCCCTCCTATTCTATGCTTTTACTTTTTGCTGTCTCATACCATGCTGCTTTCGCTTTCTTATATTGTTTTCCCTTGCAATAGAGAAACGATAACGTTTACTTCATTCTTGGCCTGTGATCATGGAGCTCAATAGGGGCCTTCACCCTCCACTCACTGTGGAAGCCATCCTGTCGGTCAAATGTCACCAGAACAAGGATTGTGTTCATGAATGCCTATGCAGGTTAATCCATATGATACTAGAAGAATCCAGATATATTGCACAATATTGGAAGCTGCAATAGTCTTATTTGTGTGTGGGTATATATATACATATATATATATATATACATAG
>Ga0209700_102784_pt1 | contig 34859 bp, 6 predicted proteins | sample SiratroredBW_FD_187528 | JGI IMG/M metagenome (GOLD analysis project Ga0209700, IMG submission 187528) | Root nodule microbial communities of legume samples collected from California, USA - Siratro red BW (SPAdes) (version 2) | ecosystem: Host-associated > Plants > Roots > Nodule | place: USA...
TTTTTTTTTTTTTTGAATTCATAATTTCCGTGTTCTAATAAAATATTGTCTTCCGTAATCTTTTCAATTTTTAAAATAACATGTTTTTTTTTTCAATTACACTTTTATTTTCATTATCATTAATTAAAAATTATTTAAACATTACACAGAGAAAAAAATAAGTAATTTATTCAAAATTACATTAAAAATGCAAGAATTAATTACTTTTTTTAAATTTTTATGAACAACTCTAACATTGCAATATATAAAAAGTAGAAATACAAGAAGTAATAATAGTACGTGTTTATAATCGTCATAAATATTTTTCTTGAAAATAAATTATAAACGGTTCACTTCTTGAAACAATAAAATTATTGTAGGTGCTTTTCATTAAAATTAAATTTATTGAAAATAATCTCTCTTTAAGCCATCTGTATTTTTAAAACAGAAAATGACTTATGTTAAAAATTAATGATTATAAATACATATCCAACATAGTTAACCTAATAAATATATTTTAATTTATATATAAACAAGAAGTTTGAAAAGTATTTTATTTTATCGATTAAAGGTATTCATAGATGTATAGTTTTATTACAAAGAAAAGAAAAAGACAAATATTAATAGTGAAGATGTGTAATTTTATTTTCACTAATATAATGGATTACACAAATCATAATACTGAAAATGTGTAATTTATTTGAGAGATTTATGAAGAAAAGTGAGTAAAAATTAATTTACTCAATTATATATGCACATGCAGCGTTGGAGGATTAAGCCTTAGCATTCGTCGCCTTAGCATTCGTCACCAGAATGACCTTCTCTCACACACTGCATATTACAATTGTCACTCTGAAAGCATGGTCCCTTGAAGCCGGTGCTTTGTTTATAACATAATACCTTTGCTCTTTCACACCCACATCTGATCCATTCACTCATTTCACATCATTTCATTAGCACAATATTACTGTTTGTCAAGCTATTGTATCATAGTATAAATGTATATGTATCTTACCAGTAGTTAAGACAAGGAGGACAAAGAACATAAATCCGACTGTTTTCTTCTCCATTGTTGAAGCTTGCAAATATGTTAATTCAGAGCAATGAAGTTTTTATTGTTTTAGCAACTAATTGAGAGTGATGAAATTGTTATCTTTCTCTTTGTAACCTCTTTATATAGCATCACGGCTTGACTAGTTCAGAGGTATTTTGACATGTAAATTATTAAGAAGTGGACTTTAAGTCTAACTCAATCTTACAAAATCGGCTTGTAATGTGAGGTTTGTATTCACTTATAAACTATTGAAAGGCCTGATCTCTAGTAGATATGTCTCTAACACAAAGAAGGTACCATGTGTGTCCAGAAGGTTCTTTATAATTATAGTGCAGTGACTGTTTATAGCAACTATGTTTAATGCTAATTAATCTATTCTAGTAGGTGGGAACATAGTTATTTATTTTAATTTAAGAATTTCAATGCTAAAGAAATCAGGTTGAATGACTTTTATTTGCATAGATTGGTAATTGGAAAATATGATGTTAATATATATTTAAGAGTTTACGAGAAGAAGAATATTACAATTCAATATGTTTAAGAGTTTACGAGAAGAAGAATATTACAATTTCACAATTTTCAATATTAATTATTTTATTATTATGTTTATCAAATCATTCAAATTCAAATCTATCTTTATTATGTATTTCTGTTAATAATATATTGATACTTATTAAATCTTCAATTATAAATTACGTTCTACTTATTTTTTATAATATTTGAGAACTTAATGTAGTTACTTATTGAAACGTCTAACACACTCCAAAAATTCATATTGAAAAAAAGAGGTACACAAAAGTATTGCTATTAAGTTATCATGACAGTTCTAATGATCAAACTTTTCTATGCCGTTCCAAGTTTTTCATTAAAAAAAGAACTTCAACATGTACGACAAATGAGACCATTCTTACAGCCCCAGAATCTTCACTCTTAGAAAATGAACTTTTAGAATAACTTCATTCCACATTAGTTAGGTTAAACTTTGTAATGAATTGTTCTCTAGAAAACTCAACCATTTTCCCACCTTAGTCAACCAAAAAAACATCAAATTAATCCATGCCACGGTAGTCATTTCGATTTCATTTAATTTCTCTCAACTTTTTCACGCTTCTTTGAAAAATATTGTTGATGGATCGTGAGAGGAGGGTCACTCTTATTGGCACACCATAACATCTTTTCCACAATTTAGAAAGTAAGAGCCATATATGATAAGAAAGAAAATATTAGTATAGTGAGGAAGCATTTATATATATCACAAGAATGAGGATTTGAATTTCACTAATGATGATGCCATAGCTTTATTGATAAACTATATGTACTTTGTCAATATTTTTTTTTAAATTATGTTCTGATTCAATTTTTTTCTCTTCAAGCATTTATTCTAATTCATTAAGTTATACTATAATCTTATTTGTACTAGGATTGTCTCTAACCACATGGATCTATTCTTATTTAACACATCTTTTTATAGGGATTTTTTTCCCTTGTGAATGTAAGTGTATATGCAAACACTTTTTGAATCCAATGAATATATTTGATGTTAAACACAAATAGTGGTGGCATGGCATGATGGTAACTAACCTAACTATACGTGAGTACATGATTTTTTCCCTTGTGAATGTAAGTGTATATGCAAACACTTTTTGAATCCAATGAATATATTTGATGTTAAACACAAATAGTGGTGGCATGGCATGATGGTAACTAACCTAACTATACGTGAGTACATGATTTTTTCCCTTGTGAATGTAAGTGTATATGCAAACACTTTTTGAATCCAATGAATATATTTGATGTTAAACACAAATAGTGGTGGCATGGCATGATGGTAACTAACCTAACTATACGTGAGTACATGAAAATCAGAAGCTCATAAAATAATGAAGAGAATAATTTAATCTTAATATTAAAAATGAAAACCGAGGACCCCATTTGAAAGGGCTAATTAAAAATGGGTCTATCATTGTTCCCTTGTGATGTTGGGTCAAAGTGAGTAATTGGCCTCTAAACAAACGTGTAGTGTCAAAGAGAGTGGGGTTGATTTGTTTTGTGTTATTGAGAGACACAAAGGGGTTATGTTGTTAATGAAAATGCAGGCAATTTGTTGGTGATTGGGATTGCAAAGACCCCACAAGTGCCCTAAATTTATTGTGATATTTCATTTTGATGTCAACTATGTTAGGGTTTTGTCCCCCATTGAGGTGGTTCATGTCAGAGACAAATACCCTTTTGTCTAATTCTATATACCCTTCAACACCAAAGGTTTTGCTTAGAGACAAGACCAATGCCCTCATCTTAGGAGAAGTGGTCCCCCACTATGTTTATTTTTCTATAATTGTGGCTATAGACAACACTACATTAACAACTTCACTTGGTTTTAACACTTCTTTTCTAGCTAATGTCAAGGGTCCATGTCAAATCAAATAGAAGAAGTTTTTAGATACTTATCTTATTCATCTATAATGTGTAAGCGATTGTTATTAACCTTTTTTACAAATTAATCAAGATTATATAATAAAGATAGATTAAATTAGTGATTGTGATTTTGAATTATTTAATAGTTTTTTCTCCAGTAAATATATTCTATAATTTTTTCTAACACATTTTATTACTGATTAAATATTATTAAAATACAAAAATATACAATCATAAATTTTTTTTATCCTTTTTAATGAATCATAATTCATCTATAGAGTGTGTTAAAAATTGTTTTTTTTTTCCTATTTTTCTATATGTTGAATGTTGTTCTCAACAAAAGATAAAGAATTCAAAAGGTGGGTTTTGGCATATAATATATTTGAACTTGTTGTACCATGGTTGAGGTTAGAGTGGTGATATTTTTTTTATACATCATTAACTTTAAACTTTTCTTTTATAATCATATAAGTGTCACATCATTTCATAAACATAGGAAAAAATGTGAGTGCCACATGCCTTTTTAATATCTTAATGGAACATTTAATTAGGTATGTGTATCTTACACACCAAGTGAAATATTAGATGAACCATTATATCAAAATATGAAGGAGAAAAGCACTTCTCAAACTCACATAAAGTCAATAATTTATCCTTTCAATGACAATGAATTTGTAAGATCAATCATGAGACCTTAGACCCTTGATAACCACACGATTCCTCATTTTTGAATGGTAAATCATAAAAAATTTAAGAAAATCTTTACTTCTTCCTAGATAGTGTATGATCCACTAGCTTAAATAAAAGTTTGATCCACCCAAGTTTTTTTTCTTTGAAAACTGGTTCCAGTTTTGTTCTTAAACCTAGTAACTAGGTCTAACCTATCTTTATTATTTTTTCACATTTTCCAAGCACATTGAACAAACTCTTGTCAGATGCATTTTTTTATACATATTATGAATGACATAAAGACAATATTCACATGTAAAAACTTCTAACATTGTAATGTGAAGAAAATATTCCACCTCACATCAAAAGCTGCCAAACAAATGAATTTCCCAAATTTATTACTATTATCTTTGAACTTTTCACACAATTGCTCTCTCACAATGACTATGATTCACGTGGTTTTCTTTCTTTTGAGTTGGGACTTAAAATCTTCTCTCCATCTTTCGCTACAATAATTCACGTAATTGTTGAAAAATAACCACAAATTACAATTTTTAAAATTCATAAAAAAAAATTCATTAATTTTCTTAGTAAATTTAAGCTAGTGTTATAAGATCTTGTTTGTGTACTTAAAATAAGTGTATGAAATAATCTGAAAAGTGATAAATAAATTTATATTTATATCTAAGCTCTACAATGTATTATGAGATAATCATTTAATGTATTATGAAATATATGTGGATTAGTTTTAGATTTTTAAAGGATGATTGATATTTGTATTTTGGGTGAAGTAGTGATTAGATTTTGGGTTTTCTTTTGGATGGCATAGGCCATTTTAGTAGGGGTGACTTTAGTAAGTATGTAGGAGTTCAAATATAAATTTGAAAAAAAATCTCTATCTTCTACCAAAATAACCATCACTTTGACTTCTCATTTTTCTTGTTTTCTTCTGCCTCTTCTCACAACACAAAATCTTACTCTTTCCTTCTTTTATCTTAGTGTATTTCAACTTACAAACTAGTCATCAGCTAGCTAGTATTAAAAGCCTCTTAACTATTTTCTAAACACTTTTTAATTGAGTTAAAAAATAATTGATTAAGTTAAATGATAATTGATTATCTTGCAATGCATAAAAACAATCATTCATAAATAATGGATTATTCTATAATCGTAATTAATTATCGTACATGGGATAATAAACTATAATAAATATGAAAATTGATTATCTTAAGATATAACCTATAGTCTATATTTTGATTGAAATACAAGTTACATTGATAAGTGATTGAAATTGGAAATAATATATTAAATAACTTCTTATGTTTCTTCTATCAATAGTAATACTATATTAATTTTATTTTAGTAACATATAGGTGATTTTTGTCTTAATTTCAAAATATATAGTTTTAAAGACTTCTAAAATGTCTTTTACTTTAAAATATATTTTTTTATGTTATTACACAGTACGCAATTAGAGGAAAATTAAATAATAAAAATAAATAAAATAAAAAAGTGTAGAACTGAACATAATTAAATAATATAAATAAATAAAATGAAGTGTTTCAGTAACGGAAGGTAATATACTCAACTTGTATCAAGAGTTTTGGGTATTGTTTTGCTTTTTCTTTTTCTCTCTAATTTATCTCTTTCTTCTCTCTCTTTTAATAATAGGCCTTATAATATTTTAAGAAAATAGTAAAATATTTAAATAATTCGGAAATAATATAATTTGACACATGATATTCGAAAAATATTGCATTATAAATTTTGAAATGTTATATTTTTTCTTTAAATAAATTTCCGTCCTCAAAATTTTTATTAACTAAAATGGGTGAGGGTCATTTTTTTTTCTAATCCATATAGCATTTTAAGTGCCTTTATTTCAAATGAGTTTTTACAGTTGAATTTGTCTTTTCCTCAACTGTTTGATCTTCTTAATTATAATATTGTATATGCATTGTTTAAAATGTAAAATTATCTTTTAATTATATTATATCAATCATTTTTATATGAGAAAGGTCAATATATTTTCTTAATTAAGATACATGAAAGACATTGTGAACATTAGAAAAGAAAAAGGAGGTAAGGAAATTTGATAAACAACAAGAACTATTTTTATGAGAATTTGATAAGGACCAAATAAATCAGAGTGTAAGTTTCTTTCATTTTATTAGTCTATCAATTTTAGCAATTGGTATGACTTTCAAGAATACATGATCACGTTTTAGGAATTTAAGGAAGCCATCTTTTCTTATCAACATAACTTTTCTATCTACTTTCGGTTGTTCTCAACTTTTTTCATGATTATCTTGATTTTCTTTGTGGTTTGTTGAACCAGGTTAGGGTCTAAGTTAAATTCTCTCCACACTTAAATTAACATAATGTTTCACATTTTCTCGCATACAATGCCTTATAGAATACCATACTTATATTAGAATGGAAATCTTTTTTCTAAGTAAATTTAATAAATAACAAGTATCAATCCCAACTACTAAAATCCTTTTATACATAAGCTCTCAATAAATCCTCCAAGGATTGGATTATCCTTTCTAACTGTCTATTTGTGGGGATTACAAATTGAGCTAAAATGAAGTTTAGTCCCTAGATTTTGATGTAAGTTTTCCCTAAATTTAGAAGTAAACCTAGGATTCCTATCATACAATTTCTCTAACCAAAATTCACACTTAAGTAATTTATCATACAATTGTTTGTCTATCAAAATTTGAAGAATAGTCTAAAGATGTTCTCCATGCTCCTCAAGCGTCTTAGAATAAATAAGAATGACATCCATTGAAATAACTAAAAACTGACCCAGAAACAAACTAAAAATCTTGTTCATATAATCCATGAATTGTAAGAGCATTGGTCACATCCAAAGGCATCACTTGATATTCATAATGATTACTTAGTTCTGAATGCAATTTTCTATGTCTTCTTCCTTTACTCTAATTTGATGATATCCTGATCTTATATCTATCTTATAAAAATATAGATGTTTTTCTTAGTTGATCTATCAAATCATCTATTTTAGAGAGAGTATTTATTCTTTGTGATGAATTTATTTAACTGACAATAATTTATATATAGTCTGAAACTTTCATCTTTCTTCTTAATTAACAAAATATAAGCCCTATAAGGTAATACACTAGGACGAATGAACTATTTTTTAATAATTCTTTCAATTATTTCTTTAGGGTTTTGAGCAGCTTCAGCTCTAGTTATGGTGTAGACTCTCTTTGTTGTTGTAGGTCTTGTCTTGGGTACAAAATTATTTGAAGCTGGTTTTTGTTGTCCATATTGAGAAAATACATGGCCAGGTTTTCCACACTTGAAGCAAACAGGTCCTTTAATATGACAATTCAGTATAATGTTCATGTCAACACTTAAAGCACCTAATTTGATTATTCACAAGTAGGCTAGATGTTCCTGAAGAAAATTGATTGGATTGAGGTTTCCATTACTAATGGTTGTAGGGTCTTTCCTCGTTATGTCTCTTTTTATCTGGTTAGGGTCCAAAATATTTTGGTTTAATATTTAAACTATTTAAAAATCTTCCTGAAATCTACAATTCTAAATAACGGTAGGAAAATAATAATTTTTTAATATTCTCGTTACTTTCTCAATTTAGGCCTAAGTTTATTCTCAAATTTTATGCACTTCATTCTCTCGTCTAGGTGATAAAAAAAGTAGAATATTTATGTTTTAACTTAGCAATGATATTTATATTTCAACCTATTTCTAGAAGATAGAAGATTTGTTATGATCACCTCAAAGAACCAATTTAGAAAGTTTGGTGTGTACATCTTTTTAAGTTGGTGTTTTTACTTTTATCATATACGAAAGACATAATAGGATATACGATAGACATAATAGGAAAGTAAGAGCAAATATCAGGTAAACAATCTCATCACAAAACACTATACAAATCATCTTTTACAATTTCATTACTATAATCTATTTTATTTTATAAATATTTAAATTAATTTTATAATAATTAATCAGGATAAATGAGTTTTACGATGATTAACAGAATAACACAAAATAATCTGTGAATAATATTTACTCATTTAAATATTTAAGATAAAATCTCAAACTATAATGTCTTCAAACTTTTATTTATTAATAATCTTATTGCATAATTTTTAAATTATTTTTATCATATTTATTTGTTAAACAAAATAAATAATAAATATTATAATCAATAAATATAATTAAATAAAATAATTACGAGAAAAATATTTCTTTTAATATGTTTATGTCTTTGCAAGAGATAAACATATATCCAATTTTATATAATTAAGTATTTTTTAAAATTTTTAATTAAATAATTTTTTTAAATTTTAAGAAAATAAAAAATATTTAAATAATTGAAAATAAGATTATTTAAACATTATATTTGAAAAATATTATATTATAACTCTTTGAGACGCTAGAATCTTACTCCATGCCAATTTTCACATCAAGTTAGCCACGCTTATTTGGGGGAACGTTTGTCTTTCAAACTATAGAACTTAAAATATAGATTAAGATTAAGAAATTACTTCTATATATAAAAACACATAGAAAACACTCAAAAATATAAACCATTAAAATCAATGAAACACCATGTTATCTCTTTCCTACCAAGCTTGTGAGAATTTATAACTTCAACTTAAACTCTAAAAATACTAAAAAAATTATAGAATATAGATAGACCCTAAAATATTTGATCAGTTAGAAAAATCTTTACTATATTCTCATTCGTACTCTTTGATAATTTAGAAAGATTGCAAAGTTTTTTAATCTAAATAATTAAATATCTATAATTTAAATTTATATTCTCAGCATAACATAAAATGTTTACATTATTTCTTTTTAAAACAAACATCTCTACTAAATTAAAAAATCAATCTCACGCTAATTCAAATCTTTTTTTTTTTCCCTCGCCAATCTGGTGCAAATCAAACTTCTAACATCATTGTTTTACCACCACAATGGTCTATCTAATCCTAATACTCTTAAAATTATAAGATAGATCAAATAAATTAAAACAACTTCTTTAGCTATCTTTTTTATTTTTTATTTTATTTATGATAGTATGTTGTCTTGAAAATACAATTTAATCTCGTTAGAACGAAACTTAAGTCTTTAAACTGCACTTTAATGATAATATAATCAATTTGAAAAGAAAAATACACAAATAAACTATTTTTAGAAACTTCTTTTCAAATTTAACATTAAAAAAATTAATTTAAAATAAGAAGAAGAAACCAAAGAAAAAGCACAATGAGAATCAACAAAACCTGGCAACAGCTAGCAATGTATCAGTTATTGCAGCAGCTAGCATAGCAGGCCTACCACAATAATTATTAGGATCCACACTATATTTAGTTTAGACCTATATATAATAACTTCTCTTTTTTATTTGTATTGTTTGTTTGAATGAATAAAATAAGAGAGAAAAATATAAATAAAAAATAAAAGTGTATTTTCATCATCACTTTCTCTTTATTTTCATGATAAAAAAAGGGATAAGTTTTATGGTACGTTTTTACAGGAAAGAAAATAATAAATACAATTTTTATTTTATTTTTTTGACTTAGATTGATAGAATAAAAAAAAGGGAGAAGGGTGAAAGTGAACAGGAGTGAATGAAAAATTATTAAAAAAAAGGTAGGTGAGATTAACACATAGGACATACAAAAAGAATATAAAAAAAGTTATTAAAATTACTAAATGAGGAAAAATATAAAAAAGTCTTATTAAAATATGGATTGATTGTAAATAATTATGTGCCAATATTTCAGTTTTATTGTATCTATTTTGAAGCCACAATGGTTTACGACGGGTGTGTAATTATTATGTTAGTTTTTATTTTTTTATAGTTTTATTTACAGTAATATAAATAAGCAAGAATATTATTCCATTTTCTATTTTTTTTTATTTCATAAATTATCTCTATTTTCATTATTTTTTAATTATTCTTTTCATTTGAATAACCTTTCTCTTCACTTCTTTTTTTCTTATTTTGTTTTTTCTTTCACTCTGTTTATTATTTTCTTTCTACCAAATGGAACTGAAGAAAAACTAGAAAAAAATGATTTTGAACAGGAAAGTTCAAATTTTTTTAAATTTATTTACTTTCTCTTCAATTCAATTTTTTTTTTCTTTCCTTCTATTTCCTTTTCTTTGAACCAAACATAATCCTAATTTTTTTGTCATTTACCAGGAAAAAATAATATGAATTGGTAATGGCAATTTAAACTCCTATATTAATTGACAAATGTTCTATTTTCCAACAATATATTTTTAAAAATCCTATAATATTAAAATAATAATTCAAATATGCTGACAATACTATAATCCAATTATAAGGTTTCATATGATAAGCCTGTTGATTTTTACAAAACTATTTAATAAATAAATGATGGTAAACATATTTAGAATTATCTTATTTTTAACTATTTAAGTTCACGTGCTGCAATGCTGCATGAAAGAATTGTTCATATTCTGCAAAGAAGAGAATACAAATTTGTGACATTTAATGTGATAGCAGAATGAGAATCTGGAAATAGTAAGGAATGAAACTAAAGTGGTGCTGATTGCAGAGACCAAATTGCAACAAATTTAGAAAATTGTTCACTTTCCTACACTATGCCTAATCTTGTACATACCTTTTACCACATTGCATCCAATTTCACAATTTAAAAGAATTTATAACTTTGATTCAATCCCCAAATTTGTATACAATTATATCTTTATTTCTTAAATTTTTAATTAATTAAATAATGTTTTTATACTGTCTTAAATTAATATGCTAAACCTGATTAATTAAATTGTAAGTATTTTATAAATTTCATAAATGTAAGCATTTTAAAGTGAATTTTATTAAAAAAAAATTATATTGATTATTTATAGTATTTTCTTTTGTTTTGATTTGTGTATTTGTTTCGAAAAATTTAACTATTATATACATCAATTATAAATAAATAATTTATAAATATGTATAAATTTTATTTTATAAATAATTTTTTTTTAAATTGAGTTATATTTAAAGTTTATTTTTTAAAATAATATTAAAATTTATTCTAATAAAATTGTGGATGTATCGAACTGTTATTAAATCATTTTTATATATATAATCTCACCTGAGTTATATATAAATTGATTGAATATGGTTTAAAATCATTTTTTAGTAATATTTTTTTATTTTTAATTTATTAATCAACTTTTTTATAATGTCTTTTTACAAGTTAGTTGAGTTAACTTTAAAATTTATTTCAATTTATTGTATTAATTTTTTTCTACAATCTTTTTTAATTTTTAGATCAATTTACTTCTTTTTTTAAACAATAAATTGAGTGGTGGGTGAAATGATGCGAAAGAAAGAAAGAAACAAACAAACTGATTATCGAATTGACAATAAAAAACAAAAATAATAATTATATTATTAATAATAAAATCAAACAATAAAATATTTATATAAAAATAAAAATAAAAATATTTAAAAAATTAGTAAAACAGTTCTTGTCTAATTAAAAGAACACTTAAAATTTATAAATTGGTTAAAACTTAATTTAGAGAAATTGATGTAGCAAGTTTAACCTATTGAGAAACCAACCAAATGGTGATTTAAGCATAGAAAGAGGAAAGTGTGGTGGTATGAGAAAGTTTGGAGGAACCCAAGGAAGCAGCTCCGATGGCAGAGTTGTAGGGTGGCGGAACAGTTGAACAGAGATGAAGACACTGACACGGACATAACGTCACTATAATCAATCACTTTTCAAACAAAAAAAAAGTGAATGAGTGGAATCTAAGGTACGGCTGAATAAGGACATGGAGATGATGATATATAAAAATATAATATAACATAATTAAATAATTATCATTTTGCAATGGATTTAATGTTTTTATTCTGAAATTGGTTATTTTTGGAGAGCGTGGAGAAGTGTACATGTTATGGGAAACATTATTAAAGAGAAGAAAGAAAAGATCAAGAAAGTAGTAGCTCTTTTTTGTTCCTGTGGTTGTCTCAATCGAGTACAAAACTAAGCCAAGTAAATAAACATAAAACTTATGGATTTTTAGGAAAATAATGCAATTTTAGTAAAAAATTATTGAAATACATAAATTTTGAAAAGTTTATATATATAAATAAGATGTAATAGTATAAAACGAGTTTATTATAAAGAAGTCGTGATCGAACTTTGGTTTTATAAAAATGAAGTGGTATAATTGATATAACTTTAGTGATGTAAGGTGCAAGCTCTTAAATAATAGTTGTAGAGTAGATGTCATAATTAAAATTAAAATAAGTATTTGAATATTTTATTATTAAAATTAAAGTTTATATAAATAGAAATGCGAAGTTATTTAAGTTTTATTTTCTAAAATTACATTTTTTTATAACTCTTTTTTCTAAATTTTCTTTACTTTTTATCTAATTGTATAACTCTTATTGTCATCAGATTGACTATCGAAGTTCGTCTTTAGCTCTGTGGCGGAGAACAAAGTACTTTTACCTGATCAGATATTTAGTTTAAGTAAGTTTATTTTCTGCTCCTCTTTCTTAGAGTCAGTCTTATATATTGTTTCTCACTAATATTTGTGTTTGCATGTGTCCTCTGAGTCATAAGACAAAGTCTCTGTTGGTTCAATGTCATAGTATTGTAGTATGATTATTGATCACAAGTTTTGTGATATAGGTGGGGTTTCTGTAAAATCTAGGTTTTTAGAACTTTTGTGAGGACTTCTACCTCTAATAAGGTAAGGGGAGCTAACTAATACGGCTGTAGGATTTTGATGTTGTGAAGCTTTAGAAAATTAACTCTTTTGAAAAATTGGATTTTGCATATTTCCCTCAAGTGACTCTAGTGAAAATTTAGATTTTTATCGAGTTAATTTTCAATTAAGCAAAAAGATTTTTGTTCAAGCGAGAGCAGATTTTCACTTAAGCAAGAATATTTTTGCTCAGACGAAAATAACACTGTAGTTGGACTGGTCTCGAAAATATTTTTGCTCGAGTGAGGGGAATTCTCGCTCAAGCGAGAATATTTTCACTTAAGCTAAAAAAAATCATTTCCTGTTTTGATTGTTTGCTTCTTTTATACTGTAATTTATGGATTTTGGTAGCATAGATTGATTCATGAGATTTAATAATACTGATGATTATGTAATTATTGAGATATTTGAGATTGAGATTAAAAACTAAATGAATGAATGATTAGAGTATATGTATATGATATGATATTGTTAAAATGTTGATTGAGATGGTTAAGATCAAGGCATAGATTTTCAGGAAAGAAAATACTTGTGTCTATAATACCCCTAGAATAAAAACTAACATAGAATTTAGTTTTAGAGATAAATAACATCACACCCAAATATTTTTTTTAAAAGAAAATTCTACAAAAATAAGAAAAATCAGTTATTCAGTTTTTATTTTTATAAGGATTTTTAAACGAATTCATTAACATTCATTATTGATTTCACTGCAAACAATTCAATCACATTCAAGATTTTCTTCAATATCATGATCAACATATAAATCACCAAATCATCAAAATCTATTATCTCTATACTTTTACACTTAATCTAAATCAAACCATTCTAATTCCCTCGATAGAAAGCCTTGCAAAAGTAAATTTAAAACTTGTGACAACGCTACCTTCACATCCAAATCTTCTAACCTAAGGTTCTATTGAAAGACAAAACTAGCTTTCCTTACTTGATTAGAAGTATGAACACTTATAAAGAGCTCCAACTCCTCAACGTTAAAAGAGATATCTTAACCTGAACCACATAGTCTTGATCAATGATCTGAATACATCACCAAAACTAAAAACTAACCGAGACTACTCTTGGAGTCTCATACATCACATGCAAACACTTCTAACCAGATAAGTGAGAATATAAAAAAATGACTAAAAAATAAGAGCAAAACTGAACTTACTCATAAAGCTTTTGATTAGAAAACATTACTTTAATCATTACTATAAGTCTAACCGTGATCTCTAATCGTAAGTTTAATAAAAGACGAAGTCAAAAGTGCAGAGAGGAGACGGAGGAAAAAAGAAAAGATTATTTTAAAAAGATGATAATTATATTGAAATGAAACTTAAATAACTGATTTTTCTACTTATAATAATAAAATATTTATATGTCATTTTTGTGTACCACTTCTACTCTGGAGCTACTTTCCAAGTCCTTACAGTTTTATTTTATGAAAATATTTTTTCTGCATTTTTAGATGTATTAGCAATGTTAAATAATTCGTAGTTCTTTTTCAGCTAAGTTCATTGATCATATTAGAATAATGCTTTATCGAAATGTAGGTAGTAGGTATAAATAATTTACTATCATTAATTCTAAATTCATTTTGAGAGAAATAACTAATAATTCTACAATTTCATCAATTAAAATATTATTTTATTTATCACATCTTCAAATCAGTCACAATTTTTTTCTTCATTTTCTTTCACTTTCATTTTTTTTTTTCCTCAATCCAAACACCTCATTTATGTTTATATCTTTTTTATATTTTCTATTTTCACTCTTATATTTAATACAAATAGCAAACAATTCATAAATATTAATAATTTCAAAGCCACTAATACAACCAAGGAGGTCAAAATCACATACAAAACAATTTTTTTTTTTTATAAATAACTCATATTACAACTAAACAACTCACTTCCTAAAACTTTTAAGACTTCTAAGGAAGTTATATACTTTACCTTTTAAAAAGCAAATAAATGAGAAAACATCTAAGAAAGTTAACATTTAAATTGACTTCAACTTACAAAAGAAATTGATTTATTTTCTTCTTCTATAAAACTTTGTAAAAAATTTATTCAAATTTGACCATAATCGTATTGGAATTATTGCCTTCATGGAGGGAGTGAAGACAAAGTTTTTCATTTTGATCATGAAGTAAAAGACTTCCATATGTAAAGAAATTAATGAAATAGGGCTCGAGACCCAAACGGGCCCAATATTGAGCAGGTTGGGAATAAGATATACAGCTTTATCTTCTTGCACCCCATTATTACTAATAGCAACCCTATAATAACAGCAAACTCCATTCTGGAACGTATTTTATGTGTTTTAAAAGCTTACTCCAAAAACCTTGTTTTGAAAGATATCATGTATATTCTGAAGATTTTGTTATGAAGTTTTTGTTTTACAAAATTTTCAGAATATATTTCATGTATTCTTAAAAAAAGCATGTTCCAGAATTTATATTCTATAAGTTTGAAAAAACTTATTTCAGAAGGTTTCCAGAAAAAAATAATATAAAAATTACTTTTATGAAAGATAAAATGATGATTTTAAAAATTATGGAGTCAGGACAGAAATTATGAAAACCAGAGATATAACAATAATTGACACAGTTTCTGATTATTTTCTTTTTAATTATTGAGGCTAAAGCTTCAGGGACACATAACATAATGATGAGTTTGAGATAGATGTAAAAATTAATTTATTTGAATACTTAGTTAGATCTATGAACGATTATTGCTATAATAAAAATATATATTTAGAAAAAAGTTTTGTTAAGACAAATTTGCTGGAAAATAATCTTGAAATAATTAATTTCCTGTGGATGTAAAAGAAAATAGTTTTTACATTAAAAAAAAATAAGAAACTGAAAGGAAACCAATTGTTCAGAAATAATTACAAGTTGCAAATTTTTAGATTGACACAAATAATTTATTTTTCTGCATTTTTTTTTATTAAATCTTAGTTGACGTTCCAAATATACAACTTGTGTTATAAATAGCCTTTTTTTATACATGAAAACAGAAGAAATTTAAAGAGAAAAAAATACTACTTGTTGAACAAGATTAATTTTGAGTGAGGCAGAGTGTTGAAGAATCATATTTCCTTTTTCACTTTCACTTTGGTAATAAAAACTCAAGCAATGGCTCAAATACACAAGGAAAAACTCATGCTTCACCTCTAGTTAATGGCACATTAATTTGTTGAGGAGTGCATTTTGCTTGATTTGGCACAATATACTTCTTTTATTGTGATGGATTATAGAATTAACTAATTCTTTTATTAAGTAAGAAATTAATTAGTTTTTCTATGATCATGGCTTAATCTATAATTGTGGAGAAGTTTTGCATTCTTTCTCCAATTTTCACTGCCAAAAAGTGAGAAAAGGATCAAATAATTAATTCTCTCATTTTCTTCCTCTCTTTTCACCACTATAACTTGGTAAAATAGGATATGTAAATATTTTTTTTCTTGTCTTACAAGACATGTTTCTTTTAAATATTAAATCAAATATTTGTTATCTCACTTTCTCTTCTCATTCTCAACACCTAGAGAGAACAAAAGAGAGAGACTACACTTCTCATCTTTTTCTTTAGTCTATTACTTTTTTTTTTTTTTCAAGGTAAATTTTCCTTCATTTAAACCTTATATTTCATTTATAATTCATTAATTTCTATGATATTTTTCTTTTTTAGATGTTCTCACTAGGAATTTACTTAAATCTCTTCACTTTTAATCACAAAAAAATTTCTTGAGGTAGAGAGTTTATTCCAAACTCTAAAGTTTATCTATATTTTTACTTAAAAATGTTGTCACTATCTTGTTTTAGTTTAAGTATGCGTGATGTTTATTATACAAAATTGATTCCAAAAATAAGTTTCTTAACTATGAAAACGTAACATCTAATCTAAAACACACTTAAAGAGAGCTTCTTAGAGGAAATTAGAACTAAAATTATGTTTTTTGTTGTTAAAAAATTTCAAACGTGTTTTGTTGTTTAATATCGATTTTGCACAATATTTTCTAATTTTTATTATGCATAATGGAGATATCTGAATAATGAAAATTCTAAGTTAGATGACGAGAAATCGATATTAAAATGATATATTGTTTGTTTATTTATATAATGAAATACATGATTTGAGTCAGGCATAAATATGTATTTCAACTAAGAAAAAATATTTCATAATTTTCTAATTTTATTTTTCTAATATATATGTAAAAATTTCACAAACCACAAATATTTTTATTGGTAGTAATTATGTTCAAGCCTGAGATAACTATCTTTTAATCTATACAGTTTAAACTAATTAAAAAAGAGAAGAAGTAAAATTAGTTACATGTATTTGAAAAAAAAAAAATTGGAGAAGGCAATTAGAATTTCAAAGCTACAAGTTAAAAGTATTCCAAAATGTCATAGTTTTCTTTTCTCTCTTACAAGTATTTTTAATTCATTAATCTCATTTTCAATATTGTAATGGTCACTAGTGGAATGAATTTCTAAACACGAGATCTTATGTTAATTAACGTATTTTCGACATGTGATATATAATGTAAAATTTGTAACAAGTACGTTAATTTATTATTAAAGGTAAAATATGTTTTATAATAAATATAGAAAACTCAGTCTTAATATAATAAACGGTTTCATTGTTGTACCAATATACAAGAAAATCCAATATTTCAATATCAACTTTAATAGTTTAACTACAACATAAACAATTTATTTACTTTGAATATCAATTAGAAATCTCCATCAAGGCATGATAAACAATCTTTAGATATCTAAACTCAATTTCACTAAGTATTTAAAGTTTTTTTTTATATCTATTTATTTTCTCAAATCTCAAACAAACTAATCATGAGTTTAAATTAACTTTCATGATCTTGAAATCCTTTGTTTTCAAAGGATTATTCTAAAGAGGAAAGAGTTACATATATCCTAAATCACTTCTAAAAAATATGATTCAATAATCAAACATATTATTATAACTTTAATTAGCAGATATTTATATTTTTTTTATCTAATCTCACATACGATAGCTTAAATCTACCCATGACCTTATTCATGCAACGAAATAAAAAAAAAAATAGAGAATTTGAGATCTTAAAAAAAATAAAGAAAAAAAATTAAAATTTTAATTAAGTATATGATTAACTTAATAGCTAGCATCTTGTAATTGACGGTCTTTAAAATAGAAAATGACAAATAATCCTTCAAAATTTTTTAAAAGAAAGTTAAATATAATAGAATTTTGAGATCTAATCCTTTATAATAAAAAAATAAATATTTTATTCTTTATAATTACCCTTATAAACTAAAATAATAACATATTCATTATTCAATTTTCATAAAGTCTCTTTTAGACACAATCAACGAAAAAAAAATTCTAATTTTTCTTACATCACATGTAAATAATTTTCCTATGTATTGAATCTAAAAATTGTTAATTTCTTTAAGAAATAAAGTTCATATATTTTATATAATATTAAAACATTACTAAAAGAAAAATATCACTAGAATCTTATAATTCATGTTTGACTTCAAGTATACCTAACTTTGTTTGACCTTTTAAGTTTTGGTATAAGGTCACTAATATAAATGTAGAAAATGGCAAACAAGAACAACGAAGCATCACTGAATTAATCAATTAAATAAATAAATAAATAGCACGTTCAAGTTTTTATCGTGAACACGCTCAATTTTAACGTACATTGATCTAAAACTATTACTTAATTATGTGTGGCATGTTATTTGATTCTCAGTTTGAAGAAAAAAAAATTCTTTATTTATGTTGTAATAAAAAATTCACAGATATTCCATGGCATTGAAAAATTCGTTTTCATGTATTTGCAATTAAAAACATACGTATTTTTCATGTATAAATGTTAAGCTATTTCTTAATTTTCTGAATTATTTATAATTAGGTATCTGAATTTGTATATAAATTTTAATCGAGTATTTTCCATAGTACACTTTTATGAAAAATTATCTACATGCATATAATAAAGAATGCAGTTTGAGGTACTTAAAATTGAAAAAAAAAAAACAAATTTAGACATTCCATTGAAAAAAAAATTAAAAAATTAAAATTATCAATAAAGTTCAAAGAAGTAATTTAAATAGAAACTAACAATACTTTATTTTTTATAGAGCTAAGTTGATACAAATTTAATTAATTTATTTACATTTTAATCCCCTACTTAATTGATTTGTGGTTTTAATTCATTAACAAAGTTAATTTTGTATTTAATAAAATAATGATTTGATTGGTTTGACTTATGTAAATTTATAGTTACATGTATATTGTATGTTTATTTTTATTCTAAAAACTTAATATTTTGTAGTGAGAATATTTAATATAAGTTTTCTAAAAAATTGTTAATAGTATATTTTTCAATAAATATTATTGAATGTATACATATATGTTATATATATACGTTTTTTTTCCTTAAAAACTAATTGTGGATGTTATTATTTATGACGTTATAGTAAAGTTAATCGTTTTAATGTAAATGTTACTATATATTTATTGTCATCATTACCATTAAACAAAAAATTTACAATAACAATTTAATTAATAATTTAGTTTTTAAAATATTTAATATCAACCAAACTCACAGGTCTTTTATTCTAGTATCATTTTCACAACTTCATTGTTCAAGAACTCTACTAATTTTGTTCATGATATATATACATCTAATTTATATAGAGTGTGGAGAAAAAAACAAAAGAAAACTTGAAATTCAAAAGCTATAAAAAACTCATCCTAATAAAAAAAAATTTTAGATTTAGATAAATCTACCTTCAATGGTTTCTTAGTCCAAGACTTTAAAAAAGAAAAAAAAAAGTAAAAGATTGAAAAATAAAAACTTAAAAAAAAAAGTAAAGAATTTAAATTTTAAAGAAATGTGCATTTTTAAAAATAAAGAATACAATTATTTTAATTTTAGTATATAATTTATTAAATTTTATAATCAATTATAAATTTATTAACTTTGGAATCTTATCTTCTGATACTTGTAAAAAAAGTCCTCATACTGAAAATACTTTATGGTAAAGTATAAAATCATCAGTATTATCAAAATTTATAATATAAAACTAGGCTACTAAAACCGTCTTAATTTTAGTATTGAGAGATTTAGATAATAAGGTTAATATCATATATTTAATCTTGTTATCGTTATTGAAGAAAAAAAAATTAAGTAAAACAATCATATATTTATGGCATTTTTATATATTTCCATAATTGGTTAGATGGATTTGATTTGGGTTTGTAATTTTTTCCTCAAAATCAAAATAAACAAAAAAATTGCTTTATTTTTTGTTTTTACAGCAAACTCTGATTTAGTTAAAGTCATCACTTTGATATATGAAATAATTTTTTTATTTCATAAAATATAAAAAATACATATATCTATCACAGTTGCATAAAATTATGATAAGAAAAAGTCGTTAAAAGTATACGAAATTCTTCATCAAATAATAAAAAATCCTATTTATTTGTGGAATAGGCTATAATATTCTATCAAGTAAGGCCTAGAAGAAGGTTATTAAGATTTAGACATTATAAAACTATTTTTTTTAATAAAAAACTATTGAGTTTCTAAAGTTGTAATCTAAAAAAAAAAAAAAAAAAAATTTAATAAATTTTTTTTTTTTCAATCATGTTTTACATTACGAAAAATATTTTATTTGAGAAAAAATAGAATGCTTAAAAGTCTCCACTTCACTACTTTCTTCCTGATAAGTTTTTTTAGGGGCTGATTTTTTCCTTCAATTTATTTTCTAAAATAAATATTAGCATCACAAAGCTTTTATCTTATTCTTTTTTCCTCCTATGTTTCTACCAATTAAAAGGAGGCTACAGTTTGTTGAAATTTTCGTCCTGACATCTTCGAAGTAGAAAACTATATATTATTTTTTGGGAAATGTAATTATTATTATTTTTTCATTTCGTGCTATCTTTTATTTTTCTGACGTGTTCAATAATATGATACGTTTTTAAATTTTTTATTAAAAATCAACTTATGAAATAAAAAAAAAAAATATCACCAAAATGATTTTACACCTTGACATGTTGGTACACGTACTCAGAATATGCACCTTAAAAAAATGAAACAGTACTAAAAAAATTTTCTGTCAAACTAGTTTATAAAATTATAATAATTCTCAGCCATTTCAATTTGTGAACATATAAAATAATCTTAAAATTATGAATAGTGATTTTTTTAGATTATTAATACCGAAAATTAATTTGATAAATCGATAATATTCAAGAAAAAGCAATTGAGTTAATTACTTTTAATGACATTATAAGTACCAGACATTAAGGACCAAATGAAGTAATTAGCTTATTTCTTAAAGATCAAATTTAAATCATTAAATTAAGAAAAAATAGTTAAGTATATTAAACTTTACTAATAGCTTTCAAAATGGCCTTGTCTCAAATAAAATAATACATGGTAAGATTGAGTAACCAAATGTCAAATATCAATTAAAGTAATAATATTTAGGGGAAAATATCATTCAATGAAGAGATAATAGTTGAAATAATGTTACATTTTAAAAACAATGTAACTTTTTATAATATTTTATTAGGCAATATTGGAGACTGAAATAATTATTTATTTTGGAGATTAAAGTATGGACAATCATTACAAATTTTTTCAGTGACTAATTTCTTTTTTATAACATCAAAAACTAAATCAATACATCTATTATTTGAGAAACTTATTCCATTGTTCAAGAAAAAAACTTATTTGGTATATAATCAGCCACACCAAATATAAACACAGACAATGAAATTTCAGAGACATAAAAAGGGAGAGTGGTGCGTGGTGTGTGAAGGATGGAAAAAGAGAAGGCAAAGAGGATAATGAGATGACATAATCAACAAAAGTATTGAGATGAAATAATGGCAAAATACTGCTGACAGTGTTACACATTCCTTTGGTAGTGATACATATAATAATGATGATGATGATTTCACGTGTGATGTAGTTGAAATTAAGCAGATTCACTCTGAATTCAAGGTCCCAAAAACCAAGTTGAGTCAAAGATTCTCTACTTAGTATCCGTGGCAGTTGCCATGTTTTGCAACTGAAACCAAACAGTGGACTACGTGTTAGTTTGTTGTCAAATCCCAAGTGTCCTTTAGAATGTATTGTTCCCTCAAAGAACAATGATCATGGGTCAAATTATTACCAGTACTTGTGTTTATTTTCAACTTGTTGGTTGGTTTCCAACGTTTTTCTTCTTCCTTGAAACAGTGACATCACGAATAAAAAGTCTGGTTATGGTTTTAGTTCTTGAGCATTATTATAATCGTGTTTTAGTTATTCAAAGTTTAGTCGTGTTAATTGAGTTGTGAGAAACATGAGATTTTGGTTTGTTTTATTTTGATCGTGTTTATTAGATTAATTCCAAGTATTTTAATTGTGTAATTTTAATTTAAAAATTATTAATTACTAGTCAAGTTTTATGTTAGCATGTTCTTTTGATGAAAGGACTAAAATGGCATAGTGATACTGAAATATTCATTCATTTTCTTAAAGTTGTGTACTTAAATGGCACCAGGGCAAGAGCATGTAACTAACTATACGAGGATAATTTTCTCTTTTAACAAAAAACAAAAAAATCAATAAGAACAGTGTGTTTTTTTTATGAATATGTAACTTACAATTTCATTATATAGATAGAGAAGCTATAATTATTACAATGAAATATATTTGAATGTGTAGATATAACATATTTATTGTTTTATATTGCTCAATGCAACATCAAATTATTTTTCTTTTATATAAATTATTCAATCACTGGTTTTTAATATATTTGATAAAACTTTATTATTTTTTGTCGTATATATAAGTCAATATTTTAATAATAATGTTTTTTCTACAAAAAAATTGATGTAATATCTTCTAAATATACATACACTTAAAGGAGATCGAGAACTTATATTTAGTTGTATTGAAAAAAATTTATTTATGAAACTAAAGTAAATAATAGTAATAACTTAGGGTAATTAAGATTTAGAAATATGAAGAAAAAGTTTATTGTAAAATTAAGATTGTGTGAGAGTATTAACATGATTAATATCTAAATATCGAGACAACAATTAATATTCTAATTCTTTTAGTGATATTGTGTTTGTTAAATAGTGTAAGGATTTTTCAATTGACTACACAAAACTTAAATTTTCATAATTTATACTATTGTTTAGATTTGTTAATTCATTGTATATAATTTGGATTTCAAGAAAAACTAATGAGATAAACATCATGAAAACTTTAAAAATATGATTAATATCGATTTTAATACGCTTATTACTTTCCTGAACCATGATATTGATAGTAGATTGGATAATACTAATATTATTAATGTTAAAAGGAGTTGACTCATGTTGAGAAAAACTAAATTATCCCAATAATTTATGAGGTCAAATAATTTCAAAACAAATAAAAAAATATAATTATACTTTCAAACTCAATAATTTAAAGACTCAAAGTTGTCTATTCACTCTTCCAAAAATTAAGAATATGATCCAAAAATATATACCAACTATAAATTAAATAACAATTATTCACACAATTAACTCAATTAATGTCAAAGGAGTTTTCTTCTTATACATTTAACTAAAAGGAACAAATTCCTATCAAACCATAGTTTAAGAATCCAAACACATAGTACTTAATTATTCTCACTTGATTCACCATCATCACCACTTAACATCTCTATAAAGTACAAATAAGTAAAAATATTTCTTAATCACAAGTATAATAATAACCATTATTTACACCACCATTTAACACAATAAAACATATTCCCCAAAATATGAAAGTAAGAGCGATAATATATATTACGTAAACATACAACCTACGACCTCGTCATAAAAGATATATTGTTGTTACAATGAAATAAAAAACCAGTTAATTTAACAAATATACTACGATGAATGTGGTCTGGTGTTAATGCATCAATAAATAAAATTTATGCTTTTCTTCAATTATTTAATATTTATTTGCTGATATTATTTTACAAAATTTTTCTACCTTTTCTCAACACTTCACCACTCATTTATACTGGACTTTATATGCATTTTAACTATTTCAACTTTTATTATTTGAGTGATTCGTCCTGCACCTCCGTGACGACTTCCTGCACCTCAATACTAATAACAATTTTACAAAAATACCCTTTTGATATTTTTGAAAATCCTATATTACCCTTTTTATATCTTTATCATCTCTTCCTTCCATCCTTCGATCATTTCTCCTCTTACACTAGAAAAAAGTTTAAGCACCACAAAAATTCCACCATTATATCCTCCATCTACCTCCATCAACCTCTATCCACTCTCCATGCACACCACAAAAAAAAAACATTTTCAAAACACATTGCGGGTTGTAGAACCCGCAACGTATTTTCTTAAGATTTTTACAAAGCCAAAAATTTTTATAAAAATATATTGTGGGTTCTACAACCCGCAATGTAAAAATCTTAAGAAAATACATTGCGGGTTTTACAACCTGTAATTCATTTTTGAAATTTTGTTGAATTGCGGGTTGTACAACCCGCAATGTGTTTCAAAATTTTTTATATTGCGGGTTGTACAACCAGCAATAGTGAAGGTGCGCCCCAATTTGTTACGGGTTCTACAACCCACAACGTTTTTAAAAAAAACATTAACATTGTGGTCTGGAGAACCCGCCAACTGAAAAAAAAAAATTTGAACGCACCGTCGACGATAAACACTACAACCGCCTTCTTCCTCCCAACCTCCTTCCTCCTCCCAGCAACTCTTATAATAGTCTTCTTCCACCTCTGTAATCTCTCTATATTACTCTCACAATCCTAAACCTTTATCAATGTCTATACTGTTACCAACGCAACACCTCTGAATGTACGGTGTCTTTATGGTTCTCTTTTAAAACGAAGGGCATTTTGGTCTTTTTCTTATGTCTAAAATTGGAATCTTGAAAAACTATGGAGGTGCAGGAAGTCGTCATGGAGGTGCAGGAAGAATCACTTTTATTATTTTCTTGCAATCTGTGTTTTTTTCTGGTTCTATAGGAGGCGGGCCTTTGCAGCCCACGTTAACATTTTTGTAACCAGCGCTTGTTAATGGGCTGAAGCAATCCAGAATAAAATTTCATTATTTGCAATAAATTCAAAGGGTGGACAAAACTGAATGTTCATATTGATACACTTTGGGAAAATTTGAAAATAAAAGGACTGTAACGTAACAAAAATAATGAAAAACTGTAATAAGAGGTGAAAATTAACGATAAGTCAACATAATATTTATATTAATGTTGTCTCTATTTCAAATTAAAAAGCAAATATTGGGCCTTCCTTGATTCCTCAGTATATAGGACAAGATTGGGACAACTGGCCTTCATAATTGGGTGGTTCACTGCTCATTGTATTTGAGAATGAGCCCTTTTTCATTTATAGAATTTTAGTGTCCCCATGCTAGCTAATAGTGCTTGTATTCAAACTTCAGTTGTATTTTACAATTTTAGTTATATTTTCTTTTGATTATTTATGTTTTTAAATTCTCTGCAAATATTTAAACATGAATAGATATAAATGTATAATTTCACGTTCTAAATAAATAAAGTAAAATTAGTTAATTTTAAAGAAATAAAGAATTTGTTAAATTCATGTTTCTTATTTTTTAAAATTTAATAGTTTTATTGAGTGAGGATTAAATAATTACGAAGTAAATTTGCTTGAACTTATTTTTCTAGAGGTGTTTTTTTTATAGGTTTGTTTAATATGCTTATTTCAAAAACACTTATTTAAAGATTAACTAAATTTATCAATTAGGGAAGTGGTTGAATTTGTTTGTGACTATGTTATGGTGTGAATTAATTCTAATATGGTGACAGTTTTAGTTATGAGAAATTATTGATTTGGGAATGTTAAACTGTAATGATTATTGAATAAAAATGGAAGGAAAAAAAAGGAAAGTCAGATATTTGAATAAAAAAAATATATAAGGAAGCTAGGTGATAGTTGTGAATGCCTTTTTTTAATTATTTTTTATTTTTTACCATTGTAAAAAAAAAATAGTATGAGATCAAATACTCAACATGAAAATACAAGAGAGCGTTTAATCGTAATCAGAAATGAAAATTTTAACCCCTTTTATCGTTAAATATTCACGTAACAAAAAAAATAATACAGAGATAAAATAAACAAAGCTGAACAACTACATCGACACAAAGGTAAATATAATTATTTTTTATTATAAATTTAAAATTATTTTTGAACTCCAGCAAACAACTTGGAAACCATTTTTTTACAACCTTATTCTTATTTGATCTCATTTCTGCCTTTGTTATCCCCTATTCTAATCAAAATAAATTTTTTGCTTATTTATTTCAAATTATGATAAATTAATAATTATAAAACATAGTATCCGTGAATTCAATATTTATTATTTAACGAAGATAATATACTTACTTTATAACACATTAATGTTTTACAATCTAAAGATATTTATACACTATCAACCAAAAAAATTATGATGAATATGATATTTTTAAGATGGCTTATTATAAATAATCTTATCTACATGTAAATCACGAGTGGATAACAATATTAATAAACATTGTCAATTTATTAAATTAAAGTTATAAAAATAATTAATAAAATGTATATTCTTTCAAAACTCTCATGATTGAAAATAAAATATTTATATTTACTAGTATTTTATTATTTATTTATTTACAAGATGTGTTTGAAGTATGGTTAAGAAGTTAAAAACTCTTTTTCCTCTTCATTTTACATATATATTGAAATTTAAAAAATATATATTAAAATTTGTGTAAGTATTTTTGAGAAAGATAACTGAAGTTATTTATAAATTATAATAGTTTATAATACAATTATTCATTTGAGATAAAAAGAAGAACATGATTCTCTTCAGCCACTTTCTTTTCACCTTTTCTTTCTTGGAGCTAATTATTATAATTGGTAGCACTTGGTCTTGGTTCAAAATCATCATACTTAGTAGCACTTGGTCTTGGTTCAAAATCAACATACTTTGTAGCACTTGGTCTTGGTTCAAAATCAACATATTTTGTAGTACTTGGTCTTGGTTCAAAATCAACATACTTTGTAACACTTGGTCTTGGTTCAAAATCAACATATTTTGTAGTACTTGGTCTTGGTTCAAAATCAACATACTTTGTAGCACTTGGTCTTGGTTCAAAATCAACATATTTTGTAGCACTTGGTCTTGGTTCAAAATCAACATACTTTGTAGCACTTGGTCTTGGTTCAAAATCAACATATTCTGTAGCGTTTGGTCTTGGTTCAAAATCAACATACTTTGTAGCACTTGGTCTTGGTTCAAAATCATCATTCTTGATAACATTTAACTTAACTTCGAAATAATCATATTTAGTAGCACTTGGTCTAGGTTCAAAATTATCCTTTTTAATATTACTTAACTTAGCACCCAAATCTCGAGTAAACACTTTCTTCTCTGTAGTAACTTGTGCATTTGTAGCAAGAGGCTCTTCACACTTATGTTTAGAATCTTTAACAAGTTGCTCTTGAGTCTCAGGATTATTTTCATATTGAAATGAAAGAAGACTTTGAAGTCCTTCTGACATTTGTTGATCTTTCATTATCTCTTTCCAGTACTCCCCAAAATCTTTTCTTGCTTTTGCGGTAGTTAACTTTTCATATAAATTATCATGGGACAAAAAATATTTGTCAAATTTATCTAAATTCTCAACTCAAGATATCCAATCACAATATAATTTAAAATCAACATTAGATATGACATAATTTGATCACTACCAATTAAAAACTAATTAGATTAATTTTTTCACACATTCTACATATAATCATGACTTTTTCAGCATTTTCTCATACTTTCTCTTTTCTCATTTATAAAAAATAAAAAACACACTTTTTTTTTCTCTCAAATACAAATAACTTTTAAAATACACTTTATTTAATAACACTTATTATTGCACTATTATATTTTGTAGTTTTTTTTTTACAAGAAAACGTTTTATGAATAATATTAAGTGATTAATCAAATTTAATATAATTAACTGATGTCTTTAATAAGCATGGAATTAGTTTTTTTTTTTCTTTTTATAGATAACAACACAAAAAGGCTATAGTCAATTTATAAACATGGCTAAAAAGGCTTTTACAAAAATCAACGCAAAAATAATAGATATTTAAAATTCGAATATAGAAAGCAGTGTAATAAAAATAAAACGTAATAGATATTTATTATTCTACAAATATAGAATCTAAATCTAAGTATATTCATTAATTGGAAGTAGGGAATAAAATATTACACAGAACCTTGTACTACGTGAAGTTTGAATAGTTTAACCCAGTAGATAAATCATTTTCCCATGTTATTACGATTAATTTTTGCTCATATTTTATCACGTTCGTTTCAATTCATTCACTCAAAACTATTCGAATATTAACAAAAACTTATTAGATGGTTTTGAATACTTGTTTATCTATGATTCTGATCAAGCTCTAAACAATATATATATATATATATATATTCAAAACAAAATAATTAATAATATTCATTATGCGAAAATGGTCAGAATTATATAAAAAGGATGAACTAATGAATTTGTTAATTTCATACTTTGATTTAAACCCCTCAGTACTATGTGGAATAGGCAATAATAAAATATTGTTAAGACAAGAAAGAATAATATGAAAGTGAGAAAGAATGAAAGTTGAACATACCAAGAAAGCAAATAGAAGAGAAAGCAAAGGAAGAGAAGATCTCATTGTGATCAATGTAGTAATATAGGAAATCTCTACTCTGTTTTTTGATTGGAGAACGATTTCCACTTCCTATTTATAGCCAACATATGATGGCATATTCCGATGTTAATTTAATGCTCAATGGCAGAAAATTATTGAAAGAGTTGGTACATAATTGTTCCACCAGAAAGAGGATAATAATAAAAAAACACAGAACCTTTCTCCAAGGATTTTTGGTGTTGAAATGTACACCAGTGTGTTAAATTTGGGTATTGATCCTAATCTTTAGCCATATTCAAAGTGTATCAAATGAAATATCATATAATGATTTAAAAATTATGGAAATAAACTTCTCCCACTTTTATTATTTAAATTGAAGGCTTTATAGAAAAAAACATATATATATATATATATATATATATATATATATATATATATATATATATATATATATATATATATATAACAAATATGAGGAATGCAAAGATATCAATATCTTTATTTTTTTTCTTCTCTTGTTAATTACAATCATTCATAGTCCTTTTTTAAAATCTATTTTTTAGTTTTTGTAATATTTTAAAAAATAAAAGATAATTTTTTAAATTAATTTAATATATATTTTTTATTATTTTTTCATAAATAATTTTATTTATTTGGACGAAATTAAATATTGAAAAAGAAATAGTAACAATGAGTATTTTTAGTAAGCAAAGATTTCCAAATATATACTCTAAAAGTAAATCAATTTGAACAGATTTTAATCATTGAAATATATTGCAATTATTTTTAACCAAGATCAATTTGAAAAACTGAAAAGTGAATATACTTTATTTTAATAAGTGATTTTGACATATTACAATATCGTTTTAACATACTAAATAGCTCAGAATTTATTTCTGAACTTTCTTTTGACTAAAAAAGTTAGGTAACAAAATCTTTATATCTCTCATTTTAAAATCAAATAACACAAAATCTAAAACATTATTTTTGTAAACACTTTTTTTCTATTAAGAAAGACTCTGACTTGGGATTAATCACATTGTCATAAACTTTGTACCTTTTCTTCTTGATTGTGTTTAAACTTTTGAGGTGATCTTTTTTTTTTTTTTTTTTTAAATCTCTCTAGTGTATTAGGATTGTTAAGAGAGTTAGTTGTGATACGATTTTATAAGTGGTAATAGAAGATTTATAGGTTTAAGATCGTATTGTGTGTATTATATTTTCTTGTTTTATTGATGACACATATTTTGTGTTCACATGTATATCTTTATTGCATCGAAAATGCACTTGTTTTATTTTTAGCTTTTAACTTATTTCTTTTCAATAGTAATAAATTGATTTCGTTGGTCATATTTGCTTTAATTTTGTATTTTTAACTAATTTAACCTTTGTTCACTTTTTTGTTATGTAAATATTGTTTTTGGCTGACTCTAATTACATTGGATTTTACATTTCTATGACTTTAAAACGGACTCTATGTTACTTTTTATGATTTTTTGAATTAAGGCATATTTTTTAAATTAGGAATCAACTAAATCTTGATTTAATTTGATGATTAAATACGAATTAGATTAAATGATACGTTGATTTGATTTATATAATTGATTAATAAAATCAATTAACTATTCAAACTTAAATAAGATGAATTATTATTCTTGAATTTATTTATTTATGAACATAAATTTCAGTTATTATTAAAAGGTTAGAAAATTCTTTCACTGTTGCGACAACAAATTCTCTCTTATTTTTATATATTGAAATTTGTAAAATGTATATTAAAATTTTGTGTGAGGATTTTTGAGAAGATAGATGAAGTTATTTATAAATTATAATATTTCACATCACATTTATTTATTTGATACATAAGAAGAACATTGTTCTCTTAAGCCACTCTCTTCTTTTTGAACCTAATTATCATATTTGGTAAGACTCGGTCTTGGTTCAAAATCATCATATTTAGTAACACTTGGTCTTGGTTCAAAATCATCATACTTAGTAACACTTGGCCTTGGTTCAAAATCATCATACTTAGTGGCACTTGGCCTTGGTTCAAAATCATCGTACTTAGTAACACTTGGCCTCGGTTCAAAATCAACATACTTAGTAACACTTGGCCTTGGTTCAAAATCATCATACTTAGTGACACTTGGTCTCGGTTCAAAATCATTATACTTAGTGATACTTGGTCTTGGTTCAAAATCATCGTTTTGAACATCACTTAACTTAGCATCCAAATCTTGAGTGAATACTTTTTTCTCTTTAGCAACATGTGCATTTGTAGCAAGAGACTCTTCACATTTATGATTGAAATCTTTAACAAGTTGCTCTTGAGACTTGGGATTTTTTTCATATTGGAACGAAAGAAGACCTTGAAGTGCTTCTGACATTTGCTGATCTTTCATTATCTTTTTCCAGTACTCCCCATTATCTTTCCTTGCTTCTGTGATACCAATTAACTTCTCCACACCAATTATCCATTAAAAAAAGTTGTTAAATTTGTTTAAATCACTAACTCAAGATGTCCAATTATAATATGATTTCAAATCAACATTAAATAAGAGTATCATTAGGAATAATAGAGTTGAAAACTAATTAAATTAATTTTTTTAACACATTCTACAAATAATCATGATTTTCACACCATTTGCTCATACTTTATCTTTACCATTTATAAACAATAAAAAACACACACCCTTTCTCTCAAATATAAATAACTTTTAAACACAATTTTCATGAATTACTTTAATTTTAATTAATGTTTAACTTATAATTGCACTATTATCTTTGTAGTCTTTTTAATAAAAACATGTTTTATAAATAATATTAACTGAGTAATCAAATTTAATATCATTAACTGATGTCTTTAATAAGTACGAGATTAGTTTCTTTTTTATAAATAAGAACGCAAATAAAGCTATACTTACTTTATAAACATGGCTAGAAAGACTTTTAAAAAATCAACGCAAAAGCAATAAATAATTTAAATTCGAATATAGAAAGCAGTGTAACAAAAATAAAATGTAATACATATTTATTATTCCACAATAAATAATTAATAATATTTAATTAAGAAAAATGGTCAGAATTATATTAAAATTGCGAACTAATGATTTCTTGTTGATTACACACTTTGATCTAAACCCCTCAATGCTATGTGGAATAGGAATGGAATAGGAACAATAAAATATTGGTAAGACAAGAAAGGATAATATAAAAGTGTGAAAGAATGAAAGATGAACATACCAGGAAAGCAAACAAAAGAGAAAGCAAAGGAAGAAAGGATCTCATTGTGATAAATGTAGTAATATAGAAAACCTCTTCTCTGTTTTTTGATTGTAGGAAGATTTCTACTTCCAATTTATAGCCAACATTTGATGGCATATTCACTGTTATTTTGCTCAATGGTAGAAAATTATTGAAGGAGTTGGTACATAATTGTTCCACTAGAACGAGGAAAATAATAAATAAATGCAGAATTTTTCTCCAAAGATTTTTGATGTTGAAATGTACACCAGTGTGTTAAATGTGGGTGTTAATCCTAATATCTAGCCATATTAAAAGTGTATCAAATGGAATATCACGTAATGATTTAAAAATGATGGAAATAAACTTCTCCCACTTTGATTATTTAAATTGAAAATTAAATATTTGATCATTACAAGTTTGAAGATTTAACACTTTCAACCAAATTGTGATATATATGTTAATGATGATGCAAGTGTACCGAAGATGTTAATTTTGAGTTTGGGTTGAAATTTGTAGTTTTATTCATCTTCTAAGTGTTTTCTTGATTTTGATTTAATCATTTTTTAAGTTTAAAAATCCTTTGTTACCGAGTCTTTTATGGTTTGTAATTGTGTTTTAATAAATTAAGATATATTTTAATCTATTAAAATGTTTTAAAATTTGTTAAAAATAAGAAAATAATATTAATCATTTAAAATGATGATTGAATATATTAAAATCTCTTAAAATCCATATTTTTTAAGTTAGTTCTGTTTTTATTAATTAAAAGAAGTTTATAATAAATTAAAATTACTTAAATCACATATTCTCTGGTTTGTTTTTTCATCAATTAAAATAAACTTTTTAATCAATTAAAATAACTTAACATATTGTAATATCATTTTAACATATAAAATTCCTAAGAACTTATTTCTAAGCCCTCTTTTAATTGATTAAAATGGTTTGATAACAAAATCTTTATATATATATATATATATATCTCATTTTAAAACCAAATAACAAAACATATATACCAATTTTCTGGTGAACACTTTATCTGCTGAGAGAAAATTCGAAGTAAGATTAAAATACTTCCTAGAACCTTCTTTCTATACCATTTTTCTGGTAAACACTTTATTTACTGAGAGAAAATTCGAATAAAATACTTCCTGGAACCTTCTTTCTTTAATATTTGTTTTTTTTAAAAAGTTCATATGGTGATAACTTTGTAATTTTTTTTTTCATATGTGCTTAAACCTTTTAGGTGACTTTATTTTTTTTCTTTTTACTTTTTTCAGTGTATTTAATCCTGATTAGGGTTGTCAAAGAGAGTTCAAAGTGGTAAATTTTGTAGGGTTTAAAATTTTATTGTGTGTATTTATTTTCTTGTTTTATTGAGAGATGAAGACACATATTTTATATATAAATATATATCTTTTATTATGTAGAAAATGCACTTTACATATGTTTTATTTTAAATCTTTTAATTTATTTCCTTTCAATAGTAATATAATAATAAATTAAGTTAACTATATATATTTCCTTTAATTTTTGTCGACTTATTTGAATTGTGTTCACTGTTTTCTCAATAAATACTGTTTTTAAGTTAATTTTAGATACATTAAATTTTATATTTCAGATTTCAAAATAGACTTTTTTTAATAGAAATTACAGAATAAATTTTCTGAATAATGAATTTAGTCATCATAATAAATTATTGAGAGCCATAATCTAATAGAAGAGTTACATACTTGAATCCGTAGATGAAGATAGAATACTCAATATATATTATGATATTCCTCAACCAAAATATTTCTTATTCCTGATAAAGGCCATATTTTAGTGCTTTCAAACTCTAAATTTTGGATGATTTAGTGTCTTTAATGTTGAGAGTAAGCATTTAATGTCTATATTTTGCCTTGTAATTAATGAAGAGTGCATTTTGACTCCAGATTGATAAAGAGAAGGATTTCAAAAAGAATTGAGAGGAATTAGAGAAGATGAGCTGGAAAAGAAAGACAATATAATGGTGAAAGAAATACAAGAGAGAAGAAGAGTATTGTTAGTGACAAATTGCTTAAGCGTTAAATTCAGATTGAGCTAGAAGTCACTAAAGTCTGAAATGACACAAAAACCTAAAATTGGCAGGTGGTATAAAAGAGGAAAGAATCTTCATTGGAAAGAGAGCTGGCTGGCGGCTACAGTGAAGAATAGTGCCCTGCAGAAGAATGTCTCTTGTATCATGGCTGCCATGTGTAACTAACTTTCATCTATTTTGGGATTGGATGTAATTTCCTCACACTTCGTATTCTTGTTGTTCATCTTGATAATGCATGAGTTATTCAGACTGTATTCTCTGTGTGTGCTTAACGCTTGAAGCATTTGCACAACTGTTTCTTGAACTAAGAATCTTTAAATTAACTGGAAAGTAGTTTTGAGGTTTGGAAATCATTGAGAGTACCCATTACAATGCAACACCAGGGATGTGTTACATTGTAATGGTTGCGTAAAACAACTACACTTAACGCGGGTTCACCCTCCATGAACGTTGGGAAAAACATTATAATGCAAGATGTCAACACCCAATTTCGTCCGGGCAAGTAAATTATTTCATATTATAAAACAATACAAAAATTAAAATAAAAGGGTGTGTTATCTAGTTTTATTATATTATTGTCATTTAAAAAATAAAAAAAGAAGACTTTGGTTCCATTATATTCAATAAATAAGGTTTTAAAATAAAATTCATAAAAAGAAATAGTAAGGGAAGTCAGTTTATTAAAAATTTGTTAAAAAAAATAGTAATAATAGTAATTAAAAATATATTAAATTTTTCCATTAAAAGAAAACTAAAAAAGGTGGTAATTAAAAGATGACAATTAAAAAAAATAATAATAATTAATTAAAAAACGAAAATAACAAATAACAAATAATAAATATTAAATAATTAAGGATTAAATAATAAAAACAAAATAAAAATAAATA
>Ga0209700_102785_pt1 | contig 34853 bp, 22 predicted proteins | sample SiratroredBW_FD_187528 | JGI IMG/M metagenome (GOLD analysis project Ga0209700, IMG submission 187528) | Root nodule microbial communities of legume samples collected from California, USA - Siratro red BW (SPAdes) (version 2) | ecosystem: Host-associated > Plants > Roots > Nodule | place: USA...
CAATTTTACCAACGATCATCTCAGTAGTTCTTTAGTTGGTTATCTATCCTTTACCACTTTTTTTTTTTTTTTTTTTTTTTTTACAGTTATGATGCCCAAATGAATATCATCATAAAATAAAGAATAGATAAAAAAAATATACCTTTTCACTTCAACTTGATCTGTATGGACAGGCAGTAGTGGGAAAGGAAGCCAATTTTGTGAAGGGTGTTCTGGGATTTTTGGCATCACCACCTTGTGGCTTTATAAATTATCAGATAGCAAAAAGTGAGAATGTATTATTATTTTTTCTTGGTAGAAGGATGACTATAATCGTTTAGAAAGTCTTTCTGATTTTGCCTATCAAGAATTAACTACCAAGATAGATATCAGGATTAAGCTGCATGCAATTGCACAAAGGAATGATGTTGTAAAACAAAAGGATGCAAATGTGATAAAGATGATTTTGTTTTGCATTTTTTTTGTTAACTTATTACTTAAGATATTGTTAAACTATAGAAAATAGCGAGACATTGAGCTGAAACCATGTGTTTTTGAGAGTGTATAGGTGCTTTTTATATTCGAGAAAAAAAAAATCAATATAATAAATCAAGGAGATATGGTATCCTCTAAAATAAATACATCCTCTAAAAATAAATATATAATACGGGAACAGAGAAAGACATTCTTAATAATGCATATATAATCTAGGTATTCCTAATTCTAAAAGATTATAAAAGATATTATTGATTATGAAGGATCGGTGCCTTATTTTTGTAATTGTAACACTCTTCCTCAAGCTAGAGCATATACATCATATGTACCCAACATACGGCAAATATGGTTGATCCTTAGTACTCTTAGAGACTTAGTGAGTATGTCTGCCAATTGTTTATTGGAGCTAGCAATGTGAAATGCTACCTAGTTAAATATAAGGTACATTTGGGATTTTTCTTCAAATTTATGCTCTTTGAAGAGTTGCTATACATCTGAGCTCACAAGTGACTAATGCAATTGCCCTGTATTCTACTTCTACACTTGATCTTGTCATACCATCTTGTTTCTTACTTTTGCACAATATTAAATTACCTCCAACAAGAATATAGTATCCTGAAGTGGTGCACTAGTGCTTGGTGACCCTGCCTAGTTAGTTAAATAAGGCTTTTGCCAAGAGCATTCTTAATATACTTTCACATGACTACATCCCAATTGTCTTGGCAAAGAGTTGAAAAATTGACTTACTATGCTCACTGACAAGGCAATGTTAGGGAAGGTTAGTGAGGTAATTTTTCTTACTAACTAATTGTCTATATCTCCTGGGGTTAGAGTATGGTTCTCCTTGGTCAGGTACAAGTTCTACAATTAGATCTAGTGGTGTTTCCTCAAGCTTATCATTTAATGTCTTTGTTTCTTCCAAAATGTCAAGAACATATTTTCTTTGAGATATTATCCAACCATGCGTAGATCGTGTAACTTATATACCAAGAAAATACCTCAAGTATTCGAGATGTTTTGTCTGAAATTGAGATATTGTTTACTTGGAAAATAACCTCCATATCACTACTTGTGAGAACAATGTTGTTTAGATATACAATGAGGCACATACATCCTTGAGGAGAATGATGATAAAATATAGAGTGATCAACAATTTTGTGTATCATTCTGAATTGTTAGATATAGTTTGAAAACACCCAAACCATGAACAAAGTAATTGCTTGAGGCCATATAGGAACTTGCAAAAATGACATACTATATAAGACGACTCCCCCTAAGTAACATATCTAGGAGGTTGCTCCATGTAGACTTCCTCATCCAGATCACTGTGTAGCAGTGTTATTAAACCTTGGTTATGGCAGTGCCATGTCTGAAATCGATGGTGGCTTTATAGCTTACCCCCACCACATGGCAGTGGCAATGTGGGTTTCGCATTGCAGCCCATGGTGGTTGCTTTTTGCATCACGGGATGCTAATGTTGATCGGAAATGGAGGAAAAGGTGGAGGTGCAGTGGCGTTGCAAGAGCTCTCCCATGGGCATCCAAGAAGGTGGCGCCTAATGTCGATAGTTTTAACTTGAGTTGGGCCTTACCAGGCTCAATTTCTTACCTTTTATTTGTTTAAGGATGAGTTAGGCTCCGTCTCTGCCAGTGTTAGGATGGTTGTGTTAAGTTGGCATTGGGCAAGTTTGGCCCTTTGGTCATTTGAGCAAAAGGAGGAAGTTTGCTGGAGATGCTGACGGAATAGTGAGCAACCTGTAAAATGGTTCTTAAAGAAGTCATTCCACTTCAGAGACCTAAGTTCATTGGGCTAACATGGTTTTCAAAAGGCTCTAGATACCATGATAAATTATAGAAAATAGAGACATCGAGCAGAAAATTCGGAGACAACATGGGTGCTTTATCTACGTTGAGAAAACAGAATCAATATAGTAAATAGAGGAGATATGATATCCTCTAATAATAAAGATATGATATGAGAATAAATAAACTTCTTAATGATACATATATAGTATAGATGCTACTGATTCTAAAATATTATAAAAGATATTGGTAATTATAAAAGATTTCTGCCATATATCTCTAATTATAACATATGAATAAAAGTCACATGCACTGAAGCTCTGGAAATGTAATGTGCTGCCAGATAATGATGTTGATCCTATTTTCCGCAAAAATAAAACGTCTGAGGAAATTATTTTCTTCTACTTTACTTATTTTATTGTATGTATAGAAAATTGTGAGACTATGTAAATTATTGAGAGATCAAGTGTTACGAACCAGATCAGAGAACATCACAAAAACACCCAAAGGAAAACTCTTCCTTTCACACAGGTATAAAGCCTGTCAAACTACAACAAAAACATCACATAATCCCCAAAACCCCAAGATTGGTCTTAATATATAGACCAACCTTGACACTAACAAAAAACCCCCGCCTAACAACATTAACTGCCTAACAACATTAACTGTCAGTACTCCATTTTTTTAATTTCATTCTATAGTACACCATCCACATCTTTTCCTTAACCTGCTGACTGGGCTTCCCCTGTTGCCTAACATCAAGCCATCATACTATTTTATTTAGGCTAAAATAGTTCAGTCATCTCTGCTTCATTTATTTGGTTGCAAGACTGGCATACTAGTTATTTTTTATAAAACAAGTTTTTGGAGCATTATTCTTTTTTACTATTTTATTACAACCAATACAATGTGGTTTAAGATCGATAAAAAAAGTAGACAACTGTTTTTTTTTTTTTTTTTTTTTTTTCTACTTATATTGGTTAAGTATGCTCTACATGAGTATTTGTTGATTTACTGGTTTTTCAGTAATTATCCACCTTTTAAGCTGTCAGGTATTATGACAACCAGGAGCATCGGAAAGAACTGGGTGATATTGACATTGGGAAATATGTTGCTGGTAGTATTGTTGTTTATAATCTGGATACGAAGCAAATTAAATGGACTGCAGATCTTGATCTGAGTACAGATACTTCAAACTTCCGAGCCTACATATATTCTTCCCCGACTGTTGTAGATTTGGATGGTGATGGGAATCTTGACATTATCGTTGGAACTTCGTATGGGCTGTTTTATGTGTTGGACCATCATGGTAATATCTAGAGATTGGTTTCTTAGTATTGTCTTTACTTAATTTTAAACGGTTTGATCAGGCTTCTATGTTGTCTTCATTGATTTTCTCTGTTCGGTAGTCATGTCTTAGTTCCTCCCTTGAAAGATTCTATCCTATTTACGAACTCCTTTTTTTCTGCTATGTTTTATAGATGTATCATTTTTACAAACTTTTTTTTTTGTTTCTGCTGTCTTATTGCTGTTTCTTTACTGAATGGTGTACAAGGTTGGACTTGGACATGTTTTGTGTCACGAGTCATTAGATTGGTGGACTGAATGTATTTAGTATTCTGCTTTAATTTTCAAGGATTGCAAGTTATTCTTTCAGCAGTGTTCTTACCTCTTACTCAAAACTCAAAATTCGGTTACAAGTATATATTCATTAGTAAATTAAATGCTAGTTGTTGTTTCTCTCAAACAGGTAAGGTTAGAGAAAAGTTTCCTCTTGAGATGGCCGAGATTCAAGCATCCGTTGTTGCAGCTGATGTCAATGATGATGGGAAAATTGAACTAGTTACTTCTGATGCACATGGAAACGTTGCTGTATGGACTCCAAAAGGAGATTTAGTATGGGAAAAACACCTAAAGAGTCTTATTCCGCAGGTAACTTGCTATCCCAATTTTCCATACCATCTTAAGGAATGTTGCATGATTTTTTGCCTTGTATGCTGTCAGATTTATTCTTGTTTACAGAGCAATTAATATCTGGGTATAGGATTTTCAAAATGGTTTGGATTGATGAGATAGAGCATAGACTAATTGTACAGGTGAAAATGATGAATATTGACTTTTAAAGATGAAAGGAAGAGAAAAAAAAGGGAAGTGGATGTATTACTCCAGTTAAATGTTTGGTTTGCTTCCTTTCTTTTAGCATATATAAATTTTATAAACTTAATAGTTACAATATCCATGTATCAAGGGATGGTTGGTTGGGTTGGTAGACTAGAAGGCTTGAACTTTTGTTTTAAAAACTTGGTTTTCTCTAATTTTAGTAGAGATTTCATCATTTGTTTATGTCTTCTCTGCCTGTATCATTAGTATTTTTGAACAATGTTGAAGAATGATGAAGGACTAAGGTTTTTGGGTTTGAGTGAGAGTAAGGTCCTGCTTGGACAAAATTCTCGGTAAAGACTTCTTAGAGAACCATAAGAAGTAAAAATGAACTGATTTTTTCATCAGTTAAATCTAGCTTATGCACAAGTTAAGAAATAAAAATTTAGAGAAGTCATATGAGAGAACTTCTACAAATTAGTGTATGTATAAACTAATATTGACTTTTTGTGAAGAAACTTATTTCTTTTTTTTTTCTTGTTTCTCTCCTAATAGTCTTTATGAAGAAGGATGTTCGAACATGTCATTAAAATCTGTGAATGTTTTTAGAGAGTGATTGACTTTGTTGGAGGTCAAAATCATTTTTGGCATGCTGCAGCGTTAACACTTCAATTACTGCATTCTCCATTTCTTCATCTTCTACCACAAGAATACCTGAAGTAAAATGGAGCCCCTTGTTGAACAGTCTTGTTATAGAATGATGAAGAACTATAGTTTTCAAGTTCAAGGAAAGATTAAATCTTGGAATGTTTTCAGTGAGTAGATGACTTTATTGGAGGTCGAAATCAGTGTGACACTTTGCTGCATGGAGTCTTCTATTACTGCACACAGTCACTCTCTTCATCCTATGCCATCACCATCTTCCAACATTTACATGAGAATGTTGAGAGTCAAAATGAACTCTTGGCCATCTATATTTGAATGTTCAAGACTAGAAGGGAATGTGTTCCGGTATAATGAAAAGTTTCACATCGCTTAGGAGTTGAGGCTAAAGATTATTTATATACACCGTTCTCTCTTAATTGATTGAGGAACCTTTTAAGAAGAAACCGTGGCAGAGACACTGAGCTCCAAAGTGAACTATCTGGAATGCAATGATTGACCTTGATGATGCTATCTTAGTAGGCTTAAGGTCGGAACATTCACACTGTTTGTGGGAGATAAAAAAAGTAGACAATTGAGATAAATAAAAGAGACTATATTTGGGAAAGAGCAAAGATTAAAATTAGAGTCCTAGGTACAACTCATAGGTACAACATATAGTAGTGTTCCAATACAATTGCTTCCTATCTTTATTTAATACCTATTGTGACACTCCCCCTCAAGATGGAGTATACAAATTGTATGTTCCAAGCTTGGAACAAATAAAATCAACAAGTTAGTCATTGGACCCTTCAAATTCAGTACAAATCTCTTCAAACAACTTTTCCTGAACAAATAGTCGTTTCGTGGAACACTGGATTGGAAGCAATGTGAAGAGCAACTTGGTTATCACAATACATCTTCATTTGCTGAAACTCACAAAAGTTGTTCCTGAAGGAATTGTTTTACCTATATAAGTTCACAAGTAAGAGATGCCATTGTCCTATATTCAACTTCAATTGATCGGGCAATTACATTTTATTTCTTACTTTACCAAGAAATAATATTTCCTCCAAGCAAACCACTATATCTTGTAGTACAATGTTTGTCAATAGGGGATCCTGCCCAATCAACATCACAATATCCAGAGATTTGAGTGTTCCCTTTATCTTCATGTAGTAGACCTTTTCCTGGAGTCTTTTTAAAGTATCTTATAGTACAAATAACAACATTCCAATGGTCAATACAAGGAGCCTATATGAATTGACTGACAACACCAACTGTAAAAAGAAGATCAGGTCTAGTAATAGTAAGATAAATAAGTTTTCTAGCCAGTCTTCTATATCTTTTGGACCAAGATACATCCACCTTCATATGTCACGAATTTCTAATTTGGGTCCATAGGATATCCACTGGTTTACAGTCCATCATACCTGTCTCATTTAGGATATGTAGAACATATTTATTTTGAGAGATTACACACCTCTTGATTGAGCTACTTCAATACCAAAAAAAAAAATATTTGAGACTTCAGGATCCTTGGTTTGAAAATGTTTACACAAGTGTTTCTTTAGCTAAGATATTCGAGCAACATCATTTCCTGTAATGAATATATCATCATCATACACTATTAAGTAGACACATTTCCCAAACGAGGAATGACAATAGAAAAGTGAATGACCTGCTTCACTTTGTTTTAATCCAAAGGTTTGAACATTGTGACTAAATTTTCCTAACCAATCATGTACGGATTGCTTTAGACCATAGAGGGAGTGACACAACTTACAAATTAAACTAGACTCCCCTTGACAAACACAAGAGGTTGCTCCATGTGACTTCCTCTTCTAGATCTCCATGAAGAAAAAAAATTTTAATATTCAATTGATGAAGTGGCCAATGACGAATAGTTGCCATGGCAAAGAAAAGATGATCAATAGTCATGTTGGCCACATAGAAAAAGTATCACTATAATCATGGCCATAGATTTAAGTATCCTTTGGCAACTAAGTGTGCTTTAAGATGATTAGCTTAACCATTGGGGCCAACTTTAATTGCGTAAACCTATCGACATCCAATTGTCTTCTTCCCAAGTGGAAGAGGAACCAACTTCCATGTCTATTCTGGTCACATGCAATCATGGCATGTCATCATCTAGGATGATCAAGTGCTTCATTCATATTTTTGGGAATACTAATAAAGGACACAAATGATATAAAAGAATAGTAGGAAGGGGACAACTTGTGATAGTTAAGAAAATTATAAATTGGATATGGATTATGGGTAGAACGAGTACCTTTCTGAAGGGCAATGAGCCATGCTAAATCATCATTACTTGGAGTTGTGGTATTGAGTGACGATGGAGAAGAACTTCATGAAGAGGATTCACCTTGAAGCATTGGACTAGCCATTTGGGTCTTGCATTGATAGGTGATAAGAAGAAATGATGATGGTTCAGGAGGAGGATTTTGAACTGGTTTGGGATTGTCAGGAGCATGAGGAATACTAGACTCAACAAATGGCATAGGGAGCACTTCTTGGATGGAAGAAACATCTTGGACAAACAAAGAGAAGAAAAGAGTATGTTCAAAGGTGACACTAACATACATGTAATACTTCTTGCTTTTGGGAGAGTAGCAATAATACCGTGTTTGAAGTTGAGAATAACCTAAGAAGACACATTTAACATGGGCAGAGAGTTTATCCAGCCCTGGAGATAAATCATGAACAAAACATACACAACCGAACATGTGAGGGGAAACATGAAGAGAGGATCATTTGGAAAAAGAATGGAGTAAGGAACCTTATTGTTGAGAGAAGAGCACAACATTCTGTTAATAAGAAACCAAGTAGTTAAGATAGCATCCCCCCAATGATGGAATGATATGACACCAAACAATAAGGTACGAGTAGAATCAACCAAGTGTTTATTTTTACTCTTCACAATACCATTTTGTTGAGGTGTGTGAACAAGTAGACTGGGGTAAATTGCCATGTGAATTTAAAATTGCATAGAAATTGGAGAAGTATTCTTTGGCATTATCACTCCATAAAATGCCATGTGAACTGGCATTTTCATTGTTCATCTTTTCCATTGTTCCTATTCGTCACTATTTGTTGTCTCTATTATTTGTCTTCTTTTGCTAAGCTTCTTTTCCATTGTGTTTCTCCATGATTTTTCGTTTTGCAAACCTTCGTAATAAATCTTGAGATGGAAATTGAACTGTGATTCACATGATTAAGATTGGATTTACCCAATTCAAAGCGATTCAGGCTACAAAACGATTCACTAAATGATATGTATCATAGAAGATGACTTTTGTAACGAATCCTGATTTTTAATCGTACAATTTTTACAATTCTAACTACATTGAATGCAATGGTTTCCTTAGGTTATAAGCAAAGCAAAGGATGTCATACTTTATGCATAAAGCACTCCGTTACAAGTAAACCTGTACTATTGTTGGTTTATGTGGATGACATGATTATTTTAGGAGATGATGAAACAAATAAATTTGCTTTATAGAAAAAAACTGGCAGCCTAATTTGGAATGAAAGACTTGGAAAAACTTAAAGTATTTTCTCGGAATAGAGGTTGCAAAAAAGGGAATTCTTATCACTCGAAGAAAATATGTACCTGATCTCCTTGAAGGAACAAGTAAGTTGGGTTGTAGAACCTCAAGAGTTCCTATTTAACAGAATCATAAAATTGGAAGTGAATAGAACTCTCTTGTAGAAAGAAACCCAATATTAGAGATTGGTAGGAAAACTTATTTATTTATCATGTAAGAGACTAGACATTGCTTATGTAGTTAGTGTGGTAAGCCAGCTTATGCATGATCCAATAGAAAGACACATGCACAAACTTGATAAAATTCTTCAATACTTGAAGTCTGGAGTTATTCTTTAGGAAAGAAGACCTTGAAGATATATACTGATCTAGACTATGCCAGGTCAATCTACATCTGGGTACCGTATGTTTCTTAGAGAATGCTTGGTGATATAGAGAAGAAAAAAATAGGATAGAGTATTTCATTCTAATGTAGAAGCTGAATTTTGAACCCTTGCTGTGAGGACTCTAGATCATACTTGATGACCTTAAAAGAAAGGTTAACATCTTTATGCAATTGTATTGTAATAACAAGTTAGCCATGTGTGTTGTCCATAAGCTAATCCAACATGATAGGATCAAATATATTGAGATTGACAGGTACTTCATGAAAAATAATTGACAGTGGCCTAGTGGTTATGACCCATGTCCCTACAGGATTTCAGATAGCATACGTTCATTTCCACTGAAGAGTTTTTTCATGCCCGATTCCATGTTGGTGATGATTGATATTCATTTACCAACTTGAGGGGAGTGTTGCAATTTGTTAGCATATTGTTAGGATAAAAATGTACTCAATATCTTTTTAGTAACTAAGGAAAAAATACCTTCAGAATCCTTCTATTCATTTTGACATATTTTTATTTCTTATTTTATATTCTTATTTTCATTTAAAGGTTTTGATTATTGCAAATAGAGATGATAAGAATGTCAAAGGTGTGATTGTTATCAATTAAAAAAAAAATATTTTCTTAAAAATGTTGCTCTGAAGTTCCACATCGCGTGCGTGAAGTCTTGGAGTGCTTGGGCAACTACATTTAATGCCAATTGTTAAGCTGAAATCTAACATCGTATCAGGCCTATAGCTCATCTTGGTGATCTCTTGGTTTGGCAGGGGAAGTGTTGTGAAGTCTCACATTGCCTACCTCAAGTCTTAAGTGCTTGCGCAACTTAACTTAATTTTCTCTTGGGATAATAGATTAAGTGGAGGGGAAGTGTTGATTTTAAGTTGAAATCTAACAGCTTCCATGTTGTTAAAACATAATTTTCTATTGGGATAATAGATTATAGAATACTCATGTGAATGTCACTTTATGTGTGTAATTGCATTTTAAACTTAGTTTAGATTGTGTTCATATGAACCTATTGCTTTTAGGGACTGCTTAATTTGATAATATGTTCCATACACTTTCCACTCATTCACCATGGCATTAGAAACCATTTAGGTTGTTCCTGTGTCTAAAATTCGATTGACAGTGTTTCTCATTTTCCACAGGGTCCATCTGTTGGTGATATTGATGGGGATGGCCATACTGAGCTTGTTGTACCAACACTATCTGGGAAGATTCATGTTCTTGATGGAAGGGATGGGTCATCTATTGGGCGGTATCCATATCCAACTCATGGAAGAATAATGAATCAAATTCTTCTAGTTGATTTAAATAAGCCCAAGGAGAAAAAGAAGGGATTAACTATTGTTACCACATCATTTGATGGATATTTGTATCTCATTGATGGACCTACTGGATGTGCTGATGTTGTTGACATTGGTGAAACTTCGTAAGGGATTATTCTTTAACTGGCGTCTTGAATATGCTTTCTTCCTACTTTCTCAAACTTGAGTCAATTTTTGCTACAGGTATAGCATGGTCTTGGCAGACAATGTTGATGGTGGGGATGATCTTGATCTAATTGTCACAACTATGAATGGCAATGTCTTCTGCTTCTCAACTCCATCTCCTCATCATCCCCTAAAGGCAGGATATGTTTGAATTTTGATCATTGAAACGATTTCAGTTTTGTTACTAAATGGCTTTGTACGTTGTTTCAGGCATGGAGATTGCCTAGTCAAGGGAGAAACAACGTTGCAAATCGGTACAATCGTGAAGGTATATATGTTACTCATCCTTATAGGGCCTTCCGTGATGAGGAAGGCAAAAGCTTTTGGGTGGAAATTGAGATTGTAGATGATTACAGATACCCATCTGGGCATCAAGGACCATACAAAGTCACTGTAAGTTCCTAAACAAATTAATTTATGTCTTGAATGTGCTGATTCACTGGGAGGTACCGAATTTATGTGTCATTGTTCTTTCATGCTGTTTAAATTCACCAGACATCCTTGCTAGTACCTGGGAATTACCAAGGCGATAGAACAATAAAGTTGAACAATACCTATGATCAACCTGGGAAATATCGGATTAAGCTGCCAACTGTGTCGGTAAGGACCACGGGAACAGTTTTGGTTGAGATGGTTGACAGAAATGGACTGTATTTCTCTGATGATTTCTCCCTTACATTCCATATGCACTACTATAAACTGTTGAAGTGGCTTCTTGTACTTCCAATGCTTGGGATGTTTGGTGTGCTTGTAATCTTTCGCCCACAAGACTCAATGCCATTACCATCATTTTTGAGGAACATTGATTAATGATGATTACTTTATTTCATATCATAGGCATCATTCAATTCAGAAAATGTGAATATTTTATGTCAAATTGAGTAGAAACTGTTATGGTGTATGCCTTGGGTGCTGCCCTGAACTTTGATCAGAGTTGAAGCAGGTCCTTTTAGAGCTGAAGAGTTGGTTCAGCGAAGATAGTTGAAGATTGCAAGAGTGAGTTATATTTTAATGTCGGGATTTTGCCCTTGATGTTGTAGTGTAGTGTAATCTGATACCTAAATGTTTAACTGAGTTACAGACATTTTTTTCCATCTTTGAAACAAAATAGATATTTATAAGTAATACACAGTTTTCTCTCAGTTTGACTTTTCCCATTTTTTGTATATTGTTTGCCAATTCGTTATAGTCTCAGTTTTGAGGTAAATGATCAATTTTTTTATCACCTGGTAATTGCACTACGTTCAATTCAAATTTACAGTAACTGTCATATAATTCCTTTTTCTTCTAATAATAGTAAATATTTCATTTATACTAGTATTAAAATTGAATGAAACAGAAAAAAATAGATGTCACGCGATTTTGATAACTTATTTGGAGACATTAGTCAATTTGGCTTCTTAATTATATTCACTGGGATTTTTGGGTTTTGATATCTTGATATTTTATTTGAGGGGGAATAAGTTTGACCTGCTGAGGGATATTAGGTCATGGTGTTTAAACAATGACCGGGTTGATTGGGAACAAATCCAGTAAAAACCTGGTCTAATTTAATTAAAATAAGTAAAAGTACGTATTTGATAAGAGGATTGCAGCCGAATAAAACATTTTACCAATTGTTTTTAATTTTTAATCTTATAAAATATAATAGTCATTTATATTAATATATAATTTTTGTATAAAAATTTCTTAAGTAATATTAATTTATCATTTCATTTTAAGACTAAATGTAAACCTGTTCTTATTAATAAATATTAAATTATACTTTTACAAAATCTAAATTTAAGTATTTTAGATTTACTTTATCTTTTATGTGTTTGTTAAATGCTAAGAATATATTTTCTATTTTTAGTATTATATTTTCTTTTGTATTAGTTCTTAGTTGTTTAATATTGTATAATCTCACTATACATGGAGCAATGACTTTCTTCTTCATTGCATAGTTTTTTCATCAATCTCCATGTGGTGCTAGAAAAGACAAAATTGTGTATGGCTTAAATTTTTTTAATTTTGTAAACAATCCAAAAATTTGAAAATAGATTTTAGAATATGTAATGTAAAAATATATTTTAAATTGTAAAATTCAAAATTTAGAAATATGATTTAGAAATATGATTGTGTGTTGTGAAAATGTATTTTGAATTATATAATTTAGAATGTATTTCTACGTCTAAAAGTATTTATGAATTTCTAAATATTCAATATGATATAATGCATTTTCAGATCTTAAAATGTATTGTGGATTATGTAATTTAAAAGCTTATTTATGGACTATGAAAGTGAAGTTGACTATAAAAGGGGTGACGAATTGAATGGAACTTGAACACATATTGCGAATTATAAACAAATAAAGTGTAGAGTTGAGAGGAATAGACACAAACTTATACTGGTTCTTCCATAATTAGGGTTACGTAGTCATCTTAAGAAAATCGCTTAAAAAGTGCTTTCACTAAAACGAGTTTTTAACACCTTTTCAAAAAAAAAAAAGGAAACTAGTTCTAATCTCTTAAGATTAATCTCAACAATGAGAACAACACTTTCAAAAGAGAGTAACAATGAAAGTTCACTGGATATTCTTCAGAGAGTGAATGATTAACAACGGTTTTCACACAACCCTCTTTCTAATTTCTCTCAATAGTAAATATGAACAATAAATTTCACTTAAAATATTTCTCTTGTATATCGTTGTGTATTTTGTTTTATATATTCTTGGCGTGCTCTTCATTTTCAAGGTTTCTATAGCCTTTACAATAATGACCATTGAAGTTGTATTTGTTAGATACTCGGAATGGAAACTTATGCATTGATGAATATTTCAATGTGTATTCTTAAACATTAATCCATTTGAAAACTTTTCATTGTTATAATGAACTTGAATATTGATACTTGATGCATTAATCATAATATGCACGAATCTCGTTTTGCTCTTCAACTTTTCTACCATTATGTGCTACACAAGGAAATTTTAACTTTGTTGTAATCTTCATGTCTTTATCATGTTATTTAACCTTTGAAAATTTTCTTTATTTGTAAAAAATTAAATGTTGAAGTTTTGCACTTGATCTTTCCATAAATTCGTTTTATGCCTTTATCTTCTTTGTATTAGATGCTCCACACAAAAGCTTTCTATTTGACCATAATATGTATCTTCTAGTCTCAAAACAATTTCAACATGTTTGATAGAGATAATATGCATTAAAATACTTGGGTCATTCAAAGTCAATCATCTGCATTAGTATGTCTGAAACATAATCTTTTGAATTTCAGAATTATATAAACTTTCTATTTGAAAAATTCTATTATTGATATATTTTTCAAAAACTATTTAAGTCTATATAGTTTTTAAAACATTGAAAGTAATCATACTTCGATCATGATTTATTCATTTGAAGTAAATTACATTTATAAATAAGATCAAAAGCATATTTTTGAAGTGCGTTAAATATCACAATCAAGATATGCTATGTTTCATGAAAACTTTAATCAATATGTTATAATAAAAATTTGTTTAATATTATCATATGAGGTTTGAAAATATTCAATCAATGATAGAAAGCATTTTTAGAACATTGAGATTGAGTTTAGACACTATGATACGTTAGATAATGTAATGTATAGAAGATGAAGTGTTCGTTTAATGTGTTCATGAAGATTAAATAGTCTAAATAGTCTTGTTTTTTGGAATCTTCTAGCATGTTGAACTTTATGAGATCGTTGAGCTAGTCATATATAATTAGATCATCTAGTGAATCTAGCATCCAAAGATCGTCTAACACTTTTTTATTGATAAGATAATTTGTCAAGATCGTTTGTAAGGTGGTTTAACACCTATGTGTTGTAAGCTAGTGAGATGAACTTGACAACTGTGTCTAATGTCTGTATCCTAATTGCGTCGTTTAGTCCATTTTATTCTTGAAAACATCCACATCGTTTAGTACATTGATCATTACATGATCGTCTAACAAATGTTTAATTTATACACAAAAGTGATCTTTGTTATACCCTTTAACTAGTCTTATAGTGTTTGTTATCATCAAAACTCATAGACTCATGAGATCATCTAAAGGGTATTATATAATCTAGTTGGTTCTCGACCGTTTAGTGACTTAACATATTATATAATCTAGAATGCATTTTTAGATTGTGCAATTCAAAAACATATTTTGAATTGTACGACTTGGAATACGTTTCAGGATGGCATAATGAAGAATATATTTATGAATCTAGAAATGGATTCCGAATTATATAGTCTAAAATACATTTTTGAATTGCATAATCTAAAATACAATTTTGAATTCCAGATTGCATAATTCAGAATATATTTCCAAATTATGCATATGAAAGGTTTTTGATCTATGGATAATTTGAACTTTTCCCACAACTATGAAGGTGTAGGAAGAAACTTTGGGATGCTAAACGAAAGATTCAGACATTTTATTTTCATTTGTTTTAAAGTGTTTGTTTGTCTGTTTGACATAAAAAGGCATTGTTAGATGGATACCTCTATCTATAAGAACACTAGTAGAACTCTAGCTAACATTTTCTTTAATTTAAACCAATATACTCATTTTTTGACATGGTGTTTCTATAATTTAATTGTTTTTCTCATTATTTTCTTTTAAAAAGTTTAGTAAATAGAAAATGTAGTACATTACAAGTCAAGTCCTTACTCTATGTTGTTCTTAATTGTTGAGAAAAATTGAAATCAATATGGTTTTCATCATCTTCATCACTGTGTGGTGTGGTCTATGATAGTGATTCCTTTATTAGTTTTTTTTTTTTTCATCATAGATGTTTAGTTCAAAGGAAAATTGATTATAAGATATGCAATATTTCCAGTATATAGTGTTCAATTAATGGTGGTTGTATGTTAGTTATTTTTTTAGTTGTAATATTGAAGTTTTAAGGTTTCAGACTAATGGAAAATGTAAGATTAACCAAAAATTAACCTATCCTTTCACATTAGTCTCTAGTATTTCTATAACTTCCATGCGCACTAAAATGATGAGAATAGTCACTCAACTTTTATCAAAAGATTTTTTCAAACTTTGAAAAATTTTCATAAAAAAAAAGAAGTGAAAAAACTTTTCACAAAAGTTTTCAAGTGTGTGTGCACATAACCCCAATTTAGACAAAATGAATGCCTCTAAAACGTTTTCAAACAAAAAAAATGCACAAAATTAAAGAAACTAAAGCTTGAAAAAAGTGTAAATTAAACGATATCTTAATGTGAAAGTCTAAGTGAAACTTATAAGACCTTTAACACACTTTTATAAGTCTAATCATTAGCTATTACATAAATCTCTTTAGAGAGATGGGATAATACCTAAGATTTTGTAAAACACTAAAACAAAACCAAGAAAATTAGAAAAAGAAAATTTTACAATTTTGTGACTGAAAAATTCATGACTACTGCAAGCCAAAAGTAGGCAAAATACAAATTTGTTATGGATTTTGTGGCACAAGTTCATGATCCAATGATGGAAATTTCATCTCAAACTTGTATCCAAAATGGCTCATGTGTTGATTTTGTGATTCTTGTAATTCTAGTCTAGCTCTCTATTTTGTCTTTTTTTCTCAAATGTGTACACTTCTTTTAAAGTCTTCTCGTCTCTTGAAGTCACCAAAGGAGTTGCTCAACTTTGACTTCAACAACACCTAAGATGCTACCTTAGAAATAGGTGATCTCTCACTAAACAATGGTGAAGAAAAACATTTTCAATCAAACGTAAGAGATAAAATCAAGAAATCCTCAATTAAAAATGGACTACTTCAAAGATAAGGATGATTATAAGAATACTTAAATAATTCCAAAAGGATGACATGCTAGAATTAAAGGCATACTTATAAGTAAGAATAGAAAATGAATTCCTAATAGCTCTAGAATTTGATTACAAAACAAAATAAAATGCAAGTTGAATCATAGAACAAATACAAAATAAATTACAAATTCAAGTTTGGAACTAAACAAATTTAAATTTTATAATGCTTGTTACAAGACACATATTAATCAAAAAGATTAATTAGGTGATAGGTTTTACATCAAAGAGCATTGTTTTTAGTAGTTGGTTGCTTTCTTTTGTTTTATCACATACATCTCTCAACTCTTTTCATTTTCTTTTCCCTTTTTATTTTTCTTTTTTGTCTTTGTGAGACAATGCCTTTTCTTTTCTTACAATCAAATTCAAGAAAGAACTCAATGATTTTCTACTTCAATTTCTAAAATCAACAGACAATTGTATTTAAATGTTATAAGCAAATGATTCAAAAACATTTCAAGGAATATGACACATATGTGTCTTGGTCAACAACTTAACAACTAGGAAAAATTGATTAGGAACTCGATAGTTATCTAACAACAAATCAGGAACTCAAACAAGGGAGAAACAAAATATATGTTTGATTTTCATGATTTAATGTGAGAAAAATTTGCAAAAAATCATAGAACTACTTGTAATAGAATTAGGAACATGTAAAGGAAGTAAACATAACTCTCAATAACTTGGAAGACTTAAAAAAATTGAACTACACTATCCTAGGCATTTGACTAAACCAAAAGAATAGGTATAAAACTTAAGTAGAAGCATGTTATAGAATCCTAAACATATAGATTGATTAAAGAAAAAGGAACAAATGAATTGAACAACAACAATTATCAAAAAAGAAAATAAGGAAAGAAAAGACTCAACACAAGAAACAAGATAAGAAGAAAGAAAGATCAAGAACTTTTTGATGCCATATAATGACTTCACTCCTGATGCCATATAATGACTTCCCTCCCATCTTTGCAATGGAAACTCCAAGGAAGAATGAGAAATTCTACAATTTCACCAAGTTTCTGGAGAAACTCAGGTTACTCCTCTTTCAATGAAGGTTTCTTGAAGAAGAACTTAAAGAGAAAATTACTCCTTAGATAAATTTCAAATGAACAAGAAAATACTTAACAAAGAAATTACAAGTCTCATTCAAAGGTGATTTGTACAAGGGGTAAGGGAGCTTATTTAGATATATAAATCCTCTTGCAACCTAATCCTAAAAGATGTGGGACTTGGATTACAACTTGGACGAAGTAGCTATAGAATTTTTCTATCACAAACAAATTTTCCTTGAAAAAGGCTTTTAAGTGATATAGGACTTCCTTCTTCAAGCCCTTTTTTTCTTCATGTTTTGGGATGTCACTTCCTAAGCCTTGAACATCTCTTTCTTAGCCCAAATAAAGGCTCATGGTTAGCCTAAATTGAAGGCCAATTATGGATGTACAAAATCTTAAAAAAAATTACAAATAAGTATGTACACCTATACAATTTTTACAAGACTAAGAAGAAAAAGAAATTTCTAATATTCTATTCTCTAAACTTTTCTTTGCAGCTTCATCTTCTTCTATCCTCTTAGCCATGAATCTAGTGGCCGAATGATTTGTTATCACAGCATAAATTGAAAATTCAAGTTTGGAACTAATTTTTTTTAAACTCTTTGATGCAAGCATTCACACTCAGTTAATCCACCAAAGAGCGTTGGTTTGCTTTTAGTTGTATGTTTTTCGTCATCTATTTCATCTACGAGTCTTAACTCTTTCTATATTTTTTTATTCTTTGATTTGTTTTTCTTTTTCGTTTTTGAGACTATGCCTTTGTTCTTCTCAAATGAAACTCAAGAAGTAACTGAAATTGTTTCTCTACTCAATTCCAAAAATCAATAAGCATATGTATTAACATGTTCTAAGAAAAAATGATTCAAGTAAAATTTAAGAAATATGAAATATATGTCTTGGCCAACAACACATTATACAAACTAATTCTAGAAAATTGCTAATGATCTAGCTGCAAATCATGAAGTCAAAACATGACCAAAACATGTCCTGGTTTCATGGATTTCATGTAAAAAAAATGAATAAAAAATTTTAGGACTATGTCTAATGGATGTAAGAACATGAAAAGGAAGTAAACATGACTTTAAACAAACATGTAAGATTAAAAAGTAAAAACACTTACCTATGTATTTGATGAAATCGATTAGAACTAAAAAAACACAAGCAAAAACATTTATAGAGTACTAAACAACATATATATTGTTTCAAGAAGGATAAACAATTTATTTGAACCAATAAAAAAGAAAGAGAAATTCAAGTAAAAGAAAGAAAAGATTCAAAGCGATTGAATGAAAACAATGGAAGACAAATAAGACAATTAAGAATAAGAGGAAAATCAAGAACTAGTTACTTATCTCTTGACGATTGAAGACAAAAACTCTTGATACCAAATGATGACTTTCTCTTCGTCCCATCATAATAGAAGTCCAAGATAATTGGCAAATTATTACACTAACTATGCTTCTAAAAGAAGCTTTTTATCCTCTTTCAAGTAAGGTTCCTTGAAGTAGAAACTTCAGGAGGAAATTGTTCCTTGTAACCTTTGGAAGAACAAGAGAATGTTTAAAAGTAATTGAAATCTCATTCATATTCAAACTTAACTTTTAAAAAGAGGAAAATGAAGCTATTTATATAAAGGTATAACCTTTATTGGCATACTAGCATAAGAGATAAGAGATGTTAGACTTGGTGTACATTGGATGACACTTCAAATGACTATACAAGACAAAGAAATTTTGTTGAAAAAGGATTTTCTAAGTCATGTTGGATTTTTGTCTTCAAGCCTTCTTCAAATGTTTTCTTCATATGTTGGATGCCACTTTCCATGCACTTGGACATCTTTCTCTTGGCCCAAAGTTGGCTCGAACTGAAGCCTAATTTTGTCTTTAAAAATCCTAAAAATTACAATAAATTTGTACACTTATACAATTTTTACAAATATATATATATATATATAAATAAATAAAAGTATTGAATTATGTATTTAATTACTATTAACTTTTATGTATTTATGTAAAAATGTGCATACACTAGAAAACTGATTTTAAGAATTACAAAATGATTGGAATGGTTATACAAACATTTTTTTAGTTTCAAATATTATCTTAAAATTTTAATTCTCTATTTTTTACATGTTCCAATATTTCTATATTTTTATTTTATAAAATATTTCCAAAAATACTCGTAGATAATATTGCTGTGTAGTTTAAATTGTTTCATCCTTAATTCACTCTATTATAGCTTTTAATAAAAATATTTATTAATTCATTAATTAACGTCTTGAACCACTATCTGAAAAGAATAAGAAAATAAAAAGGCCAGAAAGCAAAGAAATAGAGGTCAAACAAACACAGAGCCAACCAGAACACAACACTTCACCTCTGTAGTTTCAAGTTTTGGTCAACAATTGTCATTGAAACTACACAGTATCCTCCACCATCAACCTACCAAATTTGATTCCAAATTCGCATTTTCAACAGCACCCAGAAATCGTTTACGCCTCAATCTCTTAAAATTCGCACCTTTGTACCTCGGGATTTTGGGTTTGTTCCCTTCTAGCCATGAATTTCAGGAGCCTGGAAGATTTCTGGGCCTTTTACATGAACCAGCACTCCAAGGTTTCCACAAGGCGCTGGCACTTCGTGGGAACTCTCTTTAGCATTCTCTTCTTCTTCTGTTCTGTCTTCTTCAGTTGGTGGTTCTTGGTCCTTGTCCCTTTCTCTGGCTATGGATGTGCCTTCTACAGTCATTTGTTCGTTGAGAGGAATTTCCCTGAGACTTTGAGACACCCCTTTTGGTCCCTCTTGTGTGACTTCAAGATGTTCGGGTTCATGCTCACTGGCAACATGGATAGGGAGATCAAAAGGCTGGGGAAGAGACCTGTGCTGCAAGTGTTCTGATTTTGGTGTAAGCTTTTGACCTTGATTTGATTTTTTGAATAAAAATTGAAAGTTGATTTTTTAGTGTATTATTTTAGAATAAAGTTTTAATTCTTTTTATTAAGTTATTTGGGTATGTGTGGATGATTTTGCTATATGTTGTTTGTTGCTGAATGATCCCCATATATGTGTGATGCTGCAATTTGATGGAGTGTGATGTGAGTGATTTTGGGGAGGCATCATAGCTGAATAGGCATGTGAAGCTAAATAGGATTGGATGAATGTGGTTTAACTTGTGTGCTGCTTCACATAGATGTTGAAGATGTGTTGAAAATGGCAACAAACTCTGTAGGGAAAAAACAGTGAAAATTATCGAGGAGAACAATGTACAGAAGGCTAAAGTCATCTTAGTTTAATTGTTACTCTATGGTTTTAAATTTGGATCTTAATTGTAGTTTTGTTGTGATCCTTAATTTCTTCAAATTACAACAATTGTGGGATGGTAGTAAAACTACAATGATGCGGCTGTGAAGACCATGAAAATCTTGACAATGTAGCTGTACTCACATTTGGGGATTTTTTTTTTTTTTCAAAATGAAAGTTATGAGAAAAAAATCTAGAGCCTAGCAATGTTTATTCTTTGATAAAGAATCTGAGCTAGTTTCCTTGCATGGCAGTGGCCATCACAACCTTGACAACATTGCGTAGCAGTTTTGTACTAACTTGATATCCAAAATCTGTAGAGTACCAACTTGATATTCTTAGTGTATTTGGTGGGCTAATTTGTCTGTTAACTCGAATATGGCGTTGTCCTATGAATATCCCTTGTTTAAACCTTTTTATTTCTTCTGAAACTTTCTTTCCTTGTTTGACCCTAGAGATTTTAGAAAGGATGGAAGATTTTACCTTTGGCTCTTTCTACAAAAGGAAGATTTGGACGAATTTGCACCGGCCTTAGTGCATTTCCTTGATTTTAAAGTATGCCTTCCTTACATCCTAAAAATTTAAGGCTACCTCTTTGTGGTCTAATTTCATTATTTAATAATGTCGTTGAAAATTGTGTTAAAATATTTTGTAGATCATCACTGAGCAGATGATGAAATACTTATTCTATTATAATGTGTGTTTAGAAAGTCCCCAGCAGGGTTTTTACAAAGCTTTTCTCCTCAAGATTTTGTCCATAGTTGTTATATTATACCATTGTTCTGTTGAGGTTTCTAACTGAAATCCTAACATATAGTTGGATTAGGCAACCTTAGAGCAACAAAATTTCGTTTTGTTCATCTAAAGAAGATTTGTTGCCTTTAAATGTATTATAGGTTAGGATTGATTATTATGCCTCTATTTGGGTCTTTTTGAGCGGAATTCCCCTCACAGATAAGTAGAGGGATATTCTGTATTTGTTTTCAGAATCTTATCTTGGATTTCTTATATGTTGTCTTTCTTATCCAACTAAATTTGTTTTTCTATTAAAAATAATTTCTTTAAAGAAGTATAGATAATTGAATCTTCAGCTGAAACAGGACCATTGAATCTTTTGGAACTGTTGAATGCTTCCAATCAATTGTTCAGTTCACCACTGCTTGACTTTGAGATCTAATTGTGATTAAACGTTCTATATGTTTACATTGATTTAATGCTACTTTTTGTGTGACAGCAAATATTTCATTTCTATACTGTTTCATTTTGTTACTCTTCTTTTCTTTTGTTTCCAAATTCTAAGTCTGCTTAGGGAAAGCAGAGAAATCTGCACTTGAAACTACAAGTTTGCACTCACTAGTTGAAAAGTTAAATTTACTAACTTGAGTTTCTGCAAGATTTAATTCAGTATGTTTAAATGTCCACACTGGTGAACCTTAACCGATATGTATTCTTCTATAGGCAATATCTGTGCTACTTTGTCTATCTACGAGTTTAAAATTTGAAGTTCCTTTGGTCAACACTGGTGAACCATCAAAGTTCATAACATTCATTCGAAGTCTTAAACAGGGAAAATGGTATTTTGTGGTTAGCTTCAAAATTCTGAAAAGAAAAGCTCTTTGATGAGCTAAAATCATACTAGGAAGTATATAATGTAAGATACCACTCTGGTGGACTTTTACTAATTTGGGATACACAAATTGGTGAGTGTGATTCAATAAAAACCTTCCAATCTGATTTCTGCACATGGATGTTATTGGTGAACTTAACTAGTGATATTTATTAGCCAAAGATGGATTTTTTAGAAGCAAACAAGAATATCCCATCCAGGCCTTATTATAAATTATTTCTAACAAAATCATAAAGACGAATAAAAGCAATTAATTTAATTGGCTTTTTTTTTAAATTTAAAATAATTTTACTAATGTACCTTCTTATTAGTGATTTTAGAATTATGTTCTCATTAAACACAAATATTCATAAATATTTAATAGGGTAAATAAGAGAAATAAATTTACTGTTTTATAGAAATTATAAAATGTGTTATAAGAGTTACTGTTAGTTTCTTTCAAAGTGTGTCGTATGTTAACAATGACTGTATTTTTAATATTATTTTATGAATAAAATCACATTTGAAGTAGATTTTTTTCTTCAATAATCTTAAAATAAATAAATAAATTCCTTCAATAAACCTTTCTCCATATTAATTACAAAATAGACCCAAACAACTATTCACATCATGGACAAATTCTTCCTCCATCTCCGTATCCTATTCCTGCACCTCCATAAAAATTTAATTTCTCAAAGTGCTGCCCTGTTGAAATAACCAAAAAGGACCTTGGTTTTTTTGATTAAAAAAAATTCACAGTGCACTTAGTCACCTCCATACAATCGAGCACAGTGAAACATCATTCCATTTTGTCAAATACGTCTTCTATAATGATGTTTTTAAAGGTTTAGAGAGTGATTAAATAGTATAAAAGACTTTTCGGCCTGTAGGGAGAGTGTTGATCAGCGGTAAGGAATAACATAGAGATAAGATTTTTTTTATTTTGGTGCATTTTGTAGGTTTTGGTAGGTTACCTGGATTAAGCCATTCGATTTATAAATTTTTCGAAAATGTGAATTGGATAGACGGACATCCAATTTATAAATTGTAAACTGGATGTAAGGAAGTGAGAGTGAAATCCGGTTTGTAATTTGTAAACCGGACATCATTCCGTCTGGTTAATAAACAACTTGATTTTTATAAACCGGATGGACAGTGACTGGATCTCATCCGATTTGTAAATTCTTGTTCAGTTCATAAAAGAAGAGGATATTTGCAAACCAGATTGGCAGAGAAAGTAAGGGAATAAACAGAGGTGGAAGGTGTTGGCTTCTTGGAGTGGAGAATCTGATTGGTGTCTGAGAAAGAAGTTGAGAAAACAAAAGAAAGAAACAAAAAGAGTGAAATTCCCCTACTTTTCACATCCGTGTTCAGAAAAAGGGACTAGAAATTCGAAATCAAAATTGAGAATTGTGATGAGAAAATAAAAATGAAATTGAAGAAGAGAGAGAGACGATGCTGGTGGCATGGTGAAAAATCCTAAACAGTAAAGATGTAGAGTAAATAAAAAAGATGAACGAATGGAGGGGTTGAGGGCAAGGTAGTTAAAATCGAGATTTTGAATAGGATCGTGGAGGGTTCATATCGTAAATCGTGAAATCGTAACACAAATTGTAGATTTTACTTTCTTTTTAAATATATATATATATATATATATATATATATATATATATATATATTTTGTAAAAAAATAAATAAATAAGAGAAATTAAAAAAAGTATTTGAGAGATGATTCAACCTTGATACAAAACTATATAAGTTTATATAGTCACATTTTTTTTTATTTTACTTAATGTATTATATGAAAAGTAATTAAGTAATTAAAAAGATTAATTAATGTGTTGGATATATTATGGAGGAATAATAATAATGTAAAATCTATGTAAAAACATCTAGTGCCCAAATGAGATCCAAATTAAAGTCACCAATCCTATAAACACAAACTAAATAGACACACATAACTAATCAATTCATTTGTTAGTACTTCATCAAACTTAAGTCTATAAAATCAAGTACTTTGACAATACTTAATAAAACTTAAGTTCATCTAATATAAATCACTCACATTAAAATGAAAATTATAAGAATTTTCATTAGTTTTATCTCTTTCATGAAGCACATCAATAAAAACATTCTCCTCCTTTAAGTTGGGATGACAAGAACATCATCATCTTCCACACCACCTTGGACTTAACCTTCAACCAATTGTTCATCATCTCCATTTGAATTAAGAGTGTCATTTAAATCCATATTGCCCAAGTGTGAGTTGTGGAGTGTGATTTTTTTTTCTGGCTATAAGGAGAAGTCCAAGAAAATCTTGTTAGTATATGCTCAAATGACTTTGGATATGTGAGTGTGACTGAGGTTTTAGAATTAAGAGATGGTTAAAATGCCTTCATGAAATTAATTTAGTTTTATTTTAATTAGATTTGAAATAAAACCCAATAAAGCAATAAGAAGGGGGAGTAAACTCCAGAGACTATTCATTTGTCTTAATTAAATTAATTTAGTTTTATTTTAATTGAATTTGAAATGAGATCCAAGAGATGTGAAGGTGCAAAAGAACAAGACTCTTCATTTGAAATTATATGAGACTCTTTATTTGAAGAGGGGTGCAGAGAAACTAAAAAGACTTTTTATTTGAAATGGGGTTGGAATGAGGAGTAAAGGTGAAAAGACTCTTTATTTTATTTTTTTGTTTAAATTTTAATTACATTAATGCATTAATTTTAATGGGGTTGGAATGAGGAGTGAAGGTGAAGAGATTCTTTTTTTTTGTTTAAATTTTAATTGCATTGCATTAATTTTAATTAGATGGTGTTAGGTGACAACACGTATCACAATGTTAGAATTTAATTGCATCAATTTTGAATAAAATTAGATTGAAGAAGATGAACCGTTTGATACACGAAATCAAGATTACACGTTTTTTACGATTTTATTCGATAATCCGTACAATTTTGCTATACAATGATCCGGTGTGGAATTTGAATCGTGCAGAGTATGTAAAATCATAAAATCTTACGATTTTAGAAATAAACTCTCAATTTTAACTATCCTAGTTGAGGATATTCTTGCCTTTATATTTCTAACTTAAAAAGACACAATAATAATTATACTATTGAGGTGCAAAAAGACGATATGGAGATAAAAGAGGAATTCGTCCACGTCATGAACTCAGGTTCCCGAGTCCCGATATTTGGGGCAAAGTTTTTAATTTGCTGAGTTTCCTACTAGAAATCGGCTCCTGAGCCGAATTTCTATGCAAACTTCTTTTAAAATATTTTTTTCAAAACAAATTTAAAAACAATTAATAAATTTAAAATATCAATTAAAAAATATTTTCATTACTTAATTCGTAAAATTTTTCATATCATTAAAACAATTTAATTTTTTTTTATAAAAAGGAATACTGATAATTAATTTCAATATAAAATTAAGTTTAAATTAAAATACTAAACTAGTGGTTAACATTATTTTTTAAGCAAACTTGAACAATATTAATATTAGTAATTTTAATATACTTTATAAAAAAATTAATTTAATTTTAATGCAATAATTTAAAATACTAATTAAAATTGTAAATAATTTTTTAACGGTATATCTAGTCTAGTAAATGTTTCAAAATTATGTTGATATAAAATTAATAAAAAATATTCAATATTAAAATTTTATTTTAAAATATGAAATGTAAAATTTTGATTTAAATTATTATATAACGAAAATATTTTGAAAACCCCTTCGTAAAATGTTAATAATTATGCATATAAAATTTACTTCAAAATAAAACTGAGTAATGATAATTAATATTAATTACTCAATAATATTATTAAATTCATTTTTCATTTAAAATATTCGTATAAATTTTTATAATAATATAATTGCATTATTTAAATTTATTATTATTAGCAGAAGTACATTTTGTAACTTATCATTTAGAAATGAAAAACGAAATAACTTTTTACTAATATTTAAAACTTAATGTATCAAAAAAATGAAAATTAGATGAAATGGATAAAAGCGAAATAAATAAACAATGAGGTAGTGATGACATATTATATAGAATTTTTTTTATAGTAGCAACAGTCATTCAAGTTCCAGAACATGGCGTTCTTGATATGGAAGAATTCAATTTTGTCTAAGTGTTTTTCAAGGAACAAGATTTCTTGAAAGTCCTGTGCCTTAACCCAAGACCGCAACATGTGTGTTACACCAAAACTAGTTTTCAAATGAACTAATTCCTGAATGATTTTGTCCTTTTAAACTCGAAGGAGGTGTTAGTTTTCATTTTTGGTGGCTATTTTGTCACCATGATCTATCACTTGTGTGACTTGTTTAGATAAGCAAGTCAAGGTGTATGTGTTGGAACACTATTTTTCTTGTTTTAAAGTAGAATTATTTTACATAATAATCACTAGGACCTGATTTATTGTTTTGGATACAATTACTAAAGTAAATTATTGTTTTGGTGAAAGTGATGGTATTTTAGGAAAAAATTCACTATAAGTGATGATGTTAAGAGAGAAGGAGATATTGTGTTTAATTTTAATGTTTTGGTTTGTTTATTAACCTAATTCATAATCTATATATAGGAGGAGTGACATTATGTGGATTGTTGAAATCACTGATAGAATTTTGGTCATTGCATTAGTGGAGACTATGGTGACCGTTTGTATTATGATAAAGGATTATTAATAACAATATTTCTTATGCATAAATAGTAACATCATGGGATCTGGTGCAATGATAGTCATTTACGTTAGTTGATGCTTTGAATTGTCACAAAGGATGCACTACATCATTATAGGATTCCTCATGAATAAAGAGTAATGAAATGAGAATTAATGTGTTGAATGTGAACAAATTAATCAATACAATGTGTTCCTTTAGTTTGCACTTATTTTAAAGTAGAACTTTGCACCGGTTCCAGATTCCTCACATGTCAATAATAAAGTCATGGGAACTAATGCATTAAAGGTTGACACTTCAATCATTTAATGTGAACAAATGTTTTGTGTTATCACAAAGTATGTTTTGTGTCATTGTAAGAATTGTGATGCATGGTTATAGTTTAAATATGAATATATTATTCATGTCATGTCGAGATTTACTTTGTAGAACTAAAAAGTAAAGTTTTGCACCATACGAGGAATCCCTACATTGAACAATAAATTCACAAGAATTATTGAATTAATGGTCAATGAGCAAGTAAATGCAATTTGGACACTGCTTTGTCTTGAACAATAACATCATGTTTATCGGTACAATGATGGTCATTGTGTCCATCGATGCTTTGATTTATTACAATATTTGTTAATCTTTTTTGATGTGATCCTTAAGAGAATTGCAAGATCTTGATCAACTTAAGAGGTGTTGGAGAACTTAAACCCATTGGAAGAAGAACCAAAATTGTGTTGTTAGAAAAAAATGGATGGCTTGGCTAAACCAATAGGGGGTTGAATTGGTTTTAAAAAATTTTCACAAAACATTCTATTTTTCCAAGTTCTTTTAAAACTCTTTCAATTTGAAAGCTAAATGCAATTAGATTGAGAATCAAGATCGATACAAATTGGGTAGCAAAACAATAAAAAAGATAAAGAAATAGAAAGATTGTAAAAGAAGATTGATACCGGTTCAAATTAAAAGATCATACATTCATCATCAACTAATGAACCTTAGAATAAATGGTTTCACTATCTTTAACAAGTTTGTAAAAAGAATTCACTCAACAAATACAAACTCAAGACAATTAAATCAACCCTTGAACACTCTCAAGAGGATATCAACAAAAATAATCCTTGATAACCAAAAAGGATATTAACCTTATCAACTCTTAAACACACAAAATGATATCTGCCTTATAACCTCTTCAACAACAAGAGAAAAACATTGGAACATTCCAATAACAACAAATAATGAATTTACCAAACTATTACAATAGAAGCAAACTCTAAGGTTCTTTCACGTCACAACACAACCTTGAATTATCAAGTATTTTAACCATATTTTGAATTTATGAATTGTGTTTTGAAAAATTCATAGCTTTTCATTAATATTGTCTATTTAAATGTTGCCAAATGAATATACCTATAAATAAGATATTTGAGAATTATTTGTGAAAATTGGTTTTGATTTTTCCTTCCTTGTTTCAGTTAGTTGAACGGTAGAATAACATGTAATGTAAAATATTGAAGGAAAGAAAAGCTATTACTAGTCCTTGGCCAACCAATTAACTTTTGCTAAGCAATCTACCGCAACGAAGTACAAGTGAGTACTTTTTAATCAAGCCATTCCTGATTAAAATGAATATTCTTAATACTAGTCACTCCTAGCTCTAAACTTAGTATTTTTTATACTAGCCACTCTTGGCTCAACACTAATACAGTATTTAAGGGATCAACTGATTATTGGTTTTTGCTCACTTGAAAAGGTAGTGTCATTCGGCGTATACAAAGTTAAACTCTCTCTACTAGTAGGTGAAGATGAACACAAATAGTGTTCTCACAAAGGTTTAGGGCACAAAGATTTTAATAGAGTTTTTGCACTTACAAAGTGTGACTCGTCTTTTTTCGTCGAAGCATGTTTTCTTATAACCTTTAGAAATGTAGTCATTGCAGTCTTTTTTCTAGCCGTTGAGTAGGTTGGAACTCTCGTCATTGTCTTCTTTCTTCTTTCCCCATCATCTGATGAACTCTTACGCTGAGAAGCATTAAATGCATGGCACAAAACATTAAATGATATTATTTTCTTTATGCCACCTCTTTGATGCCTGATAATACTTATCTTCTTTGGTAGCGGATCCTTCTACACCAAACATTGGTCAAAAGTGAACACCGTACAAGATATACAATTGAGGCAGAATTGAAACTAGTTGTGTCAAAGAAGTTGGTGGTCATTTTAGATTTAGCTCATATCCCTAGGATTTTTTAATGTTGTTTTCGGGTGCAAATATATCTGGGATAGACATAGAAGATATTTTCTACTTCTTCAAACTTAAGCTTTGGAATATTCTCTATGCATGTCAGTTTGAAGTCTTGGTTTATACTTATTGTTTAAATGATCTTAATTTAGCTTATTAAACAAAGTGGAACTTGGCTCTATCATCTGTCAAACGAAGTATATACATTTGTAATTTTATCATTCTTCAAAGGAAGCATATGCATTTGTATTTTGATCAGCGTCTGTCAGATGCAATTGCTTCATATATTTTAAGCATTAGGCTTGTTGTGTTTAAGGACACAGTCAAAACATTTAGGGTGTTATATTTTTTCTTTAACATTCTCTCCCATTTTGTTGGTGCTTAAAATAATACATGTGAACATGAACATATTATAACATCAAATAAAAGAAGCACAAGATGAAGGATTAATCGATTGTTCTTTAATTTCTGGTGGTGAACATTTACAATCAGTTTATTACTTGATTAATAGTCAAGACTTATGGGTTGCTCTCCCTTAGGTTGTGTGTCAAAAGAATTGTGGTCTTCGTCTTCATCTTTTCTCTTCTTGGAGGTTTCTATTGGACAACTCTCCCTTATTCTTTTTAAACGGTTGCTCCTCGATGGACATATGTCTGCTGATGCCTTCATCTTCTTTTAGGCATGTGTTGCCTTGCTCCATCTCCATCTGTCTTCTCTTCTTAAGACCTTTTTCCTATGATATTTCCTCTTTTTAAGCATCATCAACAAAGGGTTGATATCTTTTGGGTAGAACACCATACAACAAATGGGTAGCCGAACTTTGTAGGTATTTTTTATGAGCAGAGGATAACAATATTCGGTTTGCCTTGTGCATATCTAAGCAATGGATGGAGAGAACGTACTGTTAACAAAAGGTATGGACGAAAGAATGTTGACATATTGAAGAGGTTTCTCTTCCAGTTTAAAACTGCTTGAATAGTCTAAACAAAACTTGCATCTGTTGAATAAATGCAAGTCATGGGGCATCCGAAGATATGAGTCTTTCTCCATGAAATATTCCAACATATTTGGCATTGGCCAACATAGACACTCCTTGTTTAGATGATAAGGTTCTTCTTCTTCATCTGAAAATACCTCATTACCCTTACAAAAGTGAAAGGGCGGTTGCATTTGATGATTTCTACTACAAGCTTGTAAGAGGTGGAGGGAGAGAGATAATGGTGCGCAGAGCCAAAAGGAAAAATCTAGCTTTTCAAACAATGTTGGTTCTTCTGGAGGACTCGTTGTTTTCAAAGCCCTTCTCCATACATTTGATGTCCTATCATCTATATGGTGCACACATTGTCATGTTCTTCCCACTTGTCAAAATCCTCACTTGTTGAAAGGTTTTAAAGATTGAAATGAACAACCCACCGAACGAACTAAGGTTTCATCCGCTTAATCCATGGTGCGATGATTTGCATGGAGTGAGATAATAAAATTATCTCGATCAAGATTAAAGGAGCATTGAATGAAAGATCTGATTAAAGAAATGGTCTATTCTTCCCACGTGTTAACCCATTATAGAAACATAGTTTTGTTTGAGGCTGAGTGTACCATAATTATATCAATGAGACTCTGAGGGATGTTTGAACAAGGTTAAATCACTTTGATGCATGACTCTCTATTGATATATGTGTCGAGAGCATGTGTTTCTCATCTACCTTCTTCTTCAAGGAACACCTTAGAACACTGAGGTGAGCAGGCTTAATGAGAGAGCAATATCTGGGAAGATAGTCTATCTCAATCTTACATACGCTTGAAAAGGCATTGGCTTTGGCCTTTTCAAGCTTTCGATTGTGATGTTTTGTTTTGAAACCACAAATTTTCATGCAAACCACCATTGTTCCTTTGGATGCCATTTACTTTTTCTTCAGTTTCGAAAGATGAGTGAAGAAACTTATTTTATAATGACATTTAAGACTTGCTTTTGATTTGCATTCCTTTTCTTTTGGATATTCTTTTCTTGCCATATTCTTATGATAAACGTTGTCTGTGAAATCGTACACATGGACAATTGTCTTGACTTGTTCTCTGATAATTTAATTATCACTAATACATTTCAGAGAGAGAGAGTTCCAAATAGAGTGTAAGTTTCATTTGCACATCTCACATAGATGGTTAATACCATACAAACAATAGCAATGTCTGAGAAATTAATCATCTGCAAATTAAATCAAGTTTAAATTTGTTTTAATGAAGTCAAATCTTTCAATAGGCAACACTTTAGTGAAAATGTCACCCCATTGGTGATTTATCTTAACAAATAGTAAACAAAAAAAGTTTTTCTGAACATAATCATGAATGAAGTAATATCTCAGTTCGATATGCTTGGCCTTTGAGTGTTGGATTGGGTTCTTGGATAAGTTGATTGCACTACTGTTATCAAAATGTACATGTATATTGTTTTGAAAACTAGAATAATCCTCAAGTTGATACTTAGCCCATAGAAGTTGAGAGTAGCATCCTAAAACTCACATGTATTCTACTTCCATGGTAGACAGAGCAATTGAATTTTATTTTTTAGTTGACTAAGATATGAGATATGGTCCAAGGAATTAACAAATACCACTTCCTTTCAACATGACCTCCAACATAGTTTGTATGTGAGACCCTTCTAATTTGAAGCTAATATATTTCTTGTAACATAGACACATATTAGTGGTTTGCATAAGAGATTGAAACATTATACATAATTACAGGCGTATTTGAAGTAAGATAGAGATCCAATCATATATTTGTAGATCATTTGATTTACTATCTTAACGCTTTCATCCTTCCATAGGATTTTAGTTGTCTTCACAGGATTTGCATGACATGTTGAATTTCTTCAACATCGCCTTTATGGATTTTTGTCGATGTTTGATAATTTCTCTCTCTCTCTCTCTCTCTTCGAATTTAAAGTCCTAGAAAGAACTTAAGCTCTCCCATCATGCTCGTTTTAAATTCTTCCTGCATCAACCTAGAAAAAAAATCCTAGTATAAGGATTCATTATGAGCACTAAAGATGATATCATCCACATAAGCTTGCACTGATAGAAAATCCCTATTGCACTCTTTCTGGAATAAGGTATTATCAACCCTTCCTATTTTCAAAAGTACTTTCCAAAAGAAAGCTACACAATCTATCATTTTTAGGAGCTTACTTAAGACCATATAGAGCCTTTTTAAGTTTATAAACATGTGTTGGATTAGATGTATCTTCAAAAAGGGTGTTTTAAATAAACTTCCTTTTCGATTAGACTATTTAGAAATGTACTTTTCTCATCTGTTTGATATAATTTTATACTTTTGTAGGAAACAAAGGATAATAGTATTCTTATTGCCTTTAGATGTGCAATTGGAGCAAAAGTTTCGTTGAGTTTATATGGTATTGTTGATTGTAGTCTTGTGCTACTAATCTAGTTTTATTTTTTACCACTTTGCCTTCTTCATCTAATTTGTTTCTAAAGACCCATTTGGTACCAGTCACGCTCTTATCAGATGGAGGTGACTCTAACATCCAAACATCACTTTTGGTGAATTGATACAGTTCCTCTTCCTTGGCAAGAATCCAATCCTCATTTGACAGTACCTCTTCAATACTTTTGGGCTCAATTTGAGATACGATGGTCACTTCAACTTCATTTATAAAAGAAGATCTAATTCTTATGTTGTCATGTCTTTCTCCCAGAATTTGTTCATATGGGTGTAAAGAGACAAATTTTTAAATTCTTTCTAAATGGACTGTCTAGAGTAAGATGGCATAAAGGGTTCTTCATCTAATGCATCCTTTGTGTATATTGCTTTCCTTTTGTCTGATCCCCTTATTGTATCTATAGATGGATTAACTTCTTTTCCTTTATCACTTGGCTTAATATTCTACAAAGTCATCTTGGTGGAAACATCTCCAAGTGTTGAATGGAAGACTTAGAAAATTGTTAAAACAATGAAGTTTCTTATGAAGCTTGAATTCATCTCCTCAATGAAGATTCCTTAAAGGAAGGAAAGAAGAATATTACTCCCATTTAAAGACCTCATGAATAAGAAGATAGCAAATAAGCCAATCAAGGTGAAAATTACAAGAGACAAGACACTATATATATAAATGTTGGACCCCTTTTGCACTTTATTACTCAAGGGACGTGGGACTAAATTACATATGTGTTAACACTTTTTGTGCTTCATGGCAATTACACCAGTCACTATAGCAAATAATAAATATATCATTCTCACCCAAATGACTTATGCTATACACACAATATTTACAATTATAATAAAATTAGACTAAAGAAAAATTTCATAGTTTGAGTGGTTTGTGAAATAAAATAAATTATGCGAAACAAATTAAATATTATTATGAATTTATTTCAAATCTCATATAATAGAATAAGGTAAAGGATCGATGATATGAATATTGCTAGGGTTAGACTTTATCATACCTCACTCTCATGCATAAAAACAATTTCCTTCTTTTTCTAACTAATGCCAATGTCAACCCACAGTGATAGTGAAACCCTAATTCCTTATTTGAATGAGCCTAAGCTTCCCTATCACCTGTCAATTCCTTTATCAATTATATACAAAAAAGTTACTTTTCTCACAAAGGTTTAAGACAACAAATGAATCATGCTCTATTCCTAGATACAAACTTTTATGTACTTTAATTCAAATCTTGATTACAAATGATATTTTCCAATACCCTAATAAGAATAAATTATCATACAATGAATCAGCACAACAAACATTAAGTGTAAAATTAAAATAGTTACATTAAAAGGAAAACACACACACACACACACACACACACACACACACACATATATAAACCCATATTGATTACATGAGAGTTTGGTAGGTTATATCTAACCTCAATAACAATGATTTTAGTTCGTCATAGACATGAGAACCTTAAACATACAAGATGAACAATGGAAGCAAGAGATGATTACATCGAAAAACCCTAAGATAGGCACTAATTAAATAAATTTTGAATGACGTTCGTGCCCAACTCAACTTTAATAGTGTCAGGTGCAGCTCTTCTTGCAGAGGTCCAAGATCCAACTCACATCCAATTCAACTTCCGTGGCAACAGGTGCTAACTTGTCTCCTCTTCTTTCCGTTCCTTCATGCGTCTTCTATCCTTTCTCCTTCTTCATGGGCTTTCTGTGTATCCTTCTTCGTGAGCTTCAATCTTTTTCTCTAAATTCAATGCTTCTTGTTCACCTTTTAAACAAAATAAGAGAAATTAATGCAACTTATCATTTCCAAGCACAAGTAATCAATTATATACAAAAACCTAACAAAATCAAGAAATAAGTAGGGTTCAAGTTTAGAAAGAGTTGATTTCATGATAAAAGTTAGATCCAAAATATGATAAAAATAAATATTATCAAACGCTCTAGTCTTAGAACCTTGTTTGTCCTCAAGCAAAGGTAAATTGGCACAGATCAAACTACTTAGTAACTGTTAGCACCAGTGGATAACTAATTGTATTTGATGAAGCCAATCATGTGTGAAGAAGTTCAAGACCTATGATCATATGTGGAATGCATGAAGATTCATGAAGATTTGAAGCTTGGTCTAGAACTTAGGAATGTGGTTGAGGCAAGTATGATTCAACTTAGCATGATGTGCATTTGTTAATCATTAATAAGCTCCAACAATTTAAAAAG
>Ga0209700_102786_pt1 | contig 34844 bp, 24 predicted proteins | sample SiratroredBW_FD_187528 | JGI IMG/M metagenome (GOLD analysis project Ga0209700, IMG submission 187528) | Root nodule microbial communities of legume samples collected from California, USA - Siratro red BW (SPAdes) (version 2) | ecosystem: Host-associated > Plants > Roots > Nodule | place: USA...
CGCATTTATCGCAGATAAGTCCTTAAGGACAGTGATTTTTATCATACCTCCGAAAGTTAGTTTATTAATTTTTCAGCCATCTTTTCAACAAAATTGACATTTTCTTAAGATATAGAGGTGCAGGAAGACCAAGGTGCAGGAAGAAGCAGTCTAATCAATAAAGAAAAATGTAAACATATAAATCTCGGTCAATCCTTATTCTCAAAAAGAAAATATAAGTAAAGATAGTTATATAAATAGTAAAAATTATTTTTATTATTAAGTTAGGTGTTGACACTATATAATACAAAAGGAATAAATATAAAATATTTTATAGATATTTTTAACTGATTAATTATAAATAAAAATTAAATGATTAATTATTTTATTTTACATTTTTTATAATAAATTTAAATATAATTATAAATATAATTATGTATAAAACTATTGTTACATCTTAAATAAAAATTAAATTTAATCTTTATAAAATATTAAATTTTATTTTTATCAAAAATAAAATTTTATCTTTATCATAAATTAAATTTTGTCTCTATAATAAATCTAACTCTATTTTTATCAAATATCAAAAAATTTACTTTTATCAAGAATCAAATTTTACTTTTATCAAGATCAAATTTTATTTTTATTGAAAATCAAATTTTATCTTTATCTTAACTTAAATTTTATTTCTATCAAACAAACCAAAATACTATCTTTATCAAAATATCAAAATTTATCTTTGTCCAAAATCAAATTTCATCTTTATTTAAAATCAATTTCTATCTTTACAAATTTTATCTTTATTAAAAATTTATCTTATTTTTGCTACTAATAATTTATCTATTTTCTTAACAAACTAAAAATAAAATTTTTAATTAAAATAATAATTTTATAATTTATTATAATTTTTCTTTCAATTTTAATTTTAATATAAAAATATAGTTACAAAATTATTATAATTTATTCTGTCATATAAAATAAAATAATTTATCATTATTTTTCTAATATAATTAATTAGTTAAAATACTTATAGATATTTCATTTTATTTTATTTATATTATTTTTTTAAAACTTTAATTCACTATTTTTATATTATTTTAAAATTAAAAAGATTTATTGAGAGAAATAGTCTTAAGGGGATTAGAAACATCAAATTTAATATATCTATAATATTTTGTTTTTAAAAGTTAACAAAGTAAACTAAATGGTTTATTTTTATATTTACTGGTGGATATACACGTTGTGTTACTTTTGTTATTCACGTTTTTATTATATTAGAACAATACAGCTTTGTAAAAGTGATTTTAAAAGAATACGTACGTGACAGTAATTTATTATTTGCGTTTGAGCTGACGGATTGTCTAGTTAACATATGCGTGATTTTTGTGTAAAATATTTTACATTAAAAATTAAAAAGAAGTATTGTTATTTCTGCGGGATGATTTAAATTTCAATATAAATAACATGATTCATATAAAATAAGTTTTCGTTTTTGGTAAAAATAAAGTTTTTTAAGGTAAAAACAAATCCGGTTAAAAAATTACTCTAATTACTATTTTAATTTGTGTATGACATAAAACAATTTATTTTTTTATTTTTGTATATAAACCAAATTTATAATAAATAAATATTTTAAATATATAATATATGTTTATATTTATGATGTGATATAATATAATTTTTAATTTATTAATATTTTTAATTATGATGTGATATAATATAATTTTTAATTTATTAATAATTTTAACATTTAAACTGAAATAACAATTAAAAGTAATAATTAAAAGAGATAAAAGTTAAAAAAGAACTAGAATGAAAATAATATGGTAAAAAAAAAAGCTAAAAATTTATCCTTATTTATATATTTTTGGTGTTTGAATTTTGTCAAAAAAAAATAAAAATTAACAGGTGAAACCTATTTAAACAAACTTCTCTAAAGTTTGCTTTTGCATATTTCAATTCCTGTTTTTATTCGTTCGTGGCAAATTTCGCACGTGCGTTTACTTGGAACGGTGTAACCGACCTTCTAAGGTGAAAGAATCGTTGATCGTAGTCGTCTTGGTCGTCTGATAATTGTGGCTACTTCCGATTCTATTTGGTAATTCGAACTTCTGAAGAGTTTGTACCCTATCGTCCAGCGTTTAGGTTCGATGTAACCCATCAACGTTAGGGTTTATTTTTTCCGTGCCTGTTTTTATTTGATTTGATTTACTATCTACCTATCTACAGTGGGTTACTCACTGTAACTATTATGGTTAATTAAATTATTTAATCCAATTTTAATATTTCAATTACCAATCACGAGCAGAGGGGATTTGCGTAGCGGAATTTTGTCCGCGCCTTTCCTTTTATTGGAATTCAGCATATTTTATAATGGTTGCTTGTATTCATTATATTCAGTCTTTCCTTCCGCATTTTGTAACTTCAGATATCTTTCTTCTCTGTAATTTTGGCTTGTGAATTGTTGACTTTTTGATGTATTTAAACCGGGTTTTAAAATTGAGAATACTAGCAACAGTTTGGTTGTATGATTCTTGGATTGTTCCGTGAGTTATGTGAAGCAGTCATATTTAGTTTTCTATTATCCTTCAAGATTTACATATAAGTCATGGACTTGTTTAGTTCTTACGTTGACAACGTGGTTCGTGCTGCAGGCATACATCTGAACTGCTATTTGATGGTGGAAACCTGGCACAGGTTTTAGAAATGCAATATTTGGCTGGAAAACCAAATGTGAAGAGTAAAGAAAATGAAATCACAGGCGCAGTTTCCGGAAAAGATATCAGGGCAGGTACCTAATCAATCAGGGTCTCAGTTGCCTGGCGTGATTCTACTGAATTGAAATGCCCTGCATCAGATGCCAAATTTAGGTGTTTTTGCAACTATGGATCCTGAATTTATTAGAGCTCGATCTTTTACGCTAGAAAAAATGTAAGTTTTATTTTTAATGTATTTGTAAATAGTTTATTTTTGGTACACATTCAATTTGGTGGACTGTGCTGAACTCACATGAAACAGTAGTTTTATCTTTAGGGTAGGGTATTAATATGGGTAATATATATTTTTCTTAGACAAAGCTAATTGACACAATCGAGTCAGACAAGGCAGACATTTTATACATAAGTTCATATTAGGAAATAACCTGTTGAAGTTATCTAAAAACAAAACAAGAGAAGTAGTTTTTGATAGAGCTCAATGACCTTGATCAAGGAACCTCATCGAGTAGGATAAGAGCATAAGACTTTATACTCCTCATGGTAAAACATATGGAAAGTGAAAGAGTTTGAGAGCTTAATTATTCGATATATTTTTTAATGTCCATCTTATAAGGCTTAGTGTTGAGGCTTTAAGATATGACAACAGATTCTGTTTAGTCGTTTTCATAATTTAATTGCTTAACTTTGTATTAGCCAGTTCAGTCTATCAAAGTTGTTGACTAGAGCCCTTGTAGTTTAGGTGCTTTCTAGGTGAACTGGTTTATTGTCTTTCCATCGTTGATTATATTAAGTGCCCATGAATCCATCTATCTTTGGTCTACTTAGCCTTAAAATTGTATAATATACGCATAAGAGGGGACTGTGATAAACTCTGTTTTACTGTGTTTAGGAGCACGTCCAAGATAGGCTACTCATTTCAGCTTGAAACTAATATTACTTGCTTCTACATTTTTTTTATATGCTTTTGACGTGAAAAATTTTCAATATGAGCACTTCTAAAACCAGACTAGCTCTTAGATATAGAATCATTCACATGCATTACTGAAGTTCTTTAGCTTTCAAAATAATTCTTTCATGAGAAGTGATCAAAGCCTTTATGCCAATGCCCAAGAAGCATGTCTGATTGTGCTTTCACCTAGCAACATAAGTTTCTGGAATAGTTAGTTTATAGCAATCTTTTACATTTTATGCTAATTTTACCTGACAACAATATACGTGTTACTTGTTACCTTCCAGATGTAATATATTATTGCAGCGGTACCAGCATCCAGTTACGGAAGCACATAAAAGGAAGGTTAAGGATCTTGCAAAACGTCTCGAAGAGGGCATGCTAAAAACTGCTATATCTAAGGTTTTTCCATGCCTCTTACTAATTTTCTTGTACACTATTTGGTCGGATGTCATTGAAATTTACTTTTCCTCTTTTCAAATCCAGGAAATTTCTGATTCTGTCGGTTACAGCATGAGATCTATATACTGTTTCCTTGTCTAATCTTAGCATCTTTATACTGTTCTCTGGTTTATATTCTGTTCTCAACTATTACAATTTTTAGTGTTGATGATGGTTTTGGATTTGTCTTTTAGGAGGACTACATGAACTTAGACACGCTAGAGAGTCGCTTATCTAATTTCCTTAGAATGTCATCTATGACTGCTCACAACCAACAACATCCTCAGATTGTTAGCTCTTCTCCAATTGCTACAATGATACCAACCCCTGGTATGTCACATATTACAAATTCAACCATGATCACGGCATCTTCTGTGGATACCTCAATGATTGCTGCCAGTGGATGCAACAGCATAGCATCCCCATCTGTCAATAGTGTAAGCATGTTACCAGCAGGTGGCATGCTTGGAAGCACCTTAAATAGATCTGATGGTAATTCTGGTTGCTTTTATTCCTTAGTCCTTTCACTATGACTTTATTTTCCTGCATCATTGGGTCTACTTATTGCAGGTTTGTCTAATGGTTACAAGCAGTCTTCTACAAGTTTTTCCATTGGTTCAGGAGGAAATATGGCATCTGTTGGGTTGCAAAGAGTTACTAGTCAGATGATTCCAACTCCAGGATTTAGTGTCAGCAATAATCATTCATATACAAATATGGATCCTTCAAGTAACAACAGTTCTTTTTCCGGTGTCGATTCTACATTACTATTGCCATCACAGTCTCAGCCACAGCGGCACCAGAAGCTGCAAGAGAGTGACCACAACAATCATACATTGCACAACCTTGGCAGTCAGATCGATGGTGGAAGGAGATCAGATTTACTGCAAAACACGTTTGCATATCCAAATGGTTCTATAAATAGTGGGCTAGGTTTGATTGGAAACAGCATACAAATTGCAAACGAACTAGGCACTGATGACTACACTTCAGCATACTCTAATTCGCCTAAAAACTTACAGCAGCTCTTTGATCAAAATCAACAACCAATAGTGCAGGGTAATATTTCTTAATCTTTTTGTTTGATTTTATGGAGTGTGAGATCAAAGGCCTTTACCTCCTTTCCTGCCCTACCTTGCAGTGGTATAATCTTTTTTAGCTATATTGTTGTTTGTTGGCTTCACATGATTTATGATAAAACTGTTATGAACCTTAATGTAGGATCAAGTGACAGACATATACCTCGAATAATCTTTCTTGCAAAATATGATAAAAGTAAGATGTAGACTCACGCTTGACATGGCCAAAATCCTAGACTAGCACAAGTTTTTCTGAAAATTATTTAATATTGATTATCTTTCAATCTAGCCTGCCCTTTAAAAAGGTTATATGGATATCAGACATTTACCTTATTGGTACATATTGATAAAAGTAAACGGATTCCTAATAATAGAATCATAACTAAAAATTATCCTGAATCCTGATTGATAAAATAAAATAAGGGATCCCTAATTAATATGACCATGTCTAAAAATTATCCTAACTAAGAAATATGGATTCTGATATCGAAATCTTATTAAGATAGAAAAATCTGAAGAAAAAAGATAAAGAATAGATCAATATTTAAATGAAGAGATATGATAATCCTAATTAGTAGTCCTCATAAAAAATGTCGTGTTTTTGACCTAGCGGAAAATGGCTTGGTTGTTGTTTTTCGTTGGGTGATATGTCTATGTGCACACCTTTTCCTGTTAGACTTTGAGGGATGGAAAGGTATTTTATTCCCTATGCCAATTTTGAATCTAACGCAAAGGGTAACAATCTCATTATCAGGTGACAGATATGGATTGATTAATGTTGACACTTCTACTTCTGGAAGCTTTTATGCATCTGCGACATCCTCTGGTTCTATGTTGAACACTCAGAACATGAATGCTGTAAAATTGCCATCAATACCCATTTCCAGCTCACTCATAAGTGGTCATTCAAATTTGCACAGTATGAATCATACTGCTCATCACAACCCTCAAGCAATAAGTTCGTTGAAAAATTTAAAATTCCAGTCTTCCCTGACTACAAGAAATGACCATGTAAATACTCAACATCAATATGAGCAAAGACCCCAACAATGTCAATCAGATTGGTATGCTCCACAGCAATTTCAGCTGACTCCGCAAAGTCAGCAACCTCAGCATTTGGTCAACAATGATGCATTCCCTCAGTCTCAACTCTCTTCCGGTCTAGACAATCACGTAAAGTCTGAGCCTGGTGTTGAACAGCATAAAGAAATTCACAATTCTCAGCTTTCTGAGCAGTTCCATGTATCTGAAATGCAGAACCAGTTCCAACAGATTTCTTCCAAAGATCGCTCTAAGGTTGCTCAGCATGTTTCATTGGATGAGCACAACCAATCGTCATCACCACCTCAAATTTCTCAACAAATGTTGCATCCTTATCAATTGGTTTCCGAGTCTCAAAATAATTTTAACTGTGTTTCAGTTGGGTCACAGTCCAAATCCATACTTAAAAATCAGTGGCCTCGATCACAAGATGAAAACGATGTTCCTAAGGGTCTGTCACATGAACAACATCTTCCCATTGATTTTCATCAAAGAATACCAAGGCAAAATGAAGCTCAATGCAGTAATTTACCACTAGATGGATCTGTTATTGGTCAAGCTGTTGCCTCTAGAAGCTCTGTTGAGCTGCTAGACCCAAGCAGCTCTAAAGAGAAGGAACACAGAAATCAGCAGAAGTGGCTTTTATTTTTATTCCATGCTCGATGCTGTTCTGCCCCAGAAGGGCAATGTCAAGAACGCCATTGTTCTATTATGCAGAAGTTATGTGATCACGTAGATGGATGCATTTTATCTCATTGTCCATATCCTCGTTGTCATCATACCAGGAAATTGCTTCATCATTTCATAAAATGCAGGAATCCATGCTGCCCTGTTTGCATTTTAGTAAGAAAATATCGGCATGCATTTCAACTTAAGCCCCAAATTCAGTCAGATCCTGAATCGTGTTTGCCAATTGCTTTAAATGGATCCTGTGAGACCTTTAATGTGGTGGGACCATCACCTAGATTTATCTCCAAGTCTCAACTAGTGGCTGAAACTTCAGAAGACGTACCAGCTCCAAAGCGTATGAAAACTGAGCATTTTACCAACTCCATGAATCCTGAATATGAGAATGCTGCTTCATCTGCTCTTCCAAACTGTGAATTACGAGATTTGAAGGATACTCGGTGCCAATCCTATTCCTGTGGGGATATGTCTGTATCAATTAAATCTGAGCTTAATGAAGTTAAAGCAGAAGCTCTGGTGCATTCAGTGCATGAAAATCTCAGCGAGACAAGAATGGAGGAGGATAATGCACATGATAAAAGGCCCACTGCTAAGCCTGTCACATACAATGAGCCAGCCAATATAGGTAGGCCTGAGAATATTAAGACTGAGAAAGAAAGTGGTCAAGATAAGCAAGAAAATGTGACCCAACCATCTGAACCTGGAGCTGGAACCAAGTCTGGTAAGCCAAAAATAAAAGGGGTCTCATTGACTGAGCTGTTTACTCCTGAGCAAGTCAGGGAACATATCACTGGCCTCAGGCAATGGGTTGGCCAAGTAAGACTATTTATTCTGGTGCAATCTTTTTTCAATGGAAAAATTACTTTATAGTTATTAATTTAATGATAGCATGAATAATATCTGTTATATTTTAAAAACTATGAAATGCTGGAATTTCGTTGAGCTTTCCTTGCCTTTGTCTTACATAAACCCCCAACCCTAGTTTAAAAAAAAACCCTAGCCCATGATTCTCTGAAAACCTCAAAATGACTAAATGCATAAAAATGGAAATCGTGAACTATGCATATCATTCATTTGCAGAACCGGAGTTCCTAATTATCATTATCTCATCCAGATACTTATGCTATCTGTGATCTACTGAGCTTTGATTTTTAATGTATATAAAACAATATGTTTCTGTGTTTGAATCTTTCCCCTCATTTTGTCAAGTTTATGAAGATGTAATTTCATATGCTTCTTCAAGAGGCTTAGTTTACCTAATGCAATCAGCTTTATTTTCATCTTAGCCTCTCATTATCTTTGCGAGGCATATATTTTACGTGTAAAAATCCAGACTGATAGCCATTATATTTTCCTTTAGATGTTTAGGGAATTTATTGAGTTAAATACTTACAAATTTGTTGAAAAACAAAATCCTATCATCCTAATTATTAAAAAATGGTAGGATATGTTAGTTTTCCTAAATGTCGCAAATAACTTTTTCAAGGTTTGCCTAAGAATTATAATAATGCTTGTTTTTACTTCTTCAGTTGCTTTATCTCATTCTCATTCTTCTTTATTTGTGTGGATATCCTTATTTTTACCGTGATGCATCTATTTTATTGTGCCAGAGCAAATCAAAGGCAGAGAAGAATCAAGCAATGGAGCATTCAATGAGTGAGAACTCCTGTCAGTTGTGTGCAGTAGAGAAATTAACTTTTGAACCACCCCCTATTTATTGCACAACATGTGGTGTTCGGATTAAACGCAATAATATGTATTATACAACGGGTACTGGTGATACACGACACTATTTTTGTATTCCGTGCTACAATGAGCCTCGTGGAGACAGCATTGTCATCGATGGGACTCCTTATCCTAAGTCAAGGTTTGAAAAGAAGAAAAATGATGAGGAAACAGAGGAATGGGTTCGTATCATTTGTCTTGTTTTATTCATCAATTGGCAGTTTATTTTGTTCTATTAACCATCTACTTTATCTGCAGTGGGTTCAATGTGATAAATGTGAAGCATGGCAACATCAAATTTGTGCCTTATTTAATGGTCGAAGAAATGATGGTGGACAAGCTGAATACACTTGCCCTAACTGCTATATTCAAGAAGTAGAAAGAGGTGAGCGCAAGCCCTTACCCCAAAATGCTGTTCTTGGAGCCAAGGATTTACCCAGAACAATTCTCAGTGACCATATAGAGCAACGATTATTTAAGAAACTAAAGCAAGAGAGACAAAATAGGGCCGAACTTCAAGGGAAAAATTATGATGAGGTGATTCCTTTCTTTGTATATTGCATATGTACAGAATCGTTCATGAGCTTTTGTCTAATAATGGCTTGAGAAATTCGTAAAGTTGACTCTCAGCATGGTAGAAGTATATATAATTAAATAGGCTAGATCTCTATTGATGTGACCTTTTCCTAAAAAGTATTGAATTTCCAACACAAGGTTGGTTGGGCTTTGTCATTATCAATGCTTCAAGCCCAATGAACTCTTGCTTCAGTGGCTTGTGCCATTCACAAGCCTTCACCTAATAGCTTTAGCTTTTAGAAGAGTTAAAACTTGATTGTTACTGTTGGTAATCTCACATTAGCTAGAGATATGACCAAATTATAGTATATAAATACTTGCAAATCTCACATTAGCTACAAATATGACCAAATCGTAGTATATAAATAGTTGCAAATCTCATATTAGGTAGAGATATGATTAAATTATATTATATAAATAGTTGCAAAAAATTAAGTTAGACATATGGTCCACTTTCCAAGGGTTACCATTTTCTTTTTTGTATTGTATGCTTCCATCCAAATTTTATTTGATTGGAGTGTGGAGCTTATAATTTGATCATTTATTTTTTTATACACATATTCTTGTCATTCTGTGTGTTAGTGTGTTTTATGTTGGTGGCATATTTTTATTGGAGGTTGATGACTCCTAACTGGTTTTCTGCAGACAGAGTTCTGTTTTGGTGTGTGTTTATACCCGATATATATAAGTACTTTTTAATTGATGTTCCCAGGTGCCTGGAGCTGAATCTCTTGTTATAAGGGTTGTGTCATCTGTTGACAAGAAGTTAGAAGTTAAACAGCGGTTTTTGGAGATTTTTCAGGAAGAAAATTACCCAACAGAATTCCCATATAAATCTAAAGTAAGGGGAAAGCTGCTTCATAGCTAGTTATGTTGGTAACCAAGTCGCCATTAATTATGTGAATTTTGATGACTTTTGGTTTCCATTTCAGGTAGTTTTGTTGTTTCAGAAGATTGAAGGGGTTGAAGTTTGCCTCTTTGGCATGTATGTTCAAGAGTTTGGATCTGAAAGTAAATTTCCAAATCAGCGTCGGGTTTATCTTTCATATTTGGATTCTGTTAAGTATTTTAGGCCTGAGGTTAAAGCAGTAACTGGAGAAGCTCTTCGAACATATGTTTATCATGAAATTCTGGTAACCTTTAGTGCTAATTCCTTGTCAGTCTTGTGGAACCCTTTCTTGGATACATTCAAGTTCTGATTTATTTTCTTGTAATTTCTATGCTATATAAATATTTGAGTAGTTTTCATTATGATTTTCTTTTAGATTGGATACCTTGAGTATTGCAAGAAACGTGGTTTTACTAGCTGCTACATTTGGGCTTGTCCTCCACTGAAGGGTGAAGATTATATTTTATATTGTCATCCGGAAATTCAGAAAACACCAAAATCTGATAAGCTTAGGGAATGGTAAGTTTAAAAGCTTGACAAATGAGAAAGTAGAGTAGTCTCGTTGTTTTATATGTACGGAATGCAGAAGGTATTCATCTCTAACTCTAATTTGTTTCATAATATATTTCTACAGGTACCTTGCTATGTTAAGAAAAGCTGCCAGGGAGAATATTGTGGTTGATCTCACCAACTTGTACGACCATTTCTTTGTGTCTTCTGGTGAATGTAGGGCTAAGGTTACAGCTGCAAGGCTCCCATATTTTGATGGTGACTATTGGCCTGGGGCTGCGGAGGATTTGATTTATCAGCTTCGCCAAGAGGAAGATGGGAGGAAACAAAATAAGAAAGGAACAACTAAGAAGACTATAACGAAAAGGGCTTTAAAAGCATCTGGTCAGTCAGATCTTTCTGGAAATGCCACAAAAGATCTTCTCCTTATGCACAAAGTAATTTGCCATTTTAATCGTTGAATATATTATTCTTCATTTGTTCTTTTCAGCAAATTAAGTCCATTGCTAATCATGTTTTTGAATTTGTTGCCTATGTTATATACCTTCAAATGATTATATCTTCTCCTCACTTTTGCATTTGACATTTATATGGGATTTGCTTTTGTGGAATTAACTATTTCTTTATTGTAAAACTTTGATCCGTCTCCAGCTCGGTGAAACCATTTCCCCAATGAAGGAAGATTTTATCATGGTTCATTTGCAGCATGCATGCAGTCATTGTTGTATTCTAATGGTGTCAGGCAACCGTTGGGTTTGCAGGCAATGCAAGAATTTTCAGATTTGTGACAAGTAAGGATTCTTTGATAAACTTGTTTTGTCAACCAAAAATATATTGTCATACTTTATTTATTTTTGTTTTTTTGTGAGAAGAGAGAAAAATGTTTTTTTTTCTGAATTTGTGAAGATCTTAACTATTATTGCTATTTTGAGGAGACCAGTAAAACATTTAAATATCACTACTTCCTTAAGGTAAATTGAACTCAACTAAACCCAATAACCAATGCTGTCAAGACAAGATCCTACTTAACACCAGGAGGAGGGTTGCAAGATCATAAAATACAGGCACTAGGGATCATAACATCTTACCAAAAATACAAAATATAGTTTAATACAAATGTATTAGCTAGTACATTTAATAATATCACAAATTCATTTAAAAATTAAAATATTTCTTTGGGAGAGTATAATTCCCTTTTTCACTTAGCCACTTCCATTCTAAGAAAATACCATAAGTCCAAATTCTATCTGAAATTTTCTTGATAGCGAACTTCTTAATTTATTTATCTCTAATGCTATGAAGCACTGTCTCATACTGAACATGACACTAAAATATCGGGACACAATTAATGTCCAAAATATAGGACACATCCACGCTAGTAATTAGATGACAAATATTGCTATAAAAATCTCGATTGAGAATTAAAATTTATATAATTCACATTGTAAAAGGAAATTTGCTAAGTTTTACAACTTCCCTATATTAACAACTCAATATAATTCTAAGAAACATCTCTCTTAAAGGTGTTGGTGCTAATTAGTCATCCCCTGTGAGGATAATGTCATAACATAAACCATTAGGGTGGCAACCTTTCATTTGACTGTGTGCATGACAAACAAGTTCCAATAGGCTCAACCATGGCTTTGAAACTTATTTATTGCATTTTAAATGCAATTCCATTATACAAAGCATCAAGCAAAGTATTGAACAGTTCTTGCTCTTGCTTCCTTTTGATGAACATCATTTCTGCATGCTTGCCTTTTGGTTTTTCAAAAATTGAATAGTTCTAGTTTTTTTTAAGAAAAGTAAATCCATAGGGAATTTTAACATTTCTAGGCTTCTTGGCAACAGGTAAAGTGACCTCTACTGATGATGTTGAGGTTTTCAAAATTTCGAAGCCTTGTATTCTCTTGCACTTCGTCTTGATATTCTTGTAACCACTCCATGTATATTTTTTTTTTCACATTTTTTCTTCTCATTATTCACCTTCCATAATAATTTAACATTCTCCGGTGTTTTTCTACAAGCATTCACATCTAATCTTATTCTCATCTAAACCCTAAACCCTAAGAAGTTGAGAAATGTTTGTAAAAGAGGTAGGAGTGTTCAAAACTGGAACAAACTGCTGCCAAACTGATCCAAATAAAACAAAAATTGATCTAACCAAAAAACCACATTTTTTCTTGCAGAGAAATGTTAGATATATTTTGTATATGGGTTTGGGCCCATCGCTATGTAATGCTTTTTATGTATATAAGTTCCTCAACTGTGCTAATTGAAAGACAAGAGGATTATATGACATAAATGTTTATCATTTCTATCTATATGGTATCTAGAGCCTAAACATAAAGTCCGTGTCTTCTTAGTGAACCCACTATGCATTGGTGTCAATTATATTTTTTCCGAAATCATGTCTCACTGTGATTTTCGACTACCGTGCATTGAACTGTATAAGGAAATAAAGAATTAATTTATCGGTAACTGTTATAAGTATAGAAAAATAAGGAATTGATCTTATGTGATCAGGAACATCTAGATTATATATATACTACTAGGAACTTTTTTATTTGTTCTTATATCATATCTTTGTTATTAGGGAATATCAAATCGCCTCGATTTATTGTATAGATTTCGTTTTTCTTGATATAAATAAAGCACCCGGGTTGTCTCCGAAATACAGTTTCATCTCAATGTTTCTCTCCTCCTTAGAGTTTAACATGGTATCATAGCCTTTCTCAAAACCGTGTTCACGCGGTGGATCCACTCTTTCCAGAAGATTTTTTTTTTTTTTTTTTTTGCGAATATTTCTCCCAGGTTGACTCTCATTGTTTATCCTCTCCTTAGATTTTTGAAGACTTTATCAAATGTGACACACCAATCCACTAGTAACACTGCCTTAGTGGTACACACTGATAATTGATCTGGTTGTCTCTCAATTTCCTTCTCTTGATCTCTGGGTTATTGACTCTGAAGCAACTGATCACATATATGCTAATCGTTCTCATTTCCTTTACTAAAGTTGTCAATTTGCCTTTTCTAACTGTTGCCAATTGCTCATAAACATAAGCTTGCAGCTTTAATACTACCCAACCCCTCCCATCCCGTACTATTGACGCTGTCCTTTTTTCCTCATTTCCCGCTATATAGCCTTCCTCCACGTGTTTTTGTTTCATACGCTTTGAACATAACCTCATACCTGGTCGAGATAAATGTTCTCCTTAGTCATTCAAATGTGTCTTCATGGGATATAATTGCTCTCAAAAATGGTATCAATGTTTCTCTTCTGATCTTCGTAGGTATGTTGTGTATGCTGACATCTTTCTTTGAGTCTGTTCCATACTATATAATTTTTCGTAAGTATTTCGTGAGAGGACCCCAGATAATAAGATAGATTGCGACTTCATCTGAAAAAATATTTTATCTGGATACATTACCACTCAATTTTTTAATGACATTGATAGTTAGCTGAGATATCTTCACTAAACCATTATGGGGCCTTAGGATTGATTATATATGTAACAAGCTTAATGCATATGATTTATGTACTCCAACTTGCGAGGCAGAGTTACATATTTTGTATATGGGTTTGGGCCAATCCCTGTGTAATGCTTTATATGTATATATGATCCTTAGCTGTGCTAATTGAAAAACAAGAGGATTATACTTCATAAATATATACCATTTCAGTGAGTGGAGGTTTTTTCTTGGTGAAGTTGAGTGTTAAAATGCCTAAATTACCCAGTAACAACCAAATAATAAGCGTATTTTGGATTTTCAGTTTAAATTGATGTAGCTCCTGCAAATCCTATCTATGATTGTGCACTCTCTGCTCTCTTGGACAGTGGCTGCAACACTGAACAGAGATACAATGTTCTCAATGTAATTGCTCTTGTTCACTCCACAATGCTCTGGCACTACAGTGCCACGATGTGTTGCAATTGACAACCTAGCCTTAGATACATTGAACTCGGTTAAACACAATAAAAAGGCTTATGTATATGAAGTCGTGGCCAAATTTCTCTCTTTATGCTGTTTTGTTTGTTATTTTATATTGATTTCTCTACTTGCATCTGGCTCCCTTTATTGGTATCCTACCACTATCTACGGTCAACATATTTTCCTTCACCTTTGTAAGGTCTTCATTTATTTTCTTAGGGGATTTTATGATTTGTATGTCATTGTTTTAGTTCCTTTTTTTGGAAAATATTGAAAAGGCTGGTGATATTGTCTCATTTGATTTACACATCTTAAAATTACATTCAGTATTCATTATTGGTATTATTTTTATCTTTTTTCTCTTTGTCTGGTATTATCTGTCAACTAAGCCGGTTCCATACTCAACCTAGCAATTCTACTTGTCACACACTGTCTTACTTTTTCCTTTTATATTCAAAGATATTCAGTATATTGATAACAGTGTTCTCTTAGGTGTTATGAAGCAGAACTAAAGCGTGAAGAAAGAGAACGGCATCCTATTAACCAGAGGGAGAAACACAGCTTTTATCCTGTGAGTAAGCAGGCATTTTAATGTTCACATGTAAAGTGATTGATTTTGCACCAGTTTTTTTTACCTGTACGGCTGTGAAAAATTGTTAGCACTTGGCAGCTACGAATCTTACATACCCCCACAATGTTAAGGATCGATGTCATAATGCGACCAATAGAATACATATATGACAGCCTAGTCATGTATCCTGGGTGTATAACCCCTTTAAAAACTTATGAGCTAATACATTTGAGGTTCAGCTCCGGTGCTTTGAATAATAAGACAAATTACACATATTTTCGATAAAATTATAGAGAGAAAAAACCTCTATCAACAGAAAAGTGTAAAAATTTCGGGGACTTGGAGAGGCCTGTACTCTCCTACAACAATCCGAATTCCCTTTCAAATCACAAGATCCTATCAACCGTTTATCTTATTCGTAGGCAACTTCCCCAAATGACTAACTCTCTAATAATCAAAGTCTCGTAACAAATAGTGTTTATTTAGAATTTTGTTTAATGTATGTTAACATGTCTTCATTGTATCTTGAATTATTAAAAATCTGGTAACCTCATAGCTGTCTCATAGCATCCCACCCCACCTCCCCTCTATGTCATATTTAGTATTTCAGCTTCAACTTGGCTTGAATCACCCTGGTTTTAGAATAAATAGCAAGTCAAAATTATGGAGCTCGAAATTTGATGTGATATTTTCGTTTTGATGGCTTACAATTTAGAAATAAAATGAATTTGGAATTTTTCAAACCCTGTATGTCCTTTGCAGATTGAAATTATTGATGTACCTGCCGATACAAAGGACAAAGATGAGATTCTTGAGAGTGAATTCTTTGACACTAGGCAGGCATTTCTGAGTCTCTGCCAGGGAAATCATTATCAATATGATACTCTAAGGCGGGCCAAGCATTCCTCTATGATGGTTCTCTATCATCTTCATAATCCAACTGCTCCTGCATTTGTTACTACATGCAATATTTGCCGTCTTGACATAGAAACAGGTCAAGGTTGGCGTTGCGAAGTCTGCCCTGAATATGATGTGTGCAATGCTTGCTATCAAAAGGATGGTGGCACTGATCATCCTCATAAATTGACAAACAATCCATCAATGGCAGATCGTGATGCTCAGAACAAGGAAGCTAGGCAAATTCGAGTATTACAGGTTTGAATGAGATCATATTTGATCCTATACGTGTTATTTTAATGAGTATGTTTATTAATCGGTTATAGTGCACTTTAAATAAGGAAGTCACATTCGTGTCTATTCTAGTGAAATTTGAGTGTGAAGAGGAGCGCGATTATTATGAATTTTTCTTGAATTTTATGCATATGTTGAACATACATGTTGTTGGAGTGTTTATTTGGTTACTATCAATGATAACAGCAGCCGCAACAAAGGCTGTATACCCACTAGGCAGTCAGCTTCCGTGGTAAACTTTGTTGTACTTTTTCTGATGATTATCAATGAATTGGCAATTTATTTTTTGGGGAGGAGAGGGGAGGTTTACAAAACACGTTGTGTTATTTACATGGGATAATACTTGAATTGCATACTATTGAATTCTTTATGTTTTATGCACCGATTCACCATGCTCAGTGACGATATTGTTCTTCTCTTCATAAGGTCTGATGTGAATGGATTTCATAATTTACAGTTACGAAAAATGCTTGATCTTCTTGTGCATGCATCTCAATGTCGTTCTGCCCATTGCCAATATCCAAATTGTCGCAAGGTGAAGGGGCTTTTCCGTCATGGGATGTATTGCAAAACACGTGCCTCCGGAGGTTGTGTTCTATGTAAGAAAATGTGGTATTTGCTTCAACTCCATGCTCGTGCATGCAAGGAATCTGAATGCCACGTACCACGTTGCAGGTTTGTGAGTCAAGCATTGCAATTTCTGTAGTCACTGTTCATATATTTTGCTTGTAAAACATTTTTCTTTTGGATGAAATCAGAGATTTAAAAGAACATTTGAGGAGGTTGCAGCAACAGTCTGATTCACGGCGAAGAGCAGCTGTAATGGAGATGATGAGGCAGAGAGCTGCAGAAGTTGCAAACAATTCTGGATGAACATTTTTTATTTTTGGGCATGTACATGTGGGATGTTTTGGAAAATGCTCCCGACAAATATTGACTGCTGGAAACCGTATCCTGAGCAGCTGAGCGAAGATGGTTTGTATGACTACAGGATATAGCCTCTCCGAGATTTGCTTGTCTATATGCATGACCTGATTGACCCATGAGGATCATTCTACTCAGCCCACTAGTAATGCCTTCGACTAACCTGGTCCAGCTGGGTAAAACTGTGGTGGTGCCTTTGTCTGCTGTCGATTTGATGATTCTTTGATATTGCCAGCTTCTCCTGTCATCTCCAATGGTCATTCTGTAGCAAATGTCCTATATTATTAATTCGTCAAAAGTATCTCACATTTTGTCCTCTTCGTAAAGATTGACACGTTCTGTAGTATTTTTAATTTAAAGATGAAGGAATTATTAGTTACAGAAATTCGTATTATCTGTTCTCTTGTGAGATTTAGGGTTTGGAAATGGGTTGCACGGCAAGTAATTTTATCGCGTAAGATGTCTCCCACATGCATACATCATGCCATTTTTAAAATAAAATCGATTTCTAACCTAGTTTATTGTTCATTGAATATTAAAACAAATGCATTTTAATCGATGCACAATAACAAATTGTGACGTTTATTAAAGTGGGAAAAAAACCAAAATGATTTTCAATATATCTTAAACTAGTATTATAGCAGGCTAATGTACTTGTATACCTAAAATTTGTAATAATAAATGCTTTAAAAATTATAAACATTATATTATAATTAGTTTGTAATAAGGAAACGCTTTTAATATTCTTTTGGTAAACAAATGAAATATATTGTAAATGTAAGATTAGATCACTGCTGAAGTTAAAAAGAAGAAAAAAAAATGCGATATAAGTTATCTTAAATTGGCAAAACAGTGGTATAAACTTGATGACACCTCAAAGATTAAGCCTGACTCATACATTTTCTTACAGCTTCCAACTGTGCAAGTAATAAGGTATTTCTAAGTTAAAAAATTTATAAAAATTATCTAATCACTAAACTTTGGAGATTGACATCTCCTTTCAAATATTAATGGCATAATAAATTATAATTATGTTTTAACAACGAAATGATAAAGTAATTTTTCCAACACAATTATGCAGATCAGATATTGATATTGAAAAAAAAAAAAAAACCTAAAAAACTCATCACTAAGAGATCTCTCGTGAAGGCATAATCTCTCAATGTTCAACACATAAATATATCTCTCAATATAATCTCAGAACCAAAAGTTAAGTTGTATGAGAATGAAAAACATTTTGTTATTAGTGGATAATATTTAATAGAGATTTATCATTTATATATCGATTTTCTTTTAAAACCTTAAACTTTTTGTATAAAATAATAAAATATCATTTATTAGAAGATAGATCAAAAGGTCTTCTACCTATAAAATAACAAAACATCATCAACAAAAATATGGGTCGAAAGAAGTCTCTTCGAAAGTAGTCTCTTCTAATATGGTAATAGATTATTAATCTCCTTTTATATAATGATTATTTATACATAAAGTGAGTTTTTGCATAAAAAAACAATTAACTAATGAGAGAAAATGTTTCATAATGTTAGACTCCCGTAAGGAAAAAAATTTAAAGTTTAAAGAATAGATAAACTTGCACTCCCAAACACTTCACATGATTAAGGTTACTATTTTGTCTAGTATGTCAAATTTGATGGAGGTTCTCTAAAGAAAATCTCAATTTACTCTATCATAAGTCTTTTCAAGGTCTACCTTAATATCTATCAATTTTTGCTTTTTTTCAAGGCCTAATTAATGTGGTGAAAAATTTCATATACAATATAATTGTATTAATAAGTATAATGATAATCCTAATATGACTAAAAAGCTTATCTGGTTTAATGGTTGTGGGTTTTGTCCAATTGTTGGGTTGTTGGGAGGTCCTGGGTTCGAGTCTCCCTTGGTTTAGTATATAGTTATTTTCAAAAAGTTCAAGAAGATATTATATATCTAGGTAAGGTGTAAACTTGAGCAATGATTATTATCACTTTTATACACCATATTGCATAAGGTAATAATTTTAAAATCCTTCACATTGTTTAGATGGTCAACTTTAGAAACTAATTATATGAAAATTTCAAGCATTTTAGGGATTTTCATAACAATCTAGAACACATAATCCACTATCTTAAACAAATCTACTCTAATAATGTGTTAATATTTTTGGAAGAAGAAAGATTAAAAATTGTCAAACTTAGTAGAAAAATTTACACACTCTTAATGGCTATCCAAACCTTTAGTTATTGGAGTTAGAAAGAATTTTATTAGTCTCATCATGGAGTATAGGTAGAAGTATTGATTCCAAGACATAACTCAACTTGACCAAAACTATTAAATAGCATTAATACTAATTAAATATATATAGTTTCATTTATCAAAAGTGGATTACAAATATGATTAGGTCACTTTTGGCTAGCAACAAGTACAAAAATTCACTCCCAATCATCAACTAATGTTTAATGTGATCTAGAAATGAAAGTTGAGCCTGAGTACAATGTCATTAAAAGTTGTTGAATTAAAAATAAATAAATAAACTCTTTACAAAAGGGTATATAAGTAAACGCTTCATGTTCTAGAGTCTAACTTCACAAAAGTGAGGAATTTACAAATAAGCCTGTTATAGGTTGTTTATTAGATACATTTACATTTTCTCTTGCATGCAACGTTAATGTATTATATCTATATCTCACTTCATATGTTTTATTTCATTAGTTGTTTCTTTGTGGAGAAACTTTCTTTTATAGATGTTTTAAACCATATTGTAGTAGCTTGTGTATTGTATTTTGTTCTTATGTCAATGTCTTTCCATAATTATGTTGCACATTTTGTTGTATACTCAAAGTGTTGTATAAAGGAATATTTTTTTTTCTCTGTTATTCTTACAACACCATATTAAACAATACAAACTTTAATGGTGGGTGAATTGTGTTAGAACCATTCCTCGGATGTGTTCTTGGTCAACTTATAACTTTAGAACTTTTTATATCAAAGTGATGCGTCTCTTGCTTGAAGACTTCTTATATTGATATGACCAATCTTTAAAGACTTCATCCAAGCCTTTATAACTTAGCGTCTTAAATTGTGTTATACTTCGTTTAACATTTGTTTCACACTGGGTAAATGGTTAAATATACCAAAACATGTTATTACTTGTTTTATCAAAATATATGTGTTTTGGATTAACTTTTAGATTAAGACTTCTATCCTATATTTATCCTTTAATAATCTTTCCTTTCATTATCTTTTTTAACACATGATTAAGATTTTAGAGATATCATTTTTAATAATCTTCTTTCTATATACAACTAATCAATCTTCAAGAGACAACATTTTCATAACTAAATTCTTATAGTTATCTATAACCAATATCTCTAACTATAACATTTGATTTATATTATCTCTTTCATTCCATAAATGTGAGTCATTTGGCTCATTATGTGAGGGAGACTCTAGTGAAAAAATGTTGACATTATCAATTAAGATATTTTTAAAAAATTTCTTGATATTTGTCTATAACAACCAAAACTCATACCTTTGACATGATAGTTCATCCCTAAATCCTAATTCATAAATCCTAAATCCTAAATTCTATATAATCTTTTATTTTTAAAGAAAGTTTTTAAACCATCAAAATAATAAAGTCAAGTCAATATCAATACATAAAAAAATCTTTATCTTTACATGTCAAGGGTTTTCATAACAACTTTGTTTACTAACTAATGATAATGATCATTGTAAGATTTTTTTTTTCATAATAAACTATATACAAGTTCAATAATCAACGAAACCAAAATTTAATCAATCTTTATAAAAATTTAGTAACATTTATCAAATAATTAAATAATTATCATATATATTTTAAAGATCATAAATATAATTTTGTCTCTATCATCTTAAAGATCTAAATTCACCATAAAATATTTATATTATTAACCTTAGTCCGTGTTATAAGTTTTCATGCAATATTAAGAAACTTGAATTTTTTTTTCAATAATTATCTTTCATATTTTTAATTTCAATCGTAAATTTAGAAAGTAATTTATTTATCTTTTCAAATTTTAATCTCATCACCTAATATGGTAGAACATTTTTTATTTATTGTGTTTCTATTTATTTCTCTATAACCTTATTATTGAAAGATGGTCTTATTAGATCACTCTCTCATATTCCTAAATATGTGGATCATCTTATCTTTTTTTTTTTTATCTTTTTTTTAATTTATAATAAATCATTCAAATTAAAACTATTCTTTGAATAAATAATTTAGAATTTAAAGTTTAGAGTTTAATTACTTCAAAGTTTAAGAATTAGCGTACATTGCATTGGAATAAAAGAATTGCCATGTAAGGAGTATATATTTCAAAAAACATAACTAGTTTGATAATGGATATTATAACCCAATGACTATAAAGTAACAACTGTACAAAATAACAATATACAAATCTAAACTATTTTTTTTTTCTCATATTACATAATATTTTATGATCTTTGTTTTCTTTCAACTTTAACTATTTTTTTATTCTATTTTATTCATATTTAAAATATAGCAATATTTAAGATCTCCTTAAAAAGTATTGTATTTATTTCTAAAATATCCATTCTGTCCCTGTACATACACCCCATGTACAATACCAACCCAACATTACAAAATAAAGTTTAAATTATTTTTAAAATGTTTTTTATATATTTTTTCACTAACGAGGGAATTGGTGACCATGGATCATTGTTATTTACACTTTTATAGTCTCATTATGCACTTTTTCACTACTGGTGACAATAACTTTTTTAACATATCTTTGAATACGTTACGTGGAATGTATACAAAAACTTTCGAAATTAGATATTTCAGAAAAGATATCAAAAATATATATTCTAGAATGATAATTTTAAACTCTATTTAGATACTTTTTAGTTAAAATTTAAATCATGGAAGGGGAAAACAGTGTGGGAGAGGAAGGGCTACAGTCGCGGTAAGAAAACAGAGGAGAAGACTTTAGTGCCAGTCGCTGGTGTCGGAGAGGAAGAAGAAAGCGCGGTAGGAAAACTTCTTGAAGGTTGAAGAGAGAGAAAAGGTCCGACATGCTACATTCCACACTTCCATCCCCTTTGTTCTATTTCCCTGAACCCTCTTCTTTGTTTTTTTTTTTCACAGACCTAAACCACAAACAAGCCTAAACCGAAAACGGAGAACCACACTGATGGAGAATCCGTGGAGAATGAATCCCTAACAGAGCACATAGAAATGAAATCCCTAATAGACCACAGAAATTGAATTCTTACCAGAGAGCAGAGATCATGCACCCGTAGAGAATGAAAACCTCTCATAGTCAATTTTTCCTAATTTTATTAAATCAATATTAAAATAATAATAGTTTTGCCATGTAAGCAATTGTCAATCAGGATTATGACACGAGGCAATATCAACTGTTAACATAATGGATTCTTTTTTTCACATTTATTGGCTTCTTATTTTAGGTGAAATGAGTATGTACAATAAGCATGTGATTTCATCTTTCTAATTTAATTTTTAGTTATTATTATTGCACAATATTAATAACTAATGATCAGTTTATGGAAACTGCAATTATATAGTTACAGTACTTATAAATTGTAATGGGTAGAATCGAAATTCGTGTGCAATAATTTATTTATTTTTTCTTGCTCTCCACAGAAGGGCGGTGCATACAAAAGGGAAAATAAGATAATTGTGTAGATTGGGAGTGCCTAAAGATAATGGTAATTTATGGCCCTAGTTTATCGGTGTACTGTGGTTGGTGGGTACGCGCCGGGGGCATTCAGAGTGAGACCAAAGACATGTGCAACCCCAAGAAACTGAGTGGGAATGGAACTGGGAGAAGAAGTATTGTCACTTGCAAATTCCAGAATGTGAGACTCAGTACAGCATGCAGTGTGGCACTGACTACCTTGCTCACGACGGCTGCGGTAATAGCTTCTGTGGCAGCAGCTGATGAACCGGAGACTCTATCCAACATACCCCAAACGTTGTCCAGTGAGTGCACGTTACCCAAAGAGTGCAAGAAAACTAGAATACAGAAACCAAAGTCCAGGAAAGCGGAATCGTGCACAATCAAGTGTGTCACCACTTGCATCCGAGGTGGCGAAGGCTCTCCTGGGGAAGGCCCCTTTAACGTAATAAGGTACAAAATGCAAAATAATAAACATCCTGCTTTGATATTTTAAACATTACATTACCTTGGATTATGTAATTGTCTAAATGGATAGTACCCTTGCCTTGAATTTTTTTTTTTTTTTCAGACCTCTGGTTGTTTTTAAGCAAGGGTTTCGAACTCGTCAATACTGGTAAATCACTTCAACTCTTTGCTTATAGTTTTTAACTAGTGAGAGCTTCCTGTCAAAATAATGCGATGCCTGATAATTTTATGCGATGGTTGCTGATAAAGTTAGCAGTGGACTTCTATACCAACTGAAATTTTCGAGGATATGGAAACGGTATTTTAATTAACCCTCTCCTTGAAGATAAAAGTTTGACATCCTTAGGCTAAAAAGTATCTTAAAAGATTCTCTAAGATAGAATCATTCTCTTCTGTCATTCACGCTTTGCACAGACACAGATATATTCACGAGTTACAACAGAACTCCTAAGATTGGGTTATCCAGATTGATTCCCAAAATAAATTAGATTATTCCAAAATATAACTCCCAAAATCACGTCGCATGATTGTTGGCTAATAATGTGTGATCATATCTACTATGCTTTGATCATCAATTCTGCTATGATTTGATCATAATAAGGTTTTGTCTTATGACGATCTCATTAACCCCATCAAGTTAGAGTATGTGGAATGTAGGATCTTATATATTGAACTTCTCTCTAGGACATGGTTGTCTAGTTTTAAATTGCGTCTAATAGCTTAGTGTGTTTCATAAGAGTGTATATTGGATCAGAGTTGGTTTCGATATCTATCTTTTATTATTGATCAGTTCTTGAAAAAAAGATGGATATCACTTCCAAGATTGAGAAATTCAACAGGTAATACAGTTCTAAATTATGGAGAATTAAGGTGAGAGTCTTGCCTGAGGAGTAAGGGGTGTAGGCACCACTTTCAAGCAGCATGGTACACATAGAAAGGCATGCTCTGAAGCAGTTAGAGGAGAAGACACATTTGATGATCCTCCCATCTTTTCTAGATGAAGTATTCAGAGGAAAAGACTTATGCATCGTTGTGGTTGAAGTTGGCAAAGTTGTTCATGATAAAGTACGTTTACAATGAGAATTTGGTGTCTCCAAAGACTCATCTTGACTAGCTCAATTCAATATTGATGGAGTTATGAGACATAAACGTCAAGGTTGTTGATGAAGACACAGTGATGATTCTACTAACCTCTCGTCTACAATCCTACGAAGATTTGGTAAGTTCTTTGAATGTATGGAAGGAATGCATTACTCTTGAAGAGGTTAAGTCTTGCGTGTATACAAGGGAGTTTCGTCTTAAAGCATCTGAGAGTGTTAATGATGCATTGTCTTTAGGGTTGGTGGTCTTCAAGAAAGACAAGAAGTCAAACAAGATAAGGGTTGATTTTAGGGACATTTATAAATATTGCAAGCACTTGGGATATTGGAGGAGGAATTGCCTAAGATTGGGGAAAGAGGATCAGGTAGCAACTGCAGGTCAAAAGGTGGAGTTGTTTGATGATGATTAAATGTTGATAGTTGTTTGATGAGTAGGTCCTAGATTTTGGGTGATCCTTTCATATGTGTCCTTAAAGGAACTTGTTTTTCACATTTCATGAGTTGGACGATGAAAATGTGTTGATAGGAAATGACACTTCTTGCATGGTATAGTCTCTATTTGGATAAAGATGCATGATGACATAGCTTCGTGCATTGACCAATGTCAGGTATGTTCTAAAGCTGAAAAAGAACTTTATATCCATTGTAGCCTTGGATACGGAGGATTTTAGATGTCGTGCGGAGGGTGCAGTGATTCAGATCAGGGGAAGGAGTGGTTCTTTGGTGATGCATGGGTTTGGGGAAGGGAATTTCTATTTTTCTTTTTTTTTTTTCAAGAGTTGTCTTTAGTCGCATTTGAGGTTGCATCCCTCTTAGTGTCGTTTGATGCCTCATCTGGTCGTGTCGTTTGGCACATGCATCTGGAACACATGTGTCAGAGGGTTGAATATCTTATCCATTTGGACTACTTGGAGACTAGAAAGTGGAGGCTTTACGTTTAGTGAACATTGTGTGTTTGGGAAGTAGCACGAGCAAAGCTTCTACAAGGTTGCACAAGATGAAAGTCACATTAGATTACGTCCATGTTGATTGTTAGGAGCCATCTAAAGTTCCATTCTTGAGAAGCTACTTTTTCTTAATCATCGATAATTACTCAAGATTCACATGAGTATTCATGAAGTAGAAATCAGAGGCCTTTGAGAACTTTAAGCATTTGTTTCCCTTAATGCTTAACTAAACCGGGAAAGTGGTCAAGTGTGTTAGGACCTGACAATGATTTGAAGTTTTCCTATAATGAGATTAACAACTTTCATAGATATAAAAGCATTGTGAGACATCTGATTGTTCGTCACACTTTACAGTATAATAAAGTCATTGAGAGAAATAACAAAATCGTGTTGGAGAGAACGAGTATGTTGTCACACTCTGATTTGGAAAAACACTACTAGGGTAAGGCTATGAACGTGGTGTGTTTTCAGCTATATCGTTGTCTATCTAATACCATAGATCTCAGGACTTTAGTTGATGTATGGTCAAACAAGTCAATGGATTATTAACATTGAGGGTATTTGGTGTCATGCTCATTATCATGTTGACAATGATAAGCTTGAGTCTAGGTCCAAGGAATGTTTGTTGGCTATGGAGTTAGAGTGGATGGTTTCAGAATCTAGTCACAATCAAAGGAAGGCTGATTTTCAGTAGACTATTTTTATGAAGTCTTTATGAGCCAGAGAAGATTTAAGGAAGGAGGCACTGGAGGATACGATTGGAAGTTTGAAGGGAGTTCAAGAGCAAGTGGAGTTCTCTTTGAATCGTTTGATAGACCTGTTAAATTTTAGACAAGTCGCCCAAGCGTTTTGGGGCAACACAAAAGGCATTTGATCATCAAATCTCTATTTGAAGGTCTCAATGGCAAATATGGTAGCCTAAGAAATATGGATATGATGGTACCCTTACCTATGCGCTAGTTGTCGCGAACAAGGTGGAGCCATTTGAATGAAGTATGTTCGATGAGGCAGTTGCTTGTGTTGAGGGTGACAAGTGGATTCTGACCATGCACAAAAAGATGGAGTAGTTGCAAAATAATGGGACTTGTGATTTGGTAGGACCACTTCGAGACAAGAGCATTGTTGGTTACAAGTAGATCTTCAAGAATAAAATCTCAAAAACATCTGGAGGCAGTGTCTCTATTGAAGCGCTTGCATCTAGGTTTGGTGATAGTGCATCTTGCGAAGAGACTACATCAATGTCTAATAGTAGAATGGGTGGTAAGGTGTCTACTTTAAGAGGAACATTTGATGGTAGTGCATTTGTTGAACATCTATATCAGGAAAAAAACATCTAACAATAAAACATTTGATAATCCTTGTACATCAAACTGTTTGATTCAAGGCTCGTTTGGTAGTTAAAGACTATGACCTAGAGGGTGTTGATTACAATGAGGTATTCTGTCGAGTAATCAAGCAGACGTCCTTACGGATCTTACTTGTACTTATGGCAAGTGAAGTTGAAGATATGGAGTTTGAACAACTAGAAGTGGAAACGACCTTTCTCCATGGCCTCCAATGCGTCAAACTAAAGGTTTTAAGGTGAATGATATGGAGATTACTTGTGTAAACTGAAGAAATGATTGCACGAATTAAAAAAATATCCTAAACAATGATATAAGAGGTTTGATTGGTCCATTATCTTTCAAGGATACAACAGAAGTTTTAATGATTCATGTGTCTATAAGTTTTAATGATTCATGTGTCTATAAGTTTTAATGATTCATGTGTCTATCATAAGAATGTGTAGAATGGTAAATTTGTCTACCTGTTATGTATAGATTGTTATGTATAGATGATACATTGATTGCATCTTGAAATGTGAGTAAACTTAAAAAAAGGGCATTCGCAAGTCATGAAGCGGATAATGATACCTAAAGGGGAGAAGTACATTGAAATTACTTTTAGGGGTGATTCGTTATGTACAGGGAAGGGTTCTCCTCTCCAACTCCCTTGGACCCCAACAATTGATACCAAAGTGCCGATATGCTATTTAGTACCTTAACTTTGGACCAATTTTGTTTATTTTATTTTCTTCCAAATTAAGATTTTAGTCCTCCCAATTTAGGTGGTGTGTATCGTTGAGTTTTGTTAGAAATGGTGGAATAAGCAATTTCGTTGAAACCCTAAGCATGTTACAGTCCAGGTTTTTATTCAAGCACGCCATTTATGATGTTTGTCAGCAGAGGGGGTCTGTCGTCTGGTGATGACGTCATGGTAGGATAGCTTGGGTGATTGTGGCGTCATCCAGAAACAGATGGCTGGCTTAAAGGATTACATTACTGGATCAGTGGCCCCTGGGTCTAGAGGTTTAGGTTGTTAAGCTAGTCAACCCTTATTCCTCTTCTACACTGTCCTAGTTGTAATGCTAGCGGCGCGATTCCGCACTTGAGTTTTGTTCTGTAATGAAGCAGTTTTATCCATCTGCTGCACTTGCTCACTGACCTACCTACGAGGGAGAATAAAAACAAGGAAATGGAAGGGCACAGAGATATAACAGAGTTGGAACCTCTTCTCCAAGGAAGGAACCAATTATCTATTGGGTGTGCATGAATGATAGATACTTTAAACAGCTTGAATTTGTGTTTTTAAATTTAAATTAAAACCGAACCTTTTGACATTTATTGAGGAGAAAAAATAACATTTTCTAAACTAAGAGACTACAAGGGTAATTTTCAATTGAAGCACAAAAACAAAGTTCGTTTAAAATTAAGGACTAAGCATATTTAGGTAAAATATATATATTTTATTAGTTGCTTTTAAATAAGATAAAAATTAGTATTAAATAAGTTTTTTTTTCTATTTTAACACAATGAATATTTTTTTTCCTCGGGTACTTTGGATTACTGATTAGTATTTATTTCCTTGAGCAGTTTGGTGGAATGTTCAGATATCTGTAATTTGATAAACGATGTTGCAGTAACAAAAGCTAGGTAGTCACTCCAGTTGATGCTTACTTCACCATGTATACTTTCCTTGTGTCATGTTCAAATGTCTCTAGTTTGATGTGATAGACATTCAAATTATGTTTGGTTTATAGCATTATAATTATTAGTTACCATTACTTCCTTGAGAATTGGTAATAATGTGTATTTTGGTAATAATTTCGTGTGGGAATAGACACTTATGTAAAGATGGATGGATCCCTCTATTTTCACTTTACAGAGGGGTTGCCTTCCCTTCAAAATACTGCTAACTTGTTGACACAATATATGTTTAGTTTAAGACCAACGAGGACGGAAATTAGATGCTTCTTCACCTCCATGCTTTTCTTTCTTCATCCATATAATTCAAAAAAATTAAAATAATTTTTTAAATTTTATATTTTTGATTATATAATTTGAAAAATATATTTTTTATTCCAGTTTTGTATTTTGAATTATGTAATCTGTTTATATTACAAATTATATAATGCATCATAAAAAAATTATATTCTGAATTACATACATAATTATTGTATTTCTAAAATACAAAATATTATATTCTAAATTATACCATCTAAAATAGGATAAGGTAAAGAAGAGTGAAGAAGATTGCTGCTAAGAAAATGAAGAAAATAAAGGAGACAAAATGATATTTTTGCTTTCCATAACTAGTAAATACGGAAGTGCATGAAGAAGCACCCGAAAATTTTAGTGAGATTTTTTTTTTAAAAAAAAAATAAGTGAATTTCTTATTTATTTTTATTTGATGTTAAGTTTTATAAATTATTAAGCTATTTATAAATTATAATGAAAATCATAAAATGCAATATATTTTTAATATCAAAATCTTCGTACATTATATTAAAATAGTTTCTCTTAAAAGTTTACCTAGTGTTCAAGATTTTTGTCTAGAGTTAGAAATAATATAGAGAGATGAATATTCTGTAAACTGAAAATTTTAAAATAAACTAATAAATAAATATATAAATTATATTTACAGAGTTCGTTTTCTATTATTTTAAAATCTATTATTAAAATAATATGAATCTTACATTGTCGTTCGATAGAGAAATATCTTTCATCAACAACTTTTTAATTCTAAAAGGCCCTATTTTACTTATATACATATAATAATATTTTTGTTAAAAATAATGCAAAAAAAAATCACTTGATTTATTATAAACATAAATGACTAACATGTCACTTATCATAGCAATGTCCAATCAAACATAATCATACAAATATTTTGTATTGTGACGTAGACCATTTTCTTACAATTGTATTAATACCAATCATATGAAAAGCACCTGACAATTAATGTCATTAATATTTTTACCTAGTGTTAACGATACAATTAACATATTTAACTAAAATCTAAACGAAAGTATTTTCCCTAGTAGTTTAATGATTATTCTGTAGAGATTAAAAAAAATAATTCATGCTAGTTTAAAATAATAAAATCACTTAACTTAAAAGGAGTAATTGATTTTTTTTCAGTAATTTTAGTTATTATTAGATTTCTTATTTTAGTTTAATTATTGTTATTTGAAAAAGTTGTAACACACGAAAAAGGTGACCTTTTTTAAAAAAAAAAATAGTGGAAATTCTTAAACAAAGCGACCCATGATTTTAAACAAACACAAACTATTGTTTCAGTCAAGATTTATTTTATTAATCACTGGAAAAAGTGATATAAAATTTAGAGAAAAAATGAATATAATAAAGACTCTAAAAATTATGAGATTTGGAAAACAAATTTTTTCTAATAAATTATTATTATTATTCTCACTTATAATTAGTATTATCTAGTTTTATTGACTTCACAACTACTTACAATGTAATAGATGATTTATCTATGGCATCCATTTTTTATTTTTTAAATTACTTTGTCTTTTTGTATAAACAAAATCATTATAAGCAAACAGTTTTGGCTCTACATCATTTACAATTTATTGTAAATAATACCATGTAAAATGTTGTTTATTTCTTGCAAATTGAAGAAAAGGGATATATATATATATATATATATATATAGTATAGTATTTATTTGCTATTACTTATATCAATAAGGTTAAATGATTTAAAGATGTGAATATAAGTTTTATTATAATTATTTAAATGAAATACTTTTAAGAAGTTACGAAAATTGTTTTAAATTCGTTTTGGACTTTAACTGTCCTCTCCTTTGAAAATAAATATTTAAATTAGTATTAAAATTAACTTTGATCAGTGACTTTAATATTGATATATAAAAGAAATACTTTTGCAATAAATTTACACATTTAAGTAATATTCTTTTATATATGCACATTAGATTAATTCACGTGAAAGCAAGTTTGAATGGTTTAAAATATGAAATCACTTTTTGTATTATAATTCTATAAATTAAAGTTTTGAAAATAAGGAAGTGAAATCATTTATATTGATCTTAATTTCTTAAATAAAGATATTACTGGAAGGGTAAAAACAAAATTCAGACTCTACTATAAATATTAGTTTTATCAGAAGAGTATATGACGTGGAAGTGGTTTTTTTTATCAAATTTATCTAGGTATCATTATAAATTGTCACACGAGTTACACTATCATTCTATTCTAGAGTTCAATAATTATGTACCGATACATGAAAAATGTTATTAAAAAAAGAAAATTAAGAATAAAAACATGAAAGACCAAATCAAATTCATGCACAAAAATATAATAAATATTCCCTTTACAAGAAATTAAACATACCGAAAAAAAGAATAGAGTAAGTATTTATATTATTTAAAAAGTTTGAATTAAAATAACTCAAACAGTTTATAATGTGCTTTGAAGAGCATATTACGTGAATTTTTTTTATTTTATATATTAAGAGTAAAAGGTTTAACTTATTTAATTACAAAACTTGGATAAATTACTTTGTATTTTGTACAAAATAAAAATGATAAATTATATTAGAGTAAGATTTAAAATTTCACTTAGCATTGATTTTTTCTTTTAAATATTTGTGCCACAAGAGGGAAAATGATATTTTGGTACTCTTCCAATAAAAATAACTACTCTAATAATATAATATATTAGTAGTTTAAGTTAAAAAATAAAATAAAATATTAATATTTTGAGTTGTTAAAATTGGTGCTTTTTTGTTTTTTGAAAGAGCAGCCTAGAAAAGGATACGGTACATTTTTGATGAAGACGTGTGGTTTGGTTGAAATTAGATACATGCATTGTAAAGTAATCTAATAATGGAAAAGGGAATTACATTCTAAGGCAAATAACACGGTTTGGCATCTTAAAATGCATGGACTGAAAAGAAAGAAGGAACAAAATCAGAGGACCTCCTTAGCCCTCTCGCCAAACAGCTCAACTTGTGAAAACAACCAAAATGAAGCTGTCACGAGACGCAAAAAAATTAGCACATTCTAAGCCTATTCCTCCTCATTTCTTCTGAATCTGTTCTTACTAGCCCTCTGTGTTAGTCCTAACAGCTCCATCGCCATTGGCCTTTGGCCAGTAATGATCAAAGATGGTGCTGTGTAGTAATAAAAATATTAATAAATAATAATAATAATAATAATAATAATAAATAAAAATAATCATGATGATGATACACCTATCATTGTGATTGTGGTTGGATTGTGATAATGGGGGCGCGCTCTGCTTCGGTGGTGCGCGCACCTTTCATGAATGTGAAGTTGTGGTCGAGGTTGGTTGAGGGTAACGTAGTTGTATTGGTTTTGGCATCAATATTGATATCAGCATGCTGGTGCACATCAGCGAAAGCGATGTATTCTGATGCGGAGGCACTGGTGAAGTTCAAGAAGTCGTTGAAAAATACAGTGGCCCTCAGCAGTTGGGATCCAACCATAAACCCAAAGCCACCTTGCTCTGGCAACATTCCCAACTGGGTGGGCCTGTTTTGTTTGAGGGACAAGGTTTGGGGGTTGCGCCTCGAGAACATGGGCCTCACGGGCAACATCGACGTAATGACTCTGGCTTCAATCCCGGCTCTCCGCTCGGTTAGCCTAATGAACAACACCTTTGTGGGTCCCTTGCCTAGCGTCAGGATGCTTCCAAATCTCAAGGCCCTCTACCTGTCCTATAATCATTTCTCAGGACAGATTCCCGACGATGAATTTAAGGGTTTGCATAAATTGAGGAAACTCTATTTGGCCAATAATGAGTTCACAGGTCAAATTCCTTCCTCTCTTGCCACCTTGCCAGCTCTCCTCATCCTCAGGCTCGACTCAAACAAGTTTCAAGGTCCAATCCCCCAGTTTGAACACATTACTACTAATAATAATAGTTTGAAGATTATCAACTTTTCTAACAATGAGTTGGAGGGTCCCATTCCGCCCAATCTAATCACCTTCGGCGCCTCTCCATTTAGCGGTAATTAACGTTTCTCATTCATTATACATCCATAATTTCATTACAATTTGGAATATTGAATCTATCTATCTATCAATCAAACATTGCAGGGAACCCCGGACTCTGCGGGCCGCCCCTGACGAATGAGTGCCAAGAGGTAGCCACAGCATCCAAAATGCGTCTTCTAAAAATTTTACTAGCTGTCGTCGCGAGTGCATTGATATTGGCCATCCTGGTTTTAGTGTTGGTGATATGTCGGTTGAGGTCTCAAACATCCCAACTGCAACACCACCACCACCACCAACAATCTGCAGCAGAAGATCATAAGACCTCAACGTTGCAGGGCCAGGGCCAAGCCTCCAACAAATTTGTTCCTCCCATTTATGTCAAAACTAAAAGCCTAGCGGATCACTACGATGCTAGTCCCAGGCAGGTGTCATCAGGTCATGGCCATGGACATGCACATTCCAGGAGGGCGGAACAAGGCAAACTCACATTCCTCAGGCATCAAGAACCCAGGTTTGATTTGCAGGATTTGCTAAAGGCCTCCGCTGAAATTCTAGGAAGTGCAGGATTTGGGTCCTCCTACAAGGCCGTCATTTTAGACGGTTACGCCGTGGTTGTCAAGAGGTACAAGCAAATGAACCATGTGCCCAGAGAGGAGTTCCACGAGCACATGAGAAGACTAGGCAATCTCAACCATCCCAACCTTCTTCCTCTCCTCGCCTATTATTACAGAAAGGAAGAAAAGCTTCTGCTCTCTGCCTTTGTTCACAATGGTTGCTTGGCCAGTCATCTTCATGGTAATTATTACTTTGTTTAATTCCATTTCCACGTATGCGTCTGTGTCACTTTTCAACGTTGCTATATATGTAGTAATAATATTATTGTAATTACTAATCATGCAGGCAATCATAACTCTCAAAAGCCGGGACTCGATTGGCCAACTCGCTTGAAAATCGTGAAAGGTATAGCTAGGGGTCTGGCTTACCTATACAGTGCACTCCCAAGCGTAATTGTGCCTCATGGTCATCTCAAATCTTCCAACGTGCTTTTGGATAAATCCTTCGAGCCCCTGCTCACTGATTATGCCCTCAGTCCCGTCATCAACCTTGACCATGCCCAACAACTTATCATGCCTTACAAATCTCCCGAATATGCTCAACTTGGGCGCATTACAAAGAAGACTGATGTGTGGAGTTTTGGAATTCTGATTCTGGAGATCTTGACCGGCAAATTCCCTGAGAACTATCTCACACTTAGACATAATACTGATTCTGACATAGCCAATTGGGTAAATACCATGATTACTGAGAAGCGCACTAGTGACGTGTTTGACGTAGAGATGGGAGGAATCGGAAATTGTAAAGCTGAATTACTCAAACTCTTGAAGATTGGCTTGAGTTGTTGTGAGGAGAATGTGGAACGAAGGCTTGATATCAAGGAAGCTCTTGAGCAAATTGAAGAGTTGAAAGAGAGCGAAAATGATGCTATTATTGGAGAATACTCCTCCACTCTCATCACCACAGAAAGAAATGCTTATATATAGAGCTGTGTGATTGTCACTCACTTTTTTTTCCGCTGCTTCACTCCGACTTTATTTGGAAGCTACCAATTTGTACGCGTCGAAGGTGGCTTTCCCCATGAAGATGAACATATGCTATTAATTAATCTTAAATTCTTTTTAATTAATTAATTAGTTTTTCTGTCTATCTGGTTTTCTTGTTCACTTAACTTAGGCACTTATAGTTATTCCTCTAACTGAACCATCTTGTAATGTTACTTTGTCCATATACAACTAGTTAGGATTAGTTAACCCCTTTATTAATTTCACCTATATCTCTGTATAAAACATTATCTCACAATTTTAAATCTCTAGTGCTAGTCAATGTGCAACACATGCACATATGAACAAAAATTATTAATTGCTCATAAGTATATGCACAGTAAGGTTAACAAGTAATCCTAAAAACATATAAGATAAATTTTCTTTTCATTATCTTATATTTGTGCTAACTTTTGTTTATCGACTATTTTTCAATAACTGTGTATTTTTTTTTTATTGCTTTATGCTTATGTTTGTAACAAAAAAGAATC
>Ga0209700_102788_pt1 | contig 34842 bp, 21 predicted proteins | sample SiratroredBW_FD_187528 | JGI IMG/M metagenome (GOLD analysis project Ga0209700, IMG submission 187528) | Root nodule microbial communities of legume samples collected from California, USA - Siratro red BW (SPAdes) (version 2) | ecosystem: Host-associated > Plants > Roots > Nodule | place: USA...
TCAATAGTCATTTGCTACAATATTTTCAAAATTATTTGAAATATTTAAGGCTTGTAATCAACGTGAGCCATTCAATTTTTTTTATTAAAATGTTGCAGAGAGAACTAGTGAAGGAGGGTTTCAATATAGCCGAAGAAGCAGGAGGTATTGGCAGGGCAATCACAAAAAACTTTACTGCTGTTGTGAGTAATAATACCCTGGAGATACGCTTGTATTGGGCTGGAAAAGGGACAACTCTACTCCCATTTAGATCAGTATATGGTCCTCTTATATCAGCTATAACTGTGAATTCTGGTAGGTTGTTATATTCTTTATAAGTTTCATGCTGCGCCATCTTAATATTATCATCTAAGTTCTTGTGTAATAAATCAAGCAGACAATCCACCTCCCTCGGAAAATGGAAGTAATGGCATATCAGTAGGAGCTGTGGTTGGAATTGTGGTTGCAGTAGCAGTTGTTATCTTCCTTGTGTTTTCTATACTTTGGTGGAAAGGCTGCTTAAGAAAGAAAAGTTCTTTAGAAAGAGGTAATTATAAAGAAATTACCAAGTTAACCATATTTATAGTTCACCATGTGTAATGGTTAATAGCATCATTACATATTATTAATTGTTTGTAAGATAAAGTTAATAATATTAGACATTTCAATAATCTAATGACATTATCAACTATATATTGATAATTTTAAATGAAAGTAAGGTGCAAAAGTACATAAAAAGTAAAATAAAAGAAACAAATCTCGATGACATTATATCTAAACTTATGAAGATCAATTTTCATAGATTTTTACCTTTAATTATTTCATTAGACAACAAAATTAACCATATTTGCAAATATAGTTAGCTACATATACCCGAGTGGACTTAGACTCCCCGAAACACGTGGATTTTTCGTGTAAAAAAATGAAATTATAATATTGGGAAATTTTCAATATATGCCCTACTTAGTGTATCTTGTATAGATTCAGGCCAGTAATTACCTTATAAATTAGAAAGTTGCAGTAAACATGAACCTTTTTTACTACAAGAGGTCTCTGATATTTCTTTTTCTCTAATTAACAGAGCTAAAAGGTTTAGAACTAGGAACAGGTTTATTCACTTTAAGACAAATAAAAGTAGCAACAAACAACTTTGATGAGGTGAATAAGATTGGAGAAGGAGGATTTGGTCCTGTGTACAAGGTATTTTGTCTATAATTTTGCGTATTGATGTTTGAAAATTATTTTACAACATTCAAAACATATAACATCCTTGGAAATGTAGGGATGTCTGTCAGATGGGACATTAATAGCAGTAAAGCTACTCTCTTCTAAATCAAGACAAGGGAATCGTGAGTTCTTAAATGAGATAGGAATGATTTCTGCTTTGCAACATCCTTATCTTGTTAAACTCTATGGATGTTGTGTAGAGGGAGATCAACTATTGTTGATATATGAATATATGGAAAATAATAGCCTTGCCCGAGCTTTATTTGGTAAATCTGCTTATTATATCGTAAACTTTTGATTATTATCATTTATTTGATATGTTAACCTATGAATATGACTATATATGTTACTTTTGTCCGTTTTATATCATTTTCACAAATGAAGGGCCTGAAGAATTCCAAATAAAATTGGATTGGCCAACAAGATACAAGATCTGTGTTGGTATTGCTAGAGGTTTGGCATACCTTCATGAAGAATCAAGATTGAAGGTTGTTCATAGGGACATCAAGGCTACTAATGTGTTGCTTGATAAAGATCTCAACCCAAAAATATCTGACTTTGGTTTGGCAAAGCTTGATGAAGAGGACAACACTCATATTAGTGCCCGAATTGCTGGGACATAGTAAGTTGCTATCTCTTTTGTGCAAGTTACATAGAGAAATATCTTTTATGTATATGATAACATGATTGTACTCTTAGGAAACAAAGTAAAAATGAGTTATTGATGATTCACTTAATCAAATTCATTTATTTTTTAAATTATGGACTGCTAATCTGGTTTGGATAAGTGGATTAAAAGAAATATTTAGTCTCTAATACAATCCAACATTTAAAGTACTATCTTAAGTAGAGGGATGAGAGTAGTTGTTTTTGTTGTATTAAAAGAAATACAAAGGATTATTATGTTGTGTAGCTAATAATCTTTTTAACTTTTATTATATAGTGGATATATGGCTCCAGAATATGCCATGCATGGTTATTTAACTGATAAAGCAGATGTCTATAGCTTCGGAATTGTTGTCTTGGAAATTGTAAATGGAAAGAACAATATCATTCACCGACAAAATGAAGAATCATTCTCAATTCTTGATTGGGTGAGTACTCTCAAAATCTGATCATGCCAACTTCTCATGAGAATATGAACTAGCTGTTGGTAAAATATCATTCACTAGGCTTTAAGAGTAACATGCTGTACATTAATCGCGTTTAGATTTATAGAAAGAGAAGCAATAACATTATACTCTTTTTCTAACATAGTCTTCCTCTCAGGAGAAATTCATTAGCTTGTTCCTCATTTAGCAACCCTATACCTATAGAAAATAGTGTTACTAGCTTTGCTCATACAGAAAATGCCATATTGTCTAATCATTTACTGATTCTGAATCCCTTTTACTCTTCTTTCCAACTTCTAGCTATCTTTGTTTTAGAATATAAAATTCAAACTAGGGAGTAATAGATTAATAATTTCTTAGTGGATTATGATTTGTAGAAGAAAAGAAATTAAAAAAATGCTTCAATGGTTGGTTGAGTTGAACTTAGAATTTATTTGGAAGGAATTGTCTTTATACTATTTTGTTTTGCAGGCACATCTATTGAAACAGAAAGGAGATCTAATGGAGCTAGTGGATAGAAGATTGGGTTCAGACTTCAATAAAGAACAGGTATTGGTGATGATAAAAGTGGCTCTATTATGCACTCAGGTGACTGCAACACTTAGGCCAACAATGTCATCAGTAGTAAGCATACTAGAAGGAAGAAGTGTTGTTGAAGAAGTGGTTACAGAGACAAGTGAGGTATTGGATGAGAAGAGGATGGAGGCAATGAGACAATATTACCATGAGCTAAGCATGGACGTTACATGGACTGCTTCATCTACATCTGCATCAGATCTTTATCCAACACACCTTGATTCATCTTATTTGGACAAGAGAAATTAGCTCTAGAGAGAAATTGTTACTATATTTTCTTTTTGATTATTCTAGTTGGTGATTCCATTGTTCAGTGTGTTTTCACTTTAACCCTGAAACAATATTAATCTGTGGCTACAACATACTGAGTTTGAATAATAATAATATGGACCATATGGTTTATATTTTGCATTAAGTATTACTGGAAAATTTGTTATAAGAATCGATCAGTGGTGCTTGTAATGCCCAACTTGATATTAAGGAAGTTATGTTCTGTAATCATAAATTTATTTCTGTGAAGAAGTCGTGTAAAATAATTTTATTTACACACATCAAAACCATGAATAATGAAGAGCACAACTTACCAGAACTCAAAAGGAGTACATTCATTTCATAGTTTTGATGGGCAGAAAGCAAATGTACGGGGGTGGAGGAAGCATTTGTCATAACATGAGCAAATGAAATCAAGAGTTATCCATGTGGACTATAAAAAGATATATGAAGGGCAATTGCTTCCTGCACTCCCAATTGCTTCCTGCACTCCATCAGTTATATAATATACCACAATTGCCCTTGTCAGAAATGGAAAAGGTGAAATTGTTGCAGCTATATTTTCCGGTGACGGTAGCAGTGGCGGACGTCGGTGGTGGAAGAGAAGATTGTCTGGCAGCCTTTTGAGGTAAGTGGGTTTATGTTTGGGTGCTTTAATGGCTGCTGTAGGGGTGCAGAGAGATTGCTGAAATAGGTTGGAAGGGATTTTGTTATGGGAAAAGAAATCCGTAGGAGGCTACGGGAGTGGAAAATCGTCTTACGGAAAATCATTTCCGTAGTAGTGCGGGGGGTGGGAAAAATGCTTATGGAAAAATATTTCCGTAATGCGGATGGAAGTGGGAAAGTGACTTACGGATAAGGTTTTCCGTAAGAAAGGGTTTCAATAATACAAAACTCTCTTACGAAAAACGTTTTTTCATAATACAAAACTCTCTTACAGAAAACGTTTTTCATAATACAAAAATCTCTTATCGAAAATGTTTTTCATAATACAAAACTTTCTTATAGAAAACATTTTCCATAATACAAAAATCTCTTATGAAAAATATTTTTTATAATACAAAAACCTTTTACGAAAAACGTTTTTCATAATACAAAACCTTTTTACGAAAAACGTTTTTCGTAATACAAAAACCTTTTACGAAAAATATTTGTAATAAGAGATTTCACACCCGCACAATCTAATTCTTTCAGAAAACGTTTTTTAGAATACCCTAACATTTTTTGTCTTCGTTAACAAGACTATAAATAAATATCTATGTCACATATTCTGATGGGATACAGGAATGTGGGGTGGAAGAAGCAATTGCCTGTCTGAAGTTGAGTTGGATTTGGATTAATTCATCTTTTAATCCAGTAAAAACAATTTTGGATTGTATTAAATTGGATTTCTGCATTTTAATAGCCAGTCCAACCAAGATCGGATTTGATGGAGTTGGATTATCTAGATTATAAATTTTAATTTTTTTATTAAAATTTGTAATTTTAAAAGTGGTTAAATTTTTTAAATAATTTCTACAAACTTTATCTGTTTTATTTAATATTTAAATAATTAAATATTTTAAAATTACATCTTTTGTTGTTAAAATAGTAAAGTAAATTGAAAAATATTATTTAAAAGTTTTGATTGATAGATTGATACTCATATGTAATAGAGCTGAAATACTTTTAAGACCTAATAAATTTTCAAAATCATTTCATTATTAATATTTTATTTTTTATTTTCTCTTTTTTTATAAATATAAAATTTTATTTTATTAATAAGTATAATATTTTTAAAAGTAGATTATTACATAATTATTAGCTTTGTCAAAATATTATTTTCCATATTTTTAATGAATATTTATGAATAATAGATATTTAATTGGATATTTATGGATAATAGATATGAGTATTTTAATTATTTTCATTCTTTTGTTTATTAGAAAGATGCGAGTATCATGATATTTAACTCTTTGGATATTACTAGTAATTGTTAGTGAGATGGTAGTATCATGAATTATTTTTTAAAAAATCAGATGACGAAAATAAAATTAATATTCAAAATTGTTTAGAATTTGATTTATATTTTTATATTTTTATTTAAACCTATAAACTTAGAGTTATTTTTTAAAAGATTAATTTTTCAAAACTTTATACTTTAATGCAACTCATTTAAATTTATATTTTAAAAAGATCAAATTTATTTACATTAATATTTTAATGTTCAATTTTATTTGAATTTTATTTTAAAATTAATTTTCTCATCTAAGTTTATATTTTAAAAACTTATTTTTAAATTATTTTATTTAAAATTAGAAAATAAAAAATAAAAAGTATTTGTGAGTATAAAAATAATTAATAGACATTTACTACGAATACTCAATAGATAGAGGAAGTAGACACATTCCCCTCAACCTATATGTAATACACAAATAAATTTGAGTGATAAGACACATAATTCTCCTCCTCTAATATCTCACATGAACTCATTTATTCAACCGTTAACCCTTAAAATTTAAGTTAGTTTATTGAAATATAAATTATTTTTATTTGTGTAAAAAATTGAAGTGGAACACAGTTGAAAATTTGTTGCCACTCAATTAGAACTTCATTAAGCTACATTGCCAATATGTGGCACCAATCTATCATCTAAGCATTGCAATGGGGCTGTAATAGGTTTTTTCCTCACAACTTTTGTTTTTTATAAGAATGAGGAGTTTATTAGTAACAACTAGACAAGGAAGTTTCATGGGAGAAACCACTGCCATATCTGATAAGAAAGTAAGGAATAATGAAACTTACCTTAAGAAAGAAAAAGAAGAAAATAAGAGGGACCCATACATTTGTAGGTTGGCAGACAAAGAAAAATCAAAACAAGGGAAAACCATCAGAGAGAAACCATTGAACTTGCCAAGCTCAATTATGCAAGGCACGTTGTAAATTGTTCCAGAAAGATTTTATGACACAGACTTGTTTTGGCCTTTGATAAAAATAACTATACCATCATTCATTCAAACTGTCAAAAACAGATTAATCAAATCTTAACAATAATCATTTTAAAATTAATGAAGGGATAACACATGATAGATTAAATTAAATTCTAATAAAAATATTAAAACATTTTGTTAAAACAACTTGTGTCACCTCATTAATTCACAACCGTGTTTTCTGCATAAACTGACAAATTCTATGCCCTCTTTTACATTTGGAATTTGGAAAGGTTTGCATATAAAAGGTTGAATAAGCCAATGGTTTCATGCTGTCACCAACTACTTAGATATTTGTTTATACGAGAACAGTGGTCAGTAGTCTTCGATTCTTGTGTATTTTTCAGTAATGTTTATCTTCTCTTATAATATATATACATCTTAAAAACTAAAATCATTGCTATTTTATAACATTATACTCATTAAATTATGCAAATGAACAGTTGACTTTATCTTGATCAGCAGACACACAGTTTGGTCAATTTTTAATATACATCTTTCTGCAAACACCCTTTATATATGTGTGACAACGTGTGAGATTTGTCTTATTCAATTCCTCACCAAACCAATTAAAGTCTTGGTCTGCGTTCATTTTTTGATCACTCTATATGTTTCCCCACCACTGCTATCACGTCATTATATACACAGATAATAATGTTCCTCAAGAACTGAAAATCCCTTCTCAGAAACTCTAAGCTTTAACAATATTGTTCACTCATCAAATCAGCAAGAGTAAGCATGAGGGTGAGTTACCCTCGTTTCTTCTTGTTCCTTCTGCTCCTTGCTGTCTTTTGCTTTGCCTCCTTAGCTTCTGGAGCCACTCTTCCCCAAGATGAAGGTATGTAAATAGCTTGCACCATATCTAGTAAAAACCATTATGCACAATGAATCTTTTACTTTATATGTGTATCACTAGGAACTTCATATTAGTCCTTCAAATCAGAATGAAGACCTATTGTATGATCATTAATGGTTTTGAAAGTAGGCTCTATTCAGAATTGGAATTTAGTTTTATATCGTTAAGAATTGAAGTGTGAGGCTAAATCCGACATTAAATAGAAATCAAAAAGTCTGTAAATAACAAATTGGTATCAGATGAGAGATTATAAATGAGTTGTTGATGATTTCTTTATGGCAGTGAAAGCTCTGGAAGATATAGCTAAGACACTTGGGAAGAAGGACTGGGATTTCAGCGTAGATCCATGCAGTGGAGAAAGAAATTGGACATCAGCAGTACAAGTAAAAGGGAGTGAAAATGAATTAAGATGCAATTGCTCCTATAACAATGGCACCGTTTGTCATGTCACCAACATGTAAATCTCTCACTCATTCTCTATGTTCTTTCATAGGTCTTCAAGGTTATGATATATAGGGTAATTATGATCAAGAAGCTTAGTTAAGTATGTGGTATTCATCACATTACTTTTTAGAAATAGAAAAAAGACGTTTTAACACCCATTTTTTCTCTCACTCACAAGTTTTGTTTGATGATAAAATATTAAATTAAGGTATTTAATTAAAATATAAATGAAATTATTTAATAAAAAAATAAAAGCAATGGAGAAATGGTTGTATAAGATAAAATGATTCTCAACCAATCATAACCCTTAAAAGTATAAATCAACTCTACCTGCAATGCTTCAATCATTCACTGATTTCGACAAAAGTCAAAAGAGTGGCTTTTATTTTAATATTTTGTCTGCTACTCTCCTCAATCCTTTTCCCATGTTTCATTTTTAATTGTGGGCATTTTGGCAAAAAAAAAAAATGTTTATTTTTTACATTTTAAATTTGAAGATAACATAAATTTTTAAGTATATATTTTATTTAATTAATGTGGAGAGAAAAATAATAATTATAATAATAGATAATATGATTGCACATAACTAATAAATGATTCACTTAAAATTATTTAAAAAGAAAAAAATTATAACTATGTATAATTACTACTTTTCAATGTTATTATTATAATTGAATTTATATTTTTATATTAACGAAATTATAATGAGAAAAAAAATTATATCATCATGTAATTTTAAAAACATCATAAAAAAAGAAAAAATAAATAAAAAAATCGAGGGGAGTAGACAAAAAAAATAGGATTTGTAGATTGAGAGAGATAATAACATCAAATTTAGTTAATCATGTTTTGAACAGAAATAATACATGACATATGTAGAAAAGATTTCTGCATAAAGACTCCCTAAAATTCATCAGAAGCCAAATCTAGGATGAAAAAAATTAAACTGAGTTAAATGCTGTAGTTTGAAGTGATCTCTAAAACTAGCCAAAATATCCAAGACTGTAATACCGCGTGCTATAAATGTAAAATAAATGTCCACTTGAATGGGTTCAGTCAACTTTGAGGTGCTCATTAATTCTGCAGTAGACACTGTACTGCTTCAAGACAAAGTATATGACTCATCAATGTTTCTCCTTTGACTTTTGAAAACCACCATCTTCAACATCTTTGTATTTTTCGCAACTTGTCTGTGACATGTGAGTTGTCTACCAACTTGTATTTCTCTTTACCATTGCTTTTGAATCACTGTGAAAGCTATGTCCTTAACGTTTCTTGGTTTCCTCTTTTATTATAAAGATATATCAAAGTGCACGCAACAAATAGATTATATTCTTGCTATCTAGCTAGGGTTTTAAAATAAACTTAGCTGTTATTTTAGTCTTTGCAGTGTACTATTAAAATTTATAGTTTTAAATGTATGAATTATATTTTAGATTTATATTTAGTAGTAGTATTATAAGGAAACATTTCAATTCAAAAATGGAATGAAAGAAAGATATAATAAAGGAGATAACTAAAGTGATTAAGAAGATTAACCATTTCTTTGATAAATTACTGTAGAATTTTGAAAGCACAAAATCTCCCAGGCACTCTCCCACAAGATCTGTTCAGATTGCTTTACCTACAAGAAATGTACGTAATTTTTAACTTCTCTCAAATTCAATCGCTAGATGAAGAATTTGCTTGTTTCCTTCAGTTGAAAACATCTATGAATTGTTTTGCATGACAACACATTCTTTGTTGCAGTGACCTTAGTCGCAATTACCTGAACGGTTCAATTCCTAAAGAATGGGGCTCCACAAAACTTCTCAACATGTATGATTTTCTATCACTTTTTATTGAGTTTAAAATCATCAACTTATATAATACATGACCCTCACATAATATATAGCATGAACATTAATCTAGCACAAAGACTTTTAAATGTTGCATTTAAGGTGGGTTTTGGTTGTTGAGATGAAACTCCAATTTTAACTACAGAGAAATATCAATAGCACTTAGAGAATTATATATACCTATGTTTTGTTCTATATTAAATTACATTTTTTATTTTGTTACCTATACATTGCAACAAGAATCTATAATGGCAAAATGTTTCTTAATCATAACAGTTCCCTCCTTGGAAATCGATTAACGGGTTCAATACCAAAAGAGATAGCAAACATATCCACTCTTCAAAGTTTGTAAGTTTCTTTTACAGAGAAAATTTTTTCCATTTCATGCACATGAAATTATTATGTAGTAAATTTAAAGAGTCATATGTGGAACTGTACTTTATCTTGAAATGGGCAGTGTCTTGGAGGCCAATCAACTATCTGGGAATCTTCCTCTTGAGCTTGGGAATCTACCTCAAATTCAAAGACTGTAAGCACTTCAATTTATTTGTCATTTACATATCCCTATGTTAATATCCTTTGGCAAGAGGAAGTGGTAAGAATTTCCTTTGCCAAGGCCAATATTTGAAATCTAGTTTGATTTCCATGGATTAAATTCATAATTTGTTCTTGTTTGTTCTTATCAATTATACACAGGCTACTTTCCTCCAACAATTTTACAGGAGAGTTACCTGAAACCTTGGCCAAGCTCACTACATTGCAGGATATGTAAGCTTAAACTTTTATTATACTATTCAATGATGACTAGTTTGAAAAATTGTTTTTGAATTAAAAGTAACCCTTTCTCATTTTGTTCCTTTCACTATGCAGTCGAATTGGGGACAATCAGTTTTCTGGAAAGATACCTGATTTTATTCAAAGTTGGACAGGTCTTCAAAAATTGTATGAACACTCCTTCATTTCTATTTTATTAGTATACTTTAATTGTGTTTCTATTGATTGAATCAGTTTGGCTTATCTCCTGAAGTTATTAATGATTACCATGCTTTGGCAGAGTGATTCAAGGGAGTGGATTAGATGGGCCTATTCCTTCTGCAATTTCACTTCTGAAAAACTTAACTGACTTGTATGTATGAATTTATTTAGTAAGCAAAGTTTAAAAAATCAATGATGGTTTTAATTAGCTGTGTTTACTTAACTACTTTTCTAATGTGATATGCAGGAGAATTAGTGATCTGAATGGAACTGAACATTCACCTTTTCCAAACCTTAATAACATGACTTTAAAATATCTGTGAGTTTAAATTCTTTTATGGAATAAAATTCAAAAAGGTCAAGCTAGAGGTTCTAATAACATAATGCTATCCATTTTGTTTTCCAGGATTTTGAGGAATTGCAACATTAATGGAACACTACCAACATATCTTGGGACAATGACAACTTTGAAAAACTTGTAAGTGCATGCTATTCCACTTTGTTTCATTGCAGTTACTGTTTACATTTCTCTGATATTGTTTAGTTTATTTTGCAATTTCTATGTCAATTTAATTTCAGAATTACAATGCTTTGATCATATGCTTCCCTCTAACCTATTAAGTTGTAGAAATTCTTTGCTATGACCGTTTTATTCTACTGCTTTCAAACTCATTCTTAATATGTTTTCCTTTTCAGAGACCTCAGCTTTAACAAATTGACTGGACCAATTCCAAGTGACTATGAAGCCCTAAGAAAAGTCGATTACATGTAAGAAATTTACCATGCATACACCTCTGCTTTAACTATTTTTATTTTATGTTTTATTATATAAATATTTTTTTTAAGTATTTATTGTTAGTATTGTTGTTTTTAAGATATTATTTTGTTATTCAGAGGTGATGGTTTGTTTTAGTTATTCAGCTTGATGATCAATTCAAACCAATCATGATTGAGTTGGGTTATTAAATATAAAAGAGATTCATTCAATTAAATTTAATTGAATGACATTGAAAGTTAAACAAATGTTAACTAACGTGATCACTCACTCATACAAGTATTATAGAATAGTTACTCTCATGATATTATCTTTTGTTTAGTATTGATCGTCAATAAACAATAGGTTCTGTATAATAATCCTTTCATATTTTTCTAACGTAGATATTTAAATCGAAATCTTCTCAATGGACCAGTACCTGCATGGACAGAGAAAGCTGACAATGTGTAAGTTCTCTTTCAAATGCTACAAAAAGTTACAGTTCACCTATTCGTAGTGAAGGAATCTTTTTAGAACTTTTATTTTGTGCATCTTGTTCATTGGATTATTTGGTTTTAATATTCTTAGGTTTCTTTTGAAGATTCCACATTTTTCCTTTTGGTTGGTATATTAATATAAAAAGTCTAATTCAAATTTTATAACTTGTATGCAGAGATCTTTCATATAACAACTTCACCACAAGCCAAGGGAGTCCTACATGTCAAAATGGAAATGTGTAAGAATCCTTGTAGTTATGTGCATTTTTGTTTGCAAATTTAAGAATCTAAGTCTTAGTGTTCTGTTATATGTCACAGGAACTTGTTTTCTAGCTCCGCAACGCACAATAACTCGTAAGTTTACTATTTTCATTACATGTATATAGTTTTTGCAATTGATTATCTTAGGAATCTTATATTGACCACGGTGAAATTAAGCTAATGCATTTTGCCCCTTCGACCATTTTCTCAGAGGAACAGTTGCTTGCTTGGGAAGCAATGTCTGTCAAAAAAGTAAGCTTCTTCAAAAAACATTTATTTGAATCCTTTTATTAAGTGGAGGAAACCATAACTACCATGTTTATATACAAATTATTCTTTTGGTACTATAAATGTTAGTAATGTGAAATCATTTAACATTTCATAACAGTACAAACAACAGATTGAGGTTTTCGTTGGTGTCAATTTTGATGTATTCTTATTACAAAACTTGTTTTCTTAACTTCATCGATTCTGACCTTGTTATGCTTGTCTTAGGCTCATACTCCCTTCATATAAATTGTGGTGGAAAGATGGTAACAGAGGGAAGAAGCACATATGATGATGATTTAGATAATGGAGGTCCAGCTAGATTTCACAGAGGTGGAACAAAAAATTGGGCATTTGTCACTACTGGTAACTTCATGGATAATGATGCTGGCGACTACTCTATCTGGCAAAATAAATCATCTCTTTCTATGGACAATGCTGACCTTTACATGGATGCACGAGTTTCTCCCACTTCTCTAACATATTATGGATTTTGCTTGGGAAATGGAAACTACACAGTTAATCTACATTTTGCAGAAATCATGTTTATTAATGATCAAACATTCAACAGCTTAGGAAGCCGAGTATTTGACATCTATATTCAGGTATAGATATGTATATGGTTAACACTTCTTTTACCCTTTTCATAAAGATCTTTCATGTTGAAAATGACCATGATCTAGATCTTATTAGGAACATGGTTGAATTGTTTTAATCCGTGCAATTGAAATATCTTAACAAATGTAGTCTCTAGGGAAAATTTACAAATCAAATCAATTACTATTTGCTGCAATATTTTAAATTGTATTCTTCATGAAACATTAAGATTTGAAATAAATGTTGTAGGGAGAGCTGGTGCAGAAGGACTTCAATATTGCAAAAGAAGCAGGAGGAATTGGTAAAGCAATCACAAAAAACTTTACTGCTGTTGTGAGTAGTAATACCTTGGAGATACGCCTGTATTGGGCTGGAAAAGGGACAACTGCACTCCCATTTAGATCAGTATATGGTCCTCTTATATCAGCTATATCTGTGGAACCTAGTAAGTTGTTATTTGCTGTATAAGTTTATTATTGTCATGCCATGTGGTCTTGATATTATAATCTAATATGGATGTCTCTTGTATAATAATCAAACAGACTTTACACCACCCTCAGAAAATGGAAGTAGCATATCTGTAGGAGCTGTGGTTGGAATTGTGGTTGCAGGAGCAATTGTTATCATCCTTGTACTTGGTATTCTTTGGTGGAAAGGATGTCTAGGAAAGAAAAGTTCTTTAGAAAGAGGTAATTACAAAGAAATTACTTTTATTATCATGATTATCAATCAAACATTTTGCTAAAACACTCAGATTTATAAATGTCAAAAAATGGAATTTGTGCATGTTCTGTAAGTTTGAGTATGTGCCTTGATTAGTGTATCTTATTATTGGACCTTTTAGACTAGTGACTTACTTGCTAAGTACAAAGTAGCAGGCATGCACTAAACAAAATGTAAACATGAAAATTTGTCATTACAAGGTCTCTGATATTTCTTCTATCTCAATTAACAGATCTAAAGGGTTTGGACCTGCGAACTGGTTTGTTTAGTTTAAGAGACATCAAAGTAGCGACAAACAACTTTGATGCTGCAAATAAGATTGGAGAAGGAGGATTTGGTCCTGTGTACAAGGTATTTTTCCTATAGTATAATAAATTGTCTTACACTTTTCATTTTTTTAAAAATAATTTTTTAAATTGCAATAACTAATGTATCATTCATGATAAATGCAGGGATGCCTATCAGATGGAACACTAGTAGCAGTGAAGCAACTTTCTTCAAAATCAAAGCAAGGAAATCGTGAGTTTTTAAATGAGATAGGGATGATTTCTGCTTTGCAACATCCTTATCTTGTTAAACTTTATGGATGTTGTGTGGAGGGAGATCAACTATTACTGGTGTATGAATATATGGAAAACAATAGCCTTGCTCGTGCTTTATTTGGTAATTCTTCCTACACAGTCCACTTTGGTTGTTATTTAAGTGATATTGTTTGACTTATGCCCATGACAATATGGTATTGTTGTCTGATTTCTATCATTTTACCAATAAAGGACCTGAAGAACACCAAATAAGATTGGATTGGCCAACAAGATACAAGATTTGTGTTGGGATTGCTAGAGGTTTGTCATACCTCCATGAAGAATCAAGATTGAAGGTTGTTCATAGAGACATCAAGACCACTAATGTGTTGCTTGATAAAGATCTCAATCCAAAGATATCAGACTTTGGTTTGGCCAAACTGGATGAGGAAGAAAATACTCATATTAGCACCCGAATAGCTGGAACATAGTAAGTTCCTATATCTTTTGTGTAGGTTTTTAATTTTATGCATATGGTTGGAGCCTAAAAACAGAAGTACAAGGGTTGGAGATGATTTACTTAATCAAATTCAAATTTTCAAACAATCGAGATTAATATATGGGCTGCAAATATTAAAAATGTAGTCTCTAATACAATCTAACATAACATGAACCGTGTACCTGGTTGGAATAGACCTAGGTTGTTTTTTGTTGTAGTAAAAATAATTAATGAAGATTATGCAGGTTTCTCAAGTTTATGTAGCTGACACTTTTTTTTATTATTATTATACAGTGGATATATGGCTCCAGAATATGCCATGCATGGTTATTTGACTGATAAAGCAGATGTGTATAGTTTTGGAATTGTTGTCTTGGAAATCATAAATGGAAGGAACAATACCATTCACCGTCCAAAAGAACAATCATTCTCCATTCTTGAATGGGTAAGTATTCTCAATTTGTGTTCATGTCAACTGTCTTTGAGAATATTAACCAACTGCTTGTAAGATTTAATTTAGAAATAATAGTGTTGGATTTCTTTCACTGGGATTTTAGAGTAGCATGCTTCATGCTAACAATGATCAAATACATAAAAAAAAGTGAGGTATTAACCATACACTTCTTTTGACTCACTTTTCTTCATAGGTGAAAATTCTTGCTTTTGAGGAAGTCCTTTGCCCTTTTAGCTTCTTGCTATACAAAGTTGTCCATTGTTTAAAATGAAAAAACATATATATATCCAAATAAGAAGCTCATATAAACTTTGATTTGAACTCAATGATAAATTTGTTATACAAGTTTACCTTGGAATCAAACTAATATTGCAATTTCCAGGCACATCTGTTGAAAGAGAAAGGTGATCTAATGGACCTAGTTGATAGAAGATTGGGTTCAAACTTCAACAAAGAGGAGGTGTTAGTGCTGATAAAAGTGGCTCTCCTATGTACTAATGTTACTGCAGCAGTTAGGCCAAGCATGTCATCAGTGGTAAGCATGCTAGAAGGAAGAACTGTTGTTGAGGAAGAGTTTTCAGAGGCAGGTGATGTGGAAGAGAAGAAGTTAGAGAAAATGAGACTATACTACCAAGAGTTGAGTATCTCAAAGGATGAGCAATGGACTTCCTCATCTACTTCTGCAGCAGATCTTTATCCTGTAACCCTGGATTCTTCTTACTTGCAGAAGAGAGGTTAAGAGACTTGGAACCAAATTGGATTAACTTGTATAAATAATTTTGTTGTAATATAAACATTTTATTTCTTTCTTGTTCTTGGATTGGGGTAAGTTTCCCACTTGATTGTAACATTTTTAATTTGCAATTGTAATAGTGTTTTGATGGCATTGAAGTGTTTGGTACCATTTTTTATCTAATAATGTTTTTTCCTTCTCAAAATTATATGAACCCGACTTCAACCATGAATAATCTCGTTATATTGACTAATAATTCTTTCATTTGTATTGTATTTTAAATTCTATAGATTACATAGACATTGTTGCTCCATCAATATTAATGAAATATTTCAGAACAAATGTTTTTTAATTTGTAGAAACAAATTTCAGAATTAAATTTCTGAAATAGATTTCAAGAAGGAGTTTTTTTGTGAAACTCTCTTCTTCTTCTCTGCGGTAACAATGACGTCTCAGCAGCGATGGTGATGTAGTACAATAAGAAAGGATATTTTAGTCTTTTTAGCGTTAGTATGGTTGTGTAGTTATTTATAATAGGAGTGCAACGAGAAAAAAAACCAATAAACAAGTGTGAAGAATCTACCAGATGAGTGATTCTTTCTACACCTCCATATTGACTTCCTGCACCTCCATAATTTTAACATATTCCCATTTTAACCTTGAAAAAAGACAAAAATAACCTTTACTATGGTAATTGAGATTTTTTTTTCACTTTGCGGGTTATACAAACCGCAATACAATTAAAAAATAAATACATTGCGGATTGTACAACCCGCAATTTCATGTTCTGCACCTTTCACATTGCGAGTTGTACAACCCGTAATACAATTTTTTTTAAATACATTGCGGGTTGTACAACCCGCAATGTATTTAAAAACAATTTGTGTTGCAGTTTATGCAACCTATTGCTGTGGTGTAGTGGTAATTATCATATTATTTTTACACCTAAAGGTTCCGAGTTCAATTCTGGGTGGCCACTAAAGGTAATTATCATATTATTTTTACACCTAAAGGTTCCGAGTTCAATTCTGGGTGGCCACTAAATTTTTGTAATATTTTTCTAATTATATCTTGTTAAAAAAATAAACTTATGTGATTGTCAATCTGCAACATAAATTGCTTTTTAAATACATTGCGGCCCGTAATACAAATTTTTTTCAAAAAAAATTTGTATTGCGGGTTGTACAACCCGCAATGTATTTAAAAAAAAATTTGTGTTGCGGGTTGTACAACCCGCAATGTATTTAAAAAAAGTTTTATATTGCGGGTTGTACAATCCGCAATATATTTAGTTTTTAATTGTATTGCGGTTTGTACAACCCGCAAAGTGGAAAAAAATGAATGGCAGTTATCATGAATAAAGGCTATTTTCGTCTTTTTCTGAAGGCTAAAATGGGAATATGTTAAAATTATGGAGGTGCAGGAAGTCACCATGGAGGTGCAGGAAGAATCAGTCCTACCAGATAAGTCCATATTTGGACTTGACAAAAACCAGACACTTTCTTCCTGCACCTTTATAGGGTGGTGAAATGTCCATTATACCTTTAATGGAAAAGTAAAAATCTTACTTTTTCTTCTTTTCTTCACTTCATATTGTAGCAGCACATACCCTCTTCCTTCGGTTATTTGCAATTTTGCTCCGAGACATTGTGTGATCTCTTTTGTCGTTGTGAGAAACTATCTTACATAGTTGTTGTCCCTCCACAACTATTGTACACGTTTTTTCTCTCAAATCTTGTGTTTTCAGTATTGTTTTTATATTTTGGATTGCATAATCTAGAATGTATTTCAAAAACAAAATGCATTTTGATTAGTACAATCCAAACTATCATTCTGGATCTAAAAATGCATTTTGGATTACATAATTCAGGATGTATTTAAAAAACATAAACATTCTAGACTGTGTAATTCGAAATGTATTTTCAAATTTAGAACTGCATTTTACATTGCATGATCTAGAATGTATTTTTTTTTTAACACATTTTGAATTGTACAATCTATAATATAGTTACAGATTTGGAAATGCATTCCATATTGCATAATTTAGAATTTATTATTCTTTTAGAAAAAGTATTATATTAACTAGTGTTTGTTATTAATATAAGACTTAAGTAATATGTGGAGTTGTAACTAGGACAAGAGGAGGTTCATCTCAATGTGATGGTCGACAGAGACTAGTGACATAAGTTCATAGAAGAGACCGTGAACATATATTCATGACAATGTTACTAATATGATGGATGCACATGTAGAGGGACATGATGTGAGGGATGGATTCCTAAGAGGACCTTCAGATTGTTCATTATTAGTGAGTTTCGCAGATCGTGTTATACTAAGATTTGGGAAGGTGAGGTATGAAATAAAAATTGTAGTTAATTGTTATATTTAGTCATGATAAACATGAGGATGTAACATGGTGTTTGTATGTGTTGTCCATCAAAAATACAATATTAAATACATTAACCAAGTTAACTGAATCGGGTGTGTCCAGAAAACATTTGTGACAACTTGTGAAGGTTGATTACACCTACTCCTGTGAATATAATTGTCATACTCTAGTAACATCTATAATTGATGCATTTTATTCTAGATCCTCTCTATGATCTCTTATATGCATATCTAGCATTGCAAAATTGTTTTATTATCATGACTTTATCATCATTATTCTCTTTTAAAGTAAGTAATATGTTGGTCAGCTTGACTCGACTTTTGGTCATGTCAACAATCATCATATGCTCAATCAGTTTTAATCTCCTAACATAAGGGTGGCCAACTAATTTTAGCAGTCAATTTCATGATTGTGATTCCCACATATTAACTTCAACTTCCAAACTTCTCCACTTCAGACTAGTTTACCTTACAATTTAAAAGGACAATCACATTCTTGTATCAATTATAATGAATCCCAAATATTGTTTGTATTTCCTATACTTACCACCTATTTCACAATCTAATAGCACATATGTTTTTCATCCCTATTGTCCATTTACTTTTTCAGACCTTAATATGACAATTATAAAACCTATTGAATGTAATGCGCTTAATCATTATTTTGTGTGATTCATATCTATAAATATACAACCCCATGTGTGTATTTTACACAAGGAAGATTAATTATATATCTTTTTTAATGTTAACATGGTATCTAGAGCTAAGTTCTGATCATTACTCTACTGGTGAACCCACTATTCACCAATGAAATTTTTTGCCACCACCGTTTGGACTAGCGACACCATCATTTTACTTGTCTCAATCAGGTGACCACCAAAAGCGCCCTAACGCGCCTCTTCCATGCTGCAACATTTCACTTCTCTCTGTCACGCGAGGCGGGGCATTAGACCTCCATTACGACGTCGCTCACCTTCGACGGACTTGCCTTGTTGTCCTTGTTCTCTGGATCTGTACTTGTTCTGTTAATCAGAGCCCATTTGATTTTTTTAGGGCTTTTCTCTATCCTCTAAGGTGGTTTCTCTCTCTTCTTCATCTATGGCCTCTTTTACTGCCACTATGTCTGATCCATTCATCTATACTAATTATGTCAATGTCCATTTTTCCATTGATAAATGGGATAGAACTAATTAGACACCAAATTATTTCCGGTGGTTAAAAGTTGATATTCAATTAGGCATTGTTCTAAAGTCTATTATTCACTCGTTTTTAAGACAAAATTTTTTCGTGTTTATGAGACATGTTCAAAATTTTAGGAATAGGCTAAATTATTGTACATCAATGATACTTAGCATCTTTATGATATGGTTAGTCTCCTCAATATTATTGACTTCAGGCGTCTTAATGATACAATGATAAATATATGGGCTCTTGATGATTGTTTCCATGCCCATGATCATACTTTAGAATCTCCTATTATATCCAATTTTACTTCCACCGATTCCACCTTTCTGCATGTGTTGGTAAGCAAACCACTAATATACTTGCTTCTGCTGATGATGAATCCCCTACTTTGGTATTTTAGTATAATGATCACAATAATCATACCAGAGTTGTATGTTATTAAAACTCTGACTGGACAAGATCTCCTTCTGATAAAAGATCCACTTCGAGATATTGTGCTTCTATTGGTGAAAATTTTATCTCTTGAAAGAGCAAGAAACAAAATGTTGTGACGAGATCTAGTGGAGACGCAAAATATAGATATATAGCCTCAGGTACTTGTGAGCTTATTTGTCTTAAACAATTGCTTAAAGAATTGAAATTTGGAGAGGTCACTCAAATGACACTCATATGTGATAATCTAGGTGCTTTTCATATTATTCAAATTTCATCCTTGTCCTCATCCGGCTTAACCGTTTTTGACAAAATGGACGAAGGCTCTGAATTGAGAGCTCCTCAATAAAGTCCGCTAGGTGGTATTCCATATCTAAATTTAATGGAGGCATATGTGCAACTTTAAAAGACATCTACTGGTTACATTATCGTGACTCTCTATGCATGTCGGGTCCTTTGTGGCGCTCTAAAACAACTTTCGACCTAAATCTACCGAGTTCGTGATTGTGCAGAGATTCTTGGTGGCGAACTTCTTGTATTGATTGAGAGACGTCAACAGGCTTCTCTGGAACAGGAGGCCAAGATTCAATGACTTGCTCAGTACGCTGAACTTGCAAGTTCTATCGTAAACTTTGTTGGGATCAATTTGTTGTTTAATCCTGTTGTAAGGTTGCAATCCACTCATGAAGAGCATGCAGCTCATTACAATGATCGCGTTAGGCCTGCATCTTATCTCGTATGCGAGCAATAACATTCTGAACGCTAACCTCATTCCTTTGGAGAATAATCTCCATATGGGCTTTAAGAGCATTAAGAGAGGATGGGTCTATCTCGTGATATGATGAAATGGAAACAATGATATGACTTCTGGTAAGTATCATATGAATTGTGGTTTAGGAGTAACTTCATCCAAACCCTACGATGGATGTCAAATATTCTTACTGAAATTGAGTTTGAACCGTTCGAGGTAGATTATGGTTGACTTTTAGTGAATCGAGCTTTGACTGAATTGGATCCCTTTTGACAATGGTTACTGAACTTTGATGATGAAGTATCGAGTGGAGATCCACCTACAAGTTAGTAAGAATTTAAATAAATATATAATTAATATTTAATAAATAGATATGAGATTGAAAGAGTATCCCTTGAAAAATAAAACTATATTTATAGATTTTTGTGCCTAATTCAAGTTGTTACTTTATATTGAATTAATCCTTGTAACATAAATTGATTTTAAATCCAATTTGAATTATTTGGGTAGGTAGGTATTTAGCTTGTCTTTTCAAGTAAATAATATCATATTTTGTTAGTGTCTCATATCTTTTCAATGGAATACTATTATATTCTTATTTTATAATACTTGATATTATTAATTGATTTTTTTCACCAAATCTAATATAATTCAAAATAAATTTATTATACTCCTAATATAAACACGTGTACTATTCTATTCTCGTCTTTACCATCCCTTCATATAAATAATAGACTAGTACGTAACCCTACTTCCATGAATAGAAGCATTAATCTACACAGGTCCAAGAAAATCAAAATTTTGACTAGAGCAGTGCAATATTATTTTTTCCGTTTAAGAATGTAAAATCATTAGTTTAAATGTGTTATTTTTTTTACTTTTCGTTGTTGATGTGTAAATGAAGAATAATATACCATAGCATTAAATTAGTTTCTATACTTTTAGTTGTAGATACTTTGCTTTCTCTTGGTTTCTAATATGTATGAAGGAACAAACAAAAAAAATTAAGATTGTAATTTTGCATTTTTTTATTTTAATTTTTTTTTCTTCCCTTACACTAAACAAAATGAATATTTTCACACAATTAAAAATTTTCACACGTCTCTCTCTTCATTGTCTTGAATAAGTCGCCATGACCCTATAAAATAATTTAATACTCCAAATTATAAAATTCACAATTTTAATAAGAATTATACGGTGAAAAATATCAATACTACTCTTGATTATTGAAGAAAAATTTTGTTGTTTGGTTACAATTTTCGTTGGGAATCCAGCATTTAATTTGGAAAACAGTGATATTTACTTATTTGTAGTTTAGTAAGACTTTCAATTTCTAAGATGGAGAAACCTAAGAATAAAAAAACAAATAATATAAGGCTGTCTTTTGCTGTTTTTCAACCCTTGCTTCTTTTTGTTTTGAAAATTTTCCTTGTCTGAATTCAAAGGGGAAAAAATGGATATTACACATAATTGTATTTTGAATCTGTTGTCCAAATTCAATGTTTTCTATAACTGATTGGCCTTAGTTTCTTTCTTCGTTTGAAAAAACCCTTTTCGTAATTACCTACCGTGTTAAACGATGAGTAGATTCAAATAATTGAACAAAATATGACTGAATCTTTACTTTAGTGTTAAAATATTTAGTTATTTAACTGTTAATTGGTTAACAATATTACATTAATTTTTAATTTCACAAAGAAAATTATCATTTAATTTAATCGTAAATGTTAATATAAAGTTAATATGTTTCACAATATTTTGTACTTCAAAAAATAAAACAAATGTTTTATAGAAATAGATATCAACATTATTAACAATGCACTCATACTGAGGAATTACGTTAACAGAAATGAATAACTAGTTTTATAGTAGTGCTGAAACTGCCCATCGTTTTAAGAATTTTTTTTTTAAAGATGAGATATGTGTCCCGTCTTCATATTTGTTTGCTTGAAGAAATAAATTTAAGTGAAATAAAAATTAAAATATAAGAAGAGTTAAGTTGTTTAAATTAAGTGAAAGATATTAACATTTGAATGTAAATTTTATAAAAGTTGATAAATTATAAAAGTTGATAAGTGATATGATAAGTACGATAGATATTACAAATAATTAAAAATAAAATATTAATTTATTGAAAGTGATTAATGAATTATTATTTTTTATTAATATAATTATATGATTATTAATTATTTTAAAATTTAAAAGTAATTTATTATTGTTAATATTATTATATAAACTTATTTTGATGATTATTATAATTTTTAATTTTATTATTTTTATTATTATAATTATTATTTATGATTTTACACTTATTTTAGTTTTTAATATTAATATAATTAGTATTTTATTTTTATAATTATCTTATTTTTATTATTATTAATAACTTTAATGTTAATATTTTTTTCATTAATATTTTGTTATTTTTATTTTATAATTTTCTTAAATTTATTATTATTTTAATAATAATATTTATTATTAATACGTATTATTATTATATTGTATTATATTATTATAATATAAATATAAATATTAATAAATTTATAATAAGATTAATTATATAAAAAAAGAAAAAAAACAATATTTCTCAACAAATCTTCATTGAAATGCGAAGAAAGAATACAATTAAATTTTATTTCATCTTTTATCATTTATTAATATTTTAATATTTTATTTATCGAATTTGTAGCTCTTATCACATCCCATCGTATGTCATCCTATGTCATCCATCCTTACAAATCTATCTGTCGAAACAAACAGATAGTTAGTGTTTGGATAGAAAATTGTAAAAGTACAATTCATTTTTTTAAAAAAAAAAAAAAGTTTTGAGATGTTTATTAACAAAATTTGAATTATTTAAAAATAAAGAATTTTATAATCTAATTAAATAATTAGAACTTGAAATTATTTATATTATCAAACTTATATATCTTCTCTTTATATTCTCTTAATTTTGATGGGGAATTGTTGACTTGACTAAGATTAAAATATTTTGAATGATTAGGATTGATGTTAATTAAAATTTTTTATTGATATTACTAAGAGTTATTTTTTTTTATTTGAACTCTTAATAATGCATTTGTTATTGTTATAGGTCATTATAATTTTTTTTAGGTTCAAAATGAAGTTATGGGGTGCAAAAAATAATCTACTTATGATTTAAAAATTGTATAAATACGGGTCCATTAGGAGAAGACCAATTCAACTATTAAAGAATCACATCTCACATAAATTGTTATTCTCTACAACCATATTTGACTATGGGAAGTTCTTAAAATTTAGTACTAGATCACTAATAATAACTAAGTTCCGTTTAAATTTGACATCGAAATATATAGAAGAAAAAGTATAAATATAAGGTATTGGGGCATGAAAAAAGGATCTTCTATTTGGGCTAGCCAAGAGCGATAAAAAATTTCAGCAACTAGAACAAATTGGCACCCATTGTGGAACAGGTAAATTTCCTACTCCCAATTGAGAGAAAAAAAGAACTCTGAGAGAAAAAACTTTAAGAGAAAAAACTTAAAAGAGAAAAACTATAAGCGTACACTTTGTGAGAAACCCTGGAGAAATGAGAAATAACAGACAACCTACACCAACTGGAGGAAACAACGACTCGCCAAATCTTCAACAAATTTTGGAAACTATAGCCAAACTGCAACAATGAAGAATTCAAGAAGCGAGCGGAAGACTAAGAGAGAGACAGAGAAGAAGCCCGCATTGTTCGATATACGCCAATAGGAGGGAGAACCACTTCAGGACTATCTTAACCGATTCTGTGAAGTTATGGTTAAGATAGATTCTCCAAATGAGGAGATGTTTGTTGAAGCATTTGTGAAGGGATTGTTTGTCAATCCTTTTAGCGAATCTCTTTTATGGATAATGGAAACCATTGCGGAAGTACATAGGAGAGCCACTACACATATTGAAGCAGAAGAAGTCATGAAGAAAAGCCAGGCAGAGGAGAGATGCCCTCTGATCAAATGCAGCTATCATCTTGGAGAAGGTAATCCGAGAAATGACAGAGGGTGAGTGGTGGATGAAAGACGATGTGTGTCTTACAGTGCTAAAACTCTGAACAAAGAAGGAGCTCCGATGATGGGCAGAAGGAGGACCAACTACTACAAGTTTACTGTATCAAAAAGAGCACTTTTGAAGGACCTGAAAGTGGCTGACAAGTTAAGTTCTCCTAGGTATCCGATAGGCCACTCGGCTTTAGAAGAGTGAATGGTGTGAATTCCATCAAGGGCATAGTATTGACAGTTGTTATACCCTGTCCAGGCAGCTGGCCAAGATGGTCGAAGAAGGAGAGTTTGATTATTACCTAGAGCCAACCTAGAAAATTCAAAGAAATAAGAACACACTGCAAGGTAACACAGAGAATGAGCAACATGAGTGGCCGACTCTAGGAGACCTCAATACCATTGTTAGACGGTTTGATAGAGGAAGAGTATGTTAACCTACTCATAATCCTGAGGAAGTTATTAAGCTCACGCTTAATCATTAATAATATATTTGTGTTTTTAAAGAAATTTTCTTTTGGTTTATGCACTTTGATAACTAAGTTTGATGAAATTGTTGTCTACAAATGTAGTCAAAAGGCATGTTACTAAAGCAGGTCACTGAATTGTGTGTCCCTAAACTAAAATGAACCACCAAACAGTGCATCACTAAAACGGGTCAGCGAATGGTGCATCCCTAAACGGATCATCGAATTGTGTATCCCTAAACAGGTCACCGAATGGTGCATCCCTAAAGCGGCTACCGAATGGTGTTTCCTAACTAAATGGATCACCGAATGGTGCGTCTCTAAAGTGGCCACTGAATGGTACGTCCCTAAAGTGGCCACTAAATGGTATGTCCCTAAACTAAAATGGGTCACTGAATGGTGCACCCCTAAACGGGTAACTGGATAGTGCATCCCTAAAGTGGCCACTTAATTATACATCCCTAAAATAGATCACTGAATGATGCATTCCTAAAGCGATCACCGAATGGTGCATCCCTAAACTAAATGGGCCACCGAATGGTGCATCCCTAAAGTGGCCACCGAATGGTGTGTCCCTAAAGTAGTCACCAAATGGTGCATCCTTAAACTAAAGTGATCGTTGAATGGTGCGTCCCTACAATAAGTCACCGAATGGTGTATTCCTAAAGTGGCCACCGAATGGTGCACCGCTAAACTAAACGGGCCACCAAATGATACTTCCATAAAGTGGTCATCTAATGGCGCGTTCCTAAAGTAGTCACTGACTGATGTGTTCCTAAACTACAGCGGCCATAAAATGGTGCGTCCCTAAACTAAACGGGTCACCGATTAGTGCCTCCTGAAAGCAGCCACTAAATGGCGCGTCCCTAAAACGAGTCACCAAAAGGTGCATCCATAAAGCAGCCACCGTCCCTAAACTAAACCGGGCACCAAATGGTGCATGTTAATGAATTGCAAAAACATGACGAAAAGGTGCATGTTAATAAAAATCACAAAGTAAAAGCCGAAAGGCATAATTATGCAGAAGTCGAAAGTCTCTATTATTGTAGCCGAAAGGCTCTAATAAGGTAGTCGAAAGGCTCGATGCTACGGTAGCTGAAAGACTCGATGTACAAAGCCAAAAGGCTCGATGATACGGAAGTCAAAAGGCTCGATGATACGGAAGTCGAAAGGCTCAACTAGGCAAAAGCCGAAAGGCTTAATGATATCAAAACCGAAAGTCATGACCGAAAGGCATGATAATACGAAAGTCAAAAATCATGCCTCCCCGAATCTTTGAGACATGCCAAAATCGGTCTACAAAAGTGTACCACTTTGGGGTTTCAAGATATGTTATCAACACATTTCAACACAAAGTCATAACTCAGAATAACAAGTGAATTACAAGTATATACCTAGTACATCTATTATGTTCAACTTGTGTGACGTTGATAAACTTTCATCTGCAATTTATGTAACTCAGAATGAAAATCAATAAACTTGAGTCGCATACAAAGGTGTTTTCGTAAACGTTACATTCGAAATGACTTTAATAGTCATTAAGAGAAACATTATGGGCCTACAAAGTCTTTTTGCCTATTCGGCTCAAGGCTTAGGGCTTTGTCTTGTTTAGGTCAGGGGTGAATTTTAAGCCTAAAATGGAATTATGAGGATGCAAAATGTAATCCACTTATGATTTGGAAATTGTATAAATATTGTCCTTCAGTAAAGACCCAATTAAGTGGTCTAGCTCAACTATTAAAGAACCACAACCTACATAAACTATCATTCTCTGCGACCATATTTGACTATGGACATTCTATTAAATTGTTAAGATTTAATACTAAATCTTTAATAACTAAGTTCTCTTTGAATTTGATATCGAAATACATGAAAGAAAAAAAAGTATAAATACAAGATATTAAAGTATGAATAAAGGATATTCTATTTGAGCTAGAAAAAACGATTAACACCTTAGTGGTTAGAACACTTTTTACCCAATATTTTTAGTTAAGATGTTTTCAACTAATATTAAGAAAATTATTTTTATGTGAATTAGATTTTTTTTTAATTGATGTGTCATAATTAAATTTTTGTGTGGCAATATCTATCGTCACTATTTTGATTTATAGACACAAGGACTTTTTTTTTAAAAAAAATATTAAATGAGAAATTTTTAATCAACATTAACTAAAATTGATTGTGAGCAATGTCAATAAAAAAACTTTTTAGCTAACTTCAAACAAATTTAATTAACAATGTTGTAAAATTAACGATGTATTATGATTGATATTAACTAAAAAAAGTTAATAGATGTTAATAGAAAAAAAATTCAGTTGAAAAAACTTATTAAATTTTGATTGAAAAATAACATCAACAAATAACCATTAAAAAATATCACCAATATTAATATTTTTAAATTATCAATAATTATATAATATTTAAATAATTTTCACATTCGATTATAATTGAAATAATTGATGTACAAGAAAAATAAAATTCAATTTAAATTAACTTATGCAAGAAAAACATTTAAAAATAAAATAATTTAAAATAAGATCAATTTAAGTTAAATATAATTGAATGTCTCTGTGAGATTTATTATTGTAACACAAATTAATCCTCTATTTTAAACTTTATTAAAATTATAATTACTTAGTATTAAAGGAAATAAGAAAGTGGATATAGATATAGATATAATTGTTATTATTAAATGGAAACAGATTTGTAACACAAATTTTATAATCATTCAATAACAAAGATAGAAATGGATATATATTCATACTTTGGATAAGAGGTTTAAAAAGAGAATAAAAATAGATATAAACAAATCCCAATCCCATTGTAATTTCTAATAAAAAGTCAAATCCAATTTGACTCAAGGTAAAAAATGCGGCTGTAAAAAAAATGGTCAAACACCCATTGAAAGTTTTTAGTTTAAAGCTGAAAATATATGGTACAAAGTGATTCACACACAAATACAAACTAGAACAAACTTATCCACATTGGGAAATATAATTGGTTACTATAAAATGCATTTATATAATCATGACAGCAAATTTGATTACTTACTGTGTCTCCTTATTTATCTACTAATCTGATTTAACTGTGTGAAATTAACAAAGTGTTGAATAAAATCAATGACTTAGCTGGAATAACAATGACAAGGTTGACTGACTCTGTTTTGTGATCCTTAATTGACACGTTGATCAGACTTTATAGTCTTCCCTGAACCCTTTTTCACGCCTTCTTCCTCCTTTAATCTCCCATTTCTCTTCATTCTTCTCTTCACTTTCTCCATGCCAATGCCAACCACCATGAACACTATCACTTCCTCACATTTCTTCCTCCTTTCACTCCTTCCATTTTGCTTCACATGCCTTGCTTTTGGACTCACACTGTCAGAGAATGAAGGTAGCACATGCATGCAAAATATATCTCTTGAAACAAATTAAAATTTTTGCTTAAGTGATCACATTGGCCATAGAACTTCAATTTGTGTGTTCATTTTAGTGTCAGTGCTGAAGGATATAGCTATAACACTTGGAAAGAAGAATTGGAACTTCAGTGTAGATCCATGCACCTGGAACCAAACACTACTAGACAATATGATTTTTTGCAATTGCCGAAGAACCAATGACAGCTTCTGCCATGTTGAGAAAATGTATGTCCCTTTCTCTTCACTGCCTTCATTTTTGAGAGTTTGTCACTCCTTGTGTATTGCTTTAGCTTCTCATTCACATAAAACTACAATAATTGTTGTGTTTAATAATATTAAATTAAAATTTAAGTTTTTATAATGTTTTATTTTTATATATATATACACACATTTATCCTTCTAACTATTTTTCAATTTTTGGTGACAGAGCTCTGAAATCACAGAGTCTTCAAGGCAGTCTCCCCCCACAACTGAACAAATTACCTTATCTGCAAGAAATGTATTTCATACCCTGAAGAATAGTGTGAAGTAATGTGTATGCTAATGTTTCACTGTGAATCTGATACATTGCTTTGTTCTGTTTTTACTCACTTTGGTACAGTGAACTCAGTCATAACTACCTTAGTGGTTCAATTCCTAGAGAATGGGGCTCCTCCAACCTTCAAAAAATGTGTGCTTCTCTTTCCACTCATGAATTATCTCATTATGTCTTTAGCATATGATTCTTACATGAGGGTATTGTTTTATTGGTGTCTTGTGTTGTGTAGCATAGCATGTGTGTGAGAAAGACTATATAATTTAGCTATACATGTTGGGTTTAGGGTTTAGATCCCTAAATCTAAGCGAGATTCACAAATAACATGTTTTAAGATTTTGTGTTGAGAGTGGTGTTATTTCCTTAAGCGGATCTGACTCTTGTCTCATTTTGTTTGATTTCTCCCGTTTTTTTTTTTTCCTCGATTTTTCCAACAATACATCCTTTTAACATTTTTATCTAAAGCATTATATCTCAGTGTTGAAATTCATGTGGGTTTCATCTTTGAGTTGCTTTGTTTCATGTTACATGAATCTAATCTGTGTTTTCCTTTAGTTCACTTCTTGGAAACAGACTAACTGGTCCAATCCCAAATGAGCTGGGAAACCTCGCCAATCTTACGCGCTTGTGAGGTTCTACTTTTCTCATTGATTGAGATTCTGTGTATATATTTCAATGTAACGTAACTTCAAATGCACAGGATCCTTGAGTCCAATCAATTATCTGGAAATCTTCCTCCAGAGCTTGGAAATCTTGTCCGCGTTGAAAAACTGTAAGCCCTTCATTTTAGTTCCCTTTGTTATTAAGAAACATTGTTGTTTCATTGTATTCAATTTTGCTGTTTAGTCCTTCATTTTAGTTCCCTTCAACAATCAAGATTATGTCAGGACAATGAAAGTGGATTTGTTTTCCTCTAATGTTGACATATTGTTGTTTGATATAAAAAGTGTTTCACCTGAGTTTTGTATATAGTAGTTGTTAAGTTCATGATAATGAAAAATATCAATGCTGATGATTTGTTGTTACTACAGGCATCTAAGCTCCAATAACTTCACTGGTCAATTGCCAGAAAATCTTTCAAGTCTTACTGCAATGATGGAATTGTATGGTTCTTATTTAAATTTTTGTAGTTACTTAGAATTATGTTATAAATTTTGGTTCGGAACTGACAGTAACTTTGCATGATTGTTCGCACATGAGGCAGCCGAATTAATGACAACCAGTTATCTGGCAACATACCTGATTGGATTCAGAATTGGACAAGTCTTAAACAACTGTACAAACCATATTCAATTTATCTGTTTTTTATTGTTATTGAAGTTTGATTTTATTTCAACTGTTGATCCTTAAATATGATCAAATGTATTCTTATTTTGAAGATATATGCTAGGGAGTGGTTTGAGTGGACCAATTCCTCCTGGAATTTCACATCTAAACTTAACCGACTTGTAAGCATGAACTTCTTATATAAGGGTTTTGTAGTTGTTCTTGTTTTAAGTTTTATAGTCTCTATTTGAGATAATCATGGCTGAAATTACCATAAAAGTTTTTTGACACTGGTCAATACAAGTTTTTTGACAGTACTAAATTACCATAAAAGACTATACAAAAGTTTAAACTTATTTCTGATAACTAAAACTTTGAACAAAGATGATTAGAGGGACTAAATAAATAGTTTAATCTTTCATTTGTAACTAAGGCCCCAACCTAAATTTCTCTAACTGTAGTTGTTTCATCCTTTAAATATGAAATGCAGGAGGATTAGTGACTTGAATGGACCTGATTCAACTTTTCCACCACTTGAAAATATGAAATATCTGAAAAATTTGTGAGTGAATTGTCTTATTCTAATTTTTCTTTGGGGTCAGTGCCTCACTGTAGGTACTGATTTGAGAACGACTAAATCTGAAGAATGAGATATTGATAATTTGTTATTACAGAATTCATATATTTGATTGTTTAATAGGATATTAAGGAGTTGCAATATCAATGACACATTTCCTCAGTATCTTGCAGACCTGTCGAATTTGAAAATTTTGTAAGTGCTAATTCACTTTTATTTCAATGATATGTTGATTTTATCTTTTTCTAAGATTTTTGAAAAGTTTAAACCAACCTACCAATAAGATCCTAGGGTTTGTTTGGAGTTAACTTCTCTATAAATATTTTCTGGAAGAGAAAAAATACAAAGAAACAATGAAATCAATTTCTTTTACTTTAAAATTAATTTATTTATGAGTAAAAATCAGATTTGAAAAAGTTGATAAAATATTATTTTTTTAAAGTTAGCTTATGCATAAACTAATTTTAAGTGGAGGACTGATTTTATTTTAAATTCTTATTTTTCTCTCAAATGAATGCCTACGGATTCTCCAACAGATCCAACAAAAGTTTTTGTTTCAGGTCTTTTCATGTTGAACAGTGTCAAATTGCATGGATGATGGCTCTGTGCATTTTATACTAATCTCTCTGATGGATATAACATAGCATGCTTCTTGTGGTCCTCACATGTAGAAAATACATCTTTTGATGTTTCTTCTTGGTACTTTTTTTAACATATTTTGGGATAAAATTTCTCTTTCAGAGACCTAAGCTATAACAAATTATATGGACCAGTGCCAAGCAACCTTCAACAACAATTAATAGTAGCAGCCAACATGTAAGACGTTTTAACATTTCCTGTTAATTTTAGTCCAAAACAGGAAGAGATACTATTTTGGTTGTTGAATTAAGTAAGATAATATTTAGATATTATACTTTAGCTGCTTACTTTAACTAAGAAAACGAAAAAGTGACAAAAAATTATGTTCATAAATACAGGTTACTTATTTTGATCATGAGAAATGAACATACACATCAAATATTGAAGCTTCTTAAAAGTTCTGACCTATTATTCATATGAATTTTTCTAGATTTGTGCTATACATGGATAGTGTCTCTACAAGGACAAAATAAGTTTTAGGTTCTATATGGTTTCACATGTTAATTAATGTCATAAATCTTTGGAGCTAGCATCTCTAACTAAATCAAGATATGTATGTATTTATGCTAAATAACTTATTTTGTTAGGGAGAGGATCATTTGAACAATTCAAATAAATCAATTTTATTTAGGAAAGAAAAAGAAAGCATGGTTGGGAATCATTACAGTACAGATAACTAGATTATTTGTCTTTTGATATCTTCCTCAGTAAGTGATGTGCTCTCAGCTTTGGTTCTTGCAAATTATTTTACTTTAGGTATTGATAAAAAAGAAAATTGCTTTAGATATTTAGCAGGAAACTTCTTCACTGGACCGGTGCCTGAGTGGACAATGGACAACAAGAGAAGTTTGTGAGTCCTATTTTGAACATTACTCATATACCCTCTTGAATAATTCAGATATTTGTGGTTGCAGAACTTTTACAGTCACTGATTTTCTTTTTCTCAAAGCCAAGTGACAAGACTTTCATTTTATTTATTTTTTACTTGGAACTGTAAATTTACTTTTTCTATTTTGTATCTCATACAGAATATTAGTCTCTGTATAATTTTTCTGCAATGAGAAAGATGTAGTCTATGTTAAATAAAATAATATTTTAGATGTCCAATTAACATGAAAATTAATAAGGATAATCAAATAAGTTATGCTCAGGAATTTAGTTTCACAATCACCTCTTCTACCATCTGGGTTTCAATAACCTCAAAAATGTTTATCTCCTATTATTGATTTGTTTAACCAGTATTTCAAAACATCAATATTATCATAGTTTATCATTTCTCATTTCATCATCAAATTGTTAGTGGAATGCTTCATGTAACATTATGTCCAAAAGATAATTAGTATTTTTATATAGTTAGCAAAAAAAACTTTTGTATCACTCTTGTAAATCATTTTGACTTTTTGGTCAAGCATTCAATCCTTTGGAAAGCAAAGGAAAGAAGTATTTATATCAAAAATAATTTTATTGGCCTAATGAAATTGTTTCATCTTCTAAGTTTCTGTATTACCCTGTTCTGATTATGCAGAGATCTTTCATATAACAACTTTAGTGTTGGAAACCAAGAGCCAAAGGCATGCTACCAGCAAAATGTGTATGAAAACTTATATCCATGTGATATTTTGTTTTCTGTCAATCATGAAGTTATCTGGGCGTTAACTAAGTCTTTCTTTGTCATAGGAACTTGTTTGCAAGCTTCTCAAGGAATAACTTGTGAGTTTTATATCTCATTTGCTAACTCTTATAACATGTAGATATAGACTCTTTAACTTTTTCTTTCTCTTGTGTAACTTATGTTGTGATTTTTATCCACTTTGTGCTCCCTCAGAGGACCAGTGTCTTGTGACAGCAGCAATAGAAACTGTACTAAAAGTAAGTTAACAAAATATGTAACTTCTGTAAACTCAATGGTCTTACTTATATTGTAATTCTCTTTTGCCAACGTCTGCAACAACATAAGTTGTCTTTCTTATCTGGATTCCTCAAATAGTGTGAATGAAATATTATAATTTGAATGAATTTCCTTCCTTAATTACATTTCTTTTTGTGCTTGACTTTTGTAATGGTTTTGAATATTGACCCTTTGCTTCTTGCTCCAGAAGTTACATCTCTACACATAAATTGCGGTGGAAACCAGACTACTATTGGAGGTATAACATATGATGAAGATCTATATCCTGCTGGACCAGCAGTATATATACAAAGTGGAAAGAATTGGGCATTGAGCAACACCGGTCACTTCATGGACAATCCTAATCCTCCACCCTATACCACAAAAAATAAAACTAGGCTTTACATGACCAATGCTGAACTATACAAGAATGCACGTGTTTCTCCTATTTCATTGACTTATTATGGATTTTGCTTAACAAATGGAGTCTACACAGTAAAGCTTCACTTTGCTGAGATAATGTTCACTGATAACAGCACATACAGCGACTTAGGGAGGCGGGTATTTGATGTATACATACAGGTACAGCATTTTAACCAAATAGTCACTAGTTTGGTTAGGATCATCATCTAAAAGTTAAAAGTTTAGAGAAGTTATACCAGAACTTTTACAAGTTAGTTTATGCATAAGTTAATTTTAACTTATAGCGAAATTCATTTCATTCCTTTTTCTTTTTTTTTTTCCTCTCCTAAAAGTCTTTATGGAGATGTTTATCAAACCAGAAGAACATTAATGCAATCAGTTCATTGACTTCATAAGTAAAATCAGTTGCTTCTATTTTGAATAGAATTCATTAACAAAACTCATTTAGGCTTCTATTTGAAACATTATAGGGAGAGAGAGTGTTGAAAGATTTTAACATCGCAAATGAAGCACAAGGAGTTGGAAAAGAAGTCATAAAAGCATTTCTTGCTCAAGTGAGTGGTAATGACCTGGAGATCCGCTTCTACTGGGCAGGCAAAGGGACAACATATATACCATATAAATCAGTAAATGGTCCTCTTATATCTGCCATTTCTGTAACACATGGTGGATTTTCATGTAAGTGTTAATTTTTATATGTTCACCTTTAAGGTATTATCTGATTCATGTGCCTCTATCTATCTAATAATAAAACAGATTCTCCAGGTCGAACCAAAACAAAAGAAGACTCAACAGGTGGCATTCCTGCAAGACTTATCGTTGTCATTGCAGTTGCAGTGGTGATTGTTGTCATCTTGATTACTGTTAGTGTACTTCGTTGGAGGGGTTTCATTAGTCATTATTGTCATCTTGATTCTTGTTGGCATTCTTTGGTGGAGGGGTTAAGGTCTAACTCAAAATTCGGACGTCATTTTGGGGGAAATGAAAATTTATCAATGAAAGGTAATCACAAAGTAACATTTGGTATCATGATTTCCGTTCTCCAATCATTCACCTGAACCATTTGAGAATCATCAAGCACAACATTGATTTTTTTATTCATGAGATCCAACCATTCATTCTAGTAGCTTATCTTGCTAATTCTATTTGATAAAAATAAAGGACAATGAATGGACAATCTAATCAAAACAATGATATGCATATGTTTCCTCCTTTTCTGAGCTATGGTGGTGGAATAACGTCTTTTCTTCCAATAGCTTAATGACACAAAATTTCACAGGAATATATATATATATATATATA
>Ga0209700_102791_pt1 | contig 34818 bp, 20 predicted proteins | sample SiratroredBW_FD_187528 | JGI IMG/M metagenome (GOLD analysis project Ga0209700, IMG submission 187528) | Root nodule microbial communities of legume samples collected from California, USA - Siratro red BW (SPAdes) (version 2) | ecosystem: Host-associated > Plants > Roots > Nodule | place: USA...
TATATTTTTTTTTTATATATATATATATATATATATATATATATATATATATATATATATTTTATTTAGTAATATTCTATAAGATATGATTGATTATATTAAGTAGGTATTGATTGTATTAGCGGATCTTGAACGGATCTGTAGGAAAAAATTTAGGGAAAAACTGTTGTATATATTTTAATATTCTGAGAAATAAAGGAGTGAGATATTTTGTCATGGTGTCAGAGCATACCCATATACACCCAACATATTGAATCATAGCTGAAGAACCCAATGATGACACTTGCCAACGAAAAACCATCTCACCTTACGACATAACCACTCTTAACAATCTTGGTCGCTTGATTACGCAGATACAATTGAAGGGCGAAAATTATGATGAATGGGCTCGTTCGTTAAGAACGGCTTTGAGAGCGATGAAGAAATTTGGCTTTATTGATGGATCAATCAAGAAGCCGTTAGATGACTCAACGGATCTTGAAGATTGGTGGACCATTAATTCCTTATTAGTGTCCTGGATTTAAAACACAATTGAATCATCTCTCGGCTCAACGATCTCACATGTCGAGATAGCTCAATGACCGGTTTTCAGTGGTCAATGGACCAAGAATTCAACAAATCAAATCAAGTCAAATCTTGTTGAGTGCAGACGAAAAGGAATGAACATTGTCAATTACTACAGAAAGCTGAAACAGTTGTGGGATGCAATGGTAAGTTATGATCAGTCGCCAACTTGTAAATGTGGATGATGCACATGTGATTTTGGATTGATTCTTGTCAAGAAACGAGAAGAGAAAAGGGTACATACCTTTATTATGGGGTTAGATGACACAGTATATGACACTAATATTTTGGAACACGATTCGTTGCCGAACCTAAACAATGTTTACTCGATTCTAATTCAAGAAGAATGAATACAGACCATGGCACGTGGGAAAGAAGACAGAGGAGAGGTAATGGTTTTTGTTGTTCGTAGTCGAGTGGATGGGAAAGATAAAACAATGATTTGCTCCCATTGCAAACGTAGTAGGCAAGATGCAAATTTTTGTTTTGCACTCATTGGATACCTCAAGTGTTGGGGTGATAGACCGTGCACTGACGGAAAGAATGGAGGTCATGGTAGGGATCGCAATCCTCGCTACAGTGAACAGAAGAAGGGGAAGGCTCAGACCGTGGTGCTATGCGGGTCAATGCAGCCCAGGCCATACCTAGAAGCTCAACCATAGAAAGTACATCAGATGGAAATGACGTAGAATCTCTTGGGTTGAGCCCTGATCAACTTTAAGCACTAATGAAATTGCTAAAAGATCAAAATAATCATCCAACTGAAAAGATGACCGGGATACCACATATTTCAACTTTGAAAGTTGACAAAGGGGTGTCTTTGGATCTTTGGATCTTTGGCATCAACAATTGGGGCATCCATCTATGCAAGCTACCAAGATAGTTTTAGGTGTAGACCTAAAGAAAGGTATTGAAAATTTGAATAAATGTTGTGATGTTTGTCAAAGAGTAAAACAAACGAAAAATAAATTTTCCGTAAGTGATTTTAGAGCATATGATGCTTTTGAATTAATACACTGTGCTTTATGGAGCCCTTATAGAAATGTCTCTTCATGTGGAGCATCCTATTTTTTGACTATTGTTGATGATTACTATAGAGCTGTGTGAATTTATTTGCTGATTGGTAAGAAAGAGGTGTTAAGTATTTTGAAAATGTTTTTCTCCATGGTGGAGTGTCAATTTAATAAACAAGTGAAAATTATAAGGACCAACAATGAAACATAATTTACTTGCATGAAAAATTATTTTCTTGAAAATGGAATAATTTTTCAAACATATTGTACGGGGATACCACAACAAAATGGGCGTGTTAAACGTAAGCATCAACATATATTAGATGTAGCTCGAGCTTTGAGATTTCAGGGATGTTTACCTTTTGAATTTTGGAGAGAATGTGTTCTCACGACTGGTTACTTGATAAATAGAACCCTTTCCTCAATTTTGAATAGAAAACTTCTTATAGAATGCTTTTTGGTTGTGATCCTACATATGATCATCTACGAGTTTTTGGATCATTATGTTATGCTCATACACATGGGAGGTTAGGTGATAAATTTGATTTCGAAGTAGAAGATGTATTTTTGTTGGATATCCATATGGGAAAAAGGGATAGCGTTTGAATGATGTAGAAACCAATGAATTTTTTGTCTCATGATACGTCAAAGTTCTCAAAAACAAACTTTGTTTTTTAGACAAAATTTGTTACGACACACACAATAATGTAGTAAATATAAAGACTTTGGCATGCCAATTTGTTTCACTACACCATTTATCACTGTAGACAGCAACTAAAAAGTGTTGCCTAAAGTTAAAAAAATGTGGCCTTATTTATAGGAAACGATTTTCTGGTCATAAAGTATGTAGTCATGGCTTTGCTCAAAGATTAAGATTTTTTTCCTAAATTGTGACATTAGACTGATACAATAAGCTACAATTTTTTGTCAATGTTTAGGTCACATTTTCTTTTATCTACTTCCAAATGAGACAAACTCACAAACTAAATTTGTATTAAAATATTTTGGAAATTCATAATGATGAGGGACACCGTTTTTGCAACGTGACTTTCATGTCACATGGTTGGAACTCCTTTAGTTAGTCTTTCAAGATCCTAGGCGTCGTTAGGCATGAGGAATTTCTAACCAACATATGTCATTTTAATTTATCGAATGTGATCGTTGAAATTCCTTTAGTTGGCATTTTAAGATCCTAACATCTGCTTTATGTCTCTTGGAGTAACTCATCTATTTTTCTAAATAACTCCTAAAATCAAGCAAACAAACCATGTGCAAATTCCTTAATTTAATGAGTCACTTATGAGACTTGTTTATTTAAAATTTAACTAAGTAATAATCATAGGCCTAATTAATCTTAATTAGTTTTATGAATGTACTTAGAAGTTTAAGCTTTCAAGATACATGAAAATATCTCTTCCACATCCTAGATCAGCAAATAAGAGTCACTCCCTATTATAAAAGTCACTTTTCAAAAATTAAATAAAATTTTCTTTTTATTAGTTCAACTTTGAGATCATAAGAGTTTCTCTAATTTTGTTTTGATTCTTATTTTGAAAAGATTTATCAAACTAGAAATATTCTTGCATTTATCATTTAGAATTCATCACAAAGGTTTCTCTCCATTTCAAAGTCTTAATCTATTTTTTAATTCATTTGGTTACATGTTTTTGTTTTTTCATTTTTAAGAGATGACCATGGTTTCTATTTTCTTCGACCATTGGAATCTTGTCTAGCATGGTTTCTGGAGTTCCTGGCATAATGTATGTATCTGAAAATATATTCAAAGTAGAAAAAAGTATTTAAATAATTTTGAGTAGAAATTATGTAGTTGCATTTTTTATTAAGTAAAAAAATATTTTTATTTATTGAAGAATATATCTTTTTAATTAAAAATAGTTAAAAGAAATATTTCTTTTATATAGTTTTTTAGATATTTATAAAATAATTTCTTTATTTAATGTAGTAGTTTTCGTAAAATTCTAAGTATACCTGGAACACATTACGAATGTTGTCTTAAATTTGTAAACAGATTATAATTTTAATACAAAGCAAAATTGTTAAAATGGCATACTTTGGAACAAAAAGAAATAAAATGTGTAAAAAATAACTTCATAAGTGAAATTTACGGAATGAAAAAAAAGAAACGGTAGATTTATTTTATTTATTTCTTTATAGTAGTCTTTTAAAGATTTTTATTTAAGTAAAAGCAGCTATTTAATTTTTATATTATTTAAACTGAGTTACCTATTGTACTTTTTTTAATTTTGTTAATCGTTGTCATTATATTTAAAGGTACCCACATTTTTATAATATTAAAATGATATAATTTCAATAAAATATGTTTGATTTTATAAGAACGATTAAAAAAATATTTGATGGCTACTTTTAATTGGTGAAGTTGTATACTGTATTTTATTAAATAGGCAAATTATCTTTATTTATTAAAAATAAATTCTCCAATTAAAAAGTTGTATTTCCTTTATATAATGAGAAATATAACTATTTTTATTTCATTCCATATTAATTAAATTAAGGGTATAATTAAAAAAATGTTATCTTAAAATTTAAAAAAATAACAGATAGAAGTGAACAATTTTTTTTAAAAAAGAAATCAACCATTAAGAAGGGAGAATTATTGAATAAATTGTTAAACTAAGGAAACAAAAAAATATATAATTATATATTTTACATTACCAAGTAGAAGTGAGATTTGATTCTGATAATCACCAATCAACAAACTATATTAATTATTTTCATTTATTTAGCCCTGTAATCGCACATTTTGATAAATTTTTGAAGCCAATGAACGGTTAAGTAAAAAAAGAAAGAGGTGCAATATCACACGTGAGCTTTGACAGTGGAATCAATGGCATTGATTCCTTGGAGCTTCTCCACCTACTCAACTTGTTAGTTGCATAAATTTTTTCACACGTTTACATCATAATCAAGTGTTTGCTTTGGTAGTTGTTGAAGTTGGTGTGCTACACAATCTTGGAACTTCAACTTGGTCTATAGTGTACTTGTGTATATAATTAACGTTGTTTGTACGTGTTCTTTTTATGCATAGAATACTCTCTGGGATACCCAGATCTCAATTTTCTTCACTTCTTGCATCAAAAAACCAGGTTTGTTTTGACACTAGCTTCTGTTTTTGCCTTTTGTTTATGCAGTGCTAACTTCAGTGTAGTTGGATTGGTGGTATGTGTGATCAGTGAACTTGTTTAGTTTGCTCAGAAACTGTACTTGCATTTTTGTTTTTGTAGTGGTTTTTGGTTAATGGCTTTGATGATGAGATGGGTTTGTTGGGCAATGGTATCTGTGGTCTAATTTCTTGGTTTATATGAATGTTAGATTTTACTATGTAGTAATATTAAAGTAAAAAATGAAACAAATTAATGGAAATGTTGGTAAGAAGATGAATCTGTTTGATTGCAATCTGCATATTGAATGGTTTTATTTTAACATTATGCTTTCTTTCAAGCAATAGCTCTTGTTTGATCTGTGCAATTCCAGAAAACTATATACTTCTTTGGAACTTGTGGTTGATATATCTTGCTTTGGATAATTGAATGCTGATCTTGAACTCTGAATCTTATTTTTGAAGTTGGGGTACTCTTGTGTTTTGGGAATCTCAATTTCTATGCGAAAAGTACAGTAATCAACCATTACACCCTTTTTCATCTGAGTTTTTGAATTGCAAGACTCCTTTTTCCGAGACTCCTTTTTCCCCTAGTGTACATTTTAGAGGTTGTAGATGCCTCAAACAAAGTTCCAATTGTCCTCTTCGATTGTGGTGTACACCTTCCGTTTTTTCTTGACAAATTAAAAGTTCATGCTTTGTGCTTATTATTTACCTTTATACATTTTATCTCGTGAAATTTCCAACATTGAACAGGAAAAGTAGTTATGGCTCAACCTACAAACCTCACAAGAATAGGCCTAGCTGGTCTGGCTGTGATGGGCCAAAACCTTGCTCTCAACATAGCTGAAAAGGGCTTTCCCATTTCTGTTTACAACAGGACCACATCCAAGGTTGATGAAACAGTGGAAAGAGCAAAACAAGAAGGAAAACTTCCTGTGTATGGTTTCCATGATCCTAAGTCCTTTGTTCAATCCATTCAGAAACCAAGGGTCATAATAATGCTTGTTAAGGCCGGGGCACCAGTGGACCAAACCATCAAGACCCTCACTGCATACTTGGAAACGGGTGATTGCATCATTGATGGTGGCAATGAGTGGTATGAGAACACTGAGAGAAGAGAGAAAGCTATGTCTGAACTGGGTTTGCTCTACCTTGGAATGGGAGTCTCAGGTGGTGAGGAGGGTGCAAGACATGGTCCCTCTTTGATGCCAGGTGGTTCATTTGAGGCTTATAAATACATAGAAGACATTCTGCTCAAGGTGGCAGCTCAAGTGTCTGATAGTGGTCCTTGTGTGACTTACATTGGCCAAGGAGGATCAGGCAATTTTGTGAAGATGATCCACAATGGAATTGAGTATGGTGACATGCAACTCATTGCTGAGGCGTATGATGTGCTGAAGTCAGTTGGGAAGTTGTCAAATGAGGAGCTGCAAAGTGTGTTCTCAGAGTGGAACAAAGGGGAACTCCTGAGTTTCCTCATTGAGATCACAGCAGACATATTTGGAATCAAGGATGACAAAGGAGAAGGGTATTTGGTTGACAAGGTTCTGGACAAAACTGGCATGAAGGGTACTGGCAAATGGACTGTGCAACAAGCTGCTGAGTTATCAATTGCTGCTCCCACAATAGAGGCTTCTTTGGATGCAAGGTTCCTCAGTGGATTGAAAGAGGAGAGAGTTGAAGCTGCAAAGTTGTTCAAGTCAATTGGTTTAGATAGCATCTTGAATGACCAACACCAACACCAAACTGTTGACAAGAAGAAGCTAATTGATGATGTTAGGAAGGCTCTCTATGCTGCAACAATCTGTAGTTATGCACAGGGAATGAATCTGATCAGGGCAAAGAGCAAGGAGAAGGGTTGGGACTTGAAGTTGGGGGAACTTGCAAGGATTTGGAAGGGGGGTTGCATCATAAGAGCCATACTTTTGGACAGAATAAAGAAAGCATATGATAGAAGTCCTAACCTTGCAAACCTTCTTGTGGATCCAGAATTTGCCAAGGAAATAGTGGATAGACAATCTGCATGGAGGAGAGTGGTGTGTCTGGCTATCAACTATGGTATTAGCACCCCAGGCATGGCTGCTAGTCTTGCTTATTTTGACACATACAGAAGGGAAAGTGTGCCAGCAAATTTGGTTCAGGCTCAGAGAGACTACTTTGGTGCTCATACATATGAGAGGATTGACATGGAGGGATCTTTCCACACTGAGTGGTTCAAGATTGCCAAACAGTCAAGGGTTTAGATTAATGCCTTCAAAAACTCATCAATCAATAAATGTAATGTTTTCTGCTCAGGACTATGTGCTAAGCAAAAGCTTACAAAATTGCAATGTGTTGAACTTCAATTTCATTGTTTTGTCCATCTTCATTGCTTCAGTTCTGTTTTCTCAACCTACATTTGCTCAATTAGCCCTGTTCATGGTCACTTTTTAGTTCATACCATTTGAGAATAATTCCCGGGCACCAAATCAAAGGCACACAGAGTGATGATTTACGAACACTTCTCTGCATTCTTTTGGTTCTTTTGATATAGAATATAAAATGGTTCTCAATTTAAAACTCAAGCCTTGTTAAAATAGATATAGAATAATGTGAAAAATACTATTTTATATATTATTGTGTCCAAAAGTACTATAAATTTTGAATGTTACGCAAGTCTCCTTTTTAGCATTAGATCATATAAGACACAATTATTTAATCTATTAAATGTTATAACAACTTACTATCTTTGTTCTCATAAGCAATATTAAATGTTATAACAACTTACTATCTTTGTTCTCATAAGCAAAAAATTTAACGGAGACAACACAAACACACCTATTAAGCGTCTCATAAGAAAATCTCAAAAGCTCACAACAATGTCAAAGATCTCTTGGAAGCTACTTCATGAAGCTACTTCATGAAGCTACTTCATGAAGCTACTTCATGCCAACAAGAATCCTGAAACACCTTTAGTCAAAACTAGAAGGACTATATGTTTTGTATGGTCTTTGTGAAAAGAAAAACACAAAAAAGGAATGGATGAATTATGTTTTAATTAATCTTAAAATCTTTTCATAAATATAATATGATGATATTTATTCAGATGATGGTTTTGGAGTTAACCGGTCTCTTGTAAGAACATTTTTTATGTACTATACGGTCCACCAGACACACTAACCAAACTATATTTGCTTACACCATTCGGTGTGTCGAGATGGTCGAATGAGATTCTCATCTCGATCAGTGACAGGTAAAGTTATCTCATTCATGTGTTGTTTTTCCGGGGACACACGTAACCAATAACCAATAAGTGGCACGTAGTGGATCTCTGGATGAGACAAGTGGAAGAATGCAGTAGATTGGATTCAAATTAGAATGGACCATAACAGGTTGTATGGTATATGATTTTGAATATTCAAATATATTCTGGTTGGTTTCTGAAACTGATGCAAGGGGCTAATAGCTAATTCAATCTATATATTTGAAAAAAAAAACACATACATAACGTTAGTTATGGCAAAAACCGTTATTGTAATAGGTACACCTCGTCGGTTATGGTCAAAACCGACGTGGTATTGCATCTAAAAAAATTATTAAAAGAAACACCACATTGGTTATCAGGAAGCAACCGACGTGGTTATCCATTTTGCCACGTCAGTTGGTGCCAAAACCGACATAGTGATCCATTTCAATATATAATTTCAAATAACCACCACGTCGGTTACGTGCTCCAAATCGACACGATGTTGCCTCTTCAACAATCCAATAAACTACTTTTTATATGGGTCTTTGACGTCGGTGTCTAGTTTAAACCGACGTGGTGGTTGACTACATGACATCGATTGTGTTAACTGACGTTATATTTGAAAACATTCAATGTCGCTTTTGTCAACGTTGGTTCGGGAGCCGACGTTAAGGGGCTCCCAAAATCGACTTTGAAGACGTTTTTCTACTAGTTTAGAGAGCTCCTCTAATAGTTATTATAGGTCTATGTAATTTTTATTTATTTTTTTATATTCAAAAGGGAGTTTTAAGAGTCTTCTTTATTTATCATGATATTTCTACAACTCTACGATATAAATTGATATTGATAATTATTGAATAAGAAAACTTAAAGGCTTGGACTAAACATTAAAAAGAAAAATAGTGATTCTATGCTTGTTTATAGTTATGTTGTCTTAAAATTTATTTTGTATATTTTAGATTATTACATATTTTTATAAAAGAAAATAAATGTAAAAATAGTTGTGTCAATAATGTTAGCACGACTTCAGTTCTATTTTTTTATTGAAGGCGTGTCAACCACGTTGGCACGACTTTAGTTCTATTTTTTTTATTTTGTATTTGTTTATAGTCGTGCTACAATAACACTTCTTTTTCTTATAGTCGTGTTCTTATGACACAACTTATCCATTTTTATAAAAAAAATATATCTATTTTGTAAAAACAAAAAAAAGTATTCGTGTTTTGTGCTTATGCCCAATAATATCTAAACGTCATATTTGTAATAAGTACATATTGAAACTTTTACATTAAAAAGAAAAGTATAAAAATGCTTTATCTTATATTTTTTTATTGTAAAAAAAAAAACTACAATTTTCTCTATAGATTGCAAAATGTAGATTAATTACGAGTAACCAATATATTTGCAAGTAAAAATTAAAACTATAATTATGGATTATCAACTACCTTATAATAATCCCTTAAAACTGAGAATCAAATATCTACAGATTAAAAAGTATATTCATTTATTTATATTTTTTAATTTCTGTACTACATGGAGAACCGAGCACTAAAACCAATGCACAGTTTCATAGCCGACCGACTAATGTTCGGTCGGATGGCCAAGAAGTGGCCGGTCTATGTAACTTTTTCTACAAGTAACACTTGGCACACATCAGATGAGAAGCCATGTTGGGCCACAGGCCCATCCACTTAAGGCCCATCTAAACAAGTATAAAAGCCAAGGGAACCCCACAAAATAAGGTACTGTTACTTAACCCAATTCCACCTGACTTTTCACTAAAACCTATACTGACTTGAGCGTCGGAGTGCCTGTAAGACCCTTCCCGGGACGGTGCACTGACAGAAGAAGGAAGGAAAAGGAATCGAACGCCATCACAAAAGGACAGCCAGGAGGAATTGTTGCTTGTGGGAGCCGACCGGTCTCATACAAGAACATTTTGGCGCCTACCGTGGGGCCGAGATCAGCCCGACGAGACAATGGTGACGACCAGGAATCAAGGAAGCCAACAAAATCATTTCGGGGAAGACCCAACGGCCATACTGGCTGAGATGAAGCAGGAGTTAGAGATGATGAGGAGGTTGCGCGAGGAGGACCGGATGCGCACGCCGGCGCCCTAGACGTCCTCCGAGAAGAGAAGAAAGATTGAGGCAGAGGATTGACAGGGTGGAACGAGCCCACACTGAAAACACCGCTGGAGAGGGTTCTCAGCATGAGACCCGAAGGGAAGAGGGATCTCGGCATGAGACCCGAAGGGAAGAGGGATCTCGGCATGAGACCCGAAGGGAAGAGGGCTCTCGGCGTGAGACCCAAAAGGAAGAAGGCTCTTGTTGCGAAAGTCAAGTAGAAGGTTCGCGTTACGAGGACCGAAAGGAGGGATGCAGTAAGCAGGATCGCAATAAGGAAACTAGAGAAGAAACATCTCGGACGACAAGAGCCAACATATCCGACCAGTACCCTTTCATGGATGAGATTATGACTACGAGGTTGCCCAAGAGTTGGAAAAACCCCACGCTGGATAGATACGATGGGACCTCTGACCCGGACAAACACATCAATGCCTATGTCGCACAGCTGTCCATATACACGACGGACACACAATTATACTGCAAGGTTTTCCCGGCCTCTCTGAGAGGGATGGCGCTTAGTTGGTTTACCCAACTTCCGCCGAAGTCAGTTGATTCCTTTGAGAACCTTAAAGTCAAATTCGCGACACAATTCGCAACGAGCAAGCCACACAACTTAACACCGATTGCGCTAGCTAATGTCCGACAAGAGAAGGGGGAATCACTCCGGACATTCATGGATAGGTTTGGCCAAGTCTCATTGAACATCCGTGGACTTTTGCCGGAAGTAGCAATGGTCTGCTTAACCACCGCTCGTCGGTCAGGCCCATTTGTAGATAGTTTAGTTATGCAACCGGCCGCAAGCATGGAAGAACTTCGCTAGAGAGCTATGCAATTCATGCATGTAGAGGAGTTAAGAGAATTCAAAGCCCACACTAGAGTCGATCAAGGCCAAGGAAGGCGGAACAACCGAGATCGAAATCCACAGAAGGTGAGAGAATTCCCTCCATCCTCAAGGTTTGAAAAGTATACCCCCCTGAACGTGGGCCGAGCTCGGATCTTGGAGGAAGCGCTTAGTACCGAGCTTATTCCAGCCCCCTAGAAGTTCCCTTCACCCCCTCGTGCGGATCAAACCAAGCATTGCCGATATCATCGCAATCGCGGTCATAGCACAGAGGAATGCATTGCTCTGAAAGACAAAATAGAGGAACTTATACAAGCTGGGCACCTGCAGCGCTACGTACAGAGAGCAGGAAACAGGCAATATGCCCGGCAAAGAGCCAGGACCCCAGAGCGCCGAAGCCTCAGGCCCCGAGCGGATGAACTGCCAAGGCAAGGGCGATCTCGAGAAAGGAGTCCGAGAACTCGCAACAACGATAGGTAAACGGTCATCAACACCATCTCAGGAGGATTCGGAGGAGGAGGACTGTCGCACTCAACACGGAAGAGACATTTGAGAATGGTTAAAAGTGTGCATATGATCGATAGCCGGCCGAGAAGAGTTATGCCGGATATCGTTTTCACCGACCGAGACTTCAGAAACATTGACATTCGTCAAGACGATCCAATAGTTATCGCCATCGAAGTCGCGAATTGTGAAATCAGAAAGACGTTGGTCGATCAAGGGAGTTCAGTAGACGTGCTGTATTGGAGAACCTTCAAAAAGATGAGTTTAGATGAAGATGCTATCATTCCTCTAGACGAGCAGATAGTAGGCTTTTCTGGCGAAAGGGTTGACACGAAGGGTTATATTGATTTGCACACCAAGTTTGGGGATACCGACCAAGGACACCGAACAATAATCGTGAAATACTTGATAGTAGATGGCAATACATCATACAATGTGCTTCTAGGACGACCATCCTTAAACAAGTTGGGAGCCATCGTCTCGACACCTAACCTTGCCATGAAGTTTCTTACCGAACACGGAAATGTTGCGACCGTGTACGCGGACCAGCGTACAGCGCGCGAATGCTACATGGCAAGCCTCAGGTTGACGCCAACAGTCACATCAGCCAAATGCGATGTAGGGTAAAGGATGGTTGCCATGACAGACCTGGATCCTCGAATGAACGATGAGGTTAGAATGGAACCCAAAGATACAGTAGAGGAATGGCAGTTAGGAGCATAGGGACAAAATACGCAGTTAGGGCGATCCCTAACACCTGAAGAAAGCCTAACACTGAAGACAACGTTGGTCAGCCACAAAGATTTATTCGCATGGACGGCCGACGACATGCGGGAATTGACCCTAAAGTAATGACACACAAGTTATCAGTATGCATGGAAGCAAGACCGATCGCTCAGAAGAAAAGATGACTGGGTGAGGAAAAAAGACAAGCAGCCATGGAGGAGGTACAAAAACAACTTAAAGCAGGCTTCATTAGAGAAATCCAATACACTACCTGGTTGGCAAATGTAGTTCTGGTGAAGAAGAGTAATGGAAAGTGGAGGATGTGAGACTACACTGATCTAAACAAAGCGTGCCCGAAAGACGCATACCCCCTGCCTAGCATTGACCGATTAGTAGACAGAGCGGTCGGTCACAAGATACTCAGTTTTTTGGACGCCTTTTCGGGGTACAATCAAATACCAATGCACAAAGCAGACGTAGACAAAACGGCCTTCATCACGGAGTCCGCCAACTATTGTTATCAAGTTATGCCATTCGGACTCAAAAATGTTGGCGCAACGTACCAGAGAATGATGGACCGAGTATTTGAGAGACAGATTGGTAGGAATATGGAAGTATATGTAAATGATATGGTAGTCAAATCCGAAACGTTCGAACAACACCTCGATGACCTGGCCGAGATCTTCTCGCAGCTGCGCCTCTACAGTATGAGGTTAAACCCGGCTAAGTGCGTGTTTGGTGTAGAAGGGGGAAAGTTCTTGGGTTTCATGCTTACACACCGAGGAATAAAAGCTAACCCCGACAAGTGCGAACCAATAATGAGAAGCTCGATAAACCTGAAAGAAGTGCAAAGATTGGTGGGAAGACTGACATCTTTGTCCAGATTCCTGCTAAGAATGACCGAGAGAATTCATCCCATAGTCAAAATTCTAAAGAAAGCGGATAGGTTCAAGTGGGATGATAAGTGCGAAGAGGCTTTCAACGAAATAAAGGCGGTCATATCTTCAACACCGATTCTCGAGAAGCCAATGGCCGGAAGTCGACTGCTGCTTTATCTATCCGGCTCAGAGGATGTTGTAAGTTCAGCTCTGATCCAAGAAGAAGGCTTCAGACCCGTTTACTTCACCTGCCGGACACTTCACGACACAGAAACGCGATACCAATTAATTAAGAAGGCAACCATTGCGTTGGTGTACATAGCGAGAAGGCTACGATCGTATTTCCAAGGGCATCCAATAACAGTCAAAACAGACCAACCAATTGGGAAAGTCCTGTTAAGGCAGGATTTAGCTGGACGAATGATCTCTTGGTCTATTGAGTTATCCGAATTTGACCTATCCTTCAAGCCTAGAGGGCCTATACAAGCGCAATGCCTAGCCGATTTTGTGGCAGAACTATGAGTTCCGACCAATGAGTTGCCGGACGAGAAGCAAGACTCGTGGAAGTTATATATGGATGACTCTTCAAATCAAAAGGGTTGTGGAGCGGGTATAGTCTTGGAAAGTCCAAGCGGGGTAAGACTCGAACAGTCATTACGCTTCACCTTCAAAGCGTTTAACAATCAGGCCGAGTACGAAGCACTTATTGCCGGCCTGTCATTAGCTATGGATATGGGAGTGAAACACTTAGTCTGCTTAAGCGATTCTCAGTTAACGGTCGGCTAGGTGAACGACAACTATCAAGTTAAAGAGCCGTTGCTGACCGCCTACTACTAGAAGGTATTAACACTTCTAACACATTTCAAGGTCATCAAGATTGAATACATACTCAGGAGCAGCAATTCCAGAGCCGACACATTGTCTAAGTGGGCGTTAGGAAAAGGAAAAGGGCGTTATGACTTAGTGATATTACTGACTTTGAACCACCTGTCAGTTTCTCTTTTCGAAGAGAGTATTGATAAACGGGTAGAAGTCAAGACGACCGATAACATGACGTAATGACCGTGGAGAGTAAGCCCGAAAACGATTGGAGGCAGCCAATCAAGAGTGCAATCATAAGTATGGCAAATGAAGAACACGTGCATGACAAGGCATTGGCAAAATAGGCCGCCCGATACGTCATCATACGTGAGGACTTATAGAAGAGAGGATTCTCGACTCCACTGTTAAAATGCCTTAATCAAGAGCAAGCCGAGTACGTAATGAATGAACTACACAACGCCGTGTGCGGGATGCATTGCGGATAGAGAACCTTGGCAGCAAGGGTTATCTGAGTAGGATATTACTGGCCAACTATCCGTCAAGACTGCTCAGAATACGTGAAAAAGTGCCAAAACTGCCAGAAGAACGGTCCCCTAATTCATCAACCATCCATTGAACTGCACAGTATTCGGTCTCCCTGGCCGTTTGCCCAGTGGGGAATGGACATAGTTGGACCCTTTCCACCAGCGTCCGGACAAAGGAAGTTCCTCATCGTAGCCATTGATTACTTCACTTAGATTGAGGCATAACCAGTAGCCAAAATCACGGCTGCCAATGTTCAGGCTTTTATGTGGAAGGTAATTTGCAAGTTCGGAATACCCCACACAATTATCACTGATAACGGCCGCCAGTTTGTCGATCGAAAGCTAGAGCTTTTCTTGAAAGAGCTGGGCATTAAACACGTTACTAGCTCGGTGGAACACCTGCAGACTAATGGCCAGGCAGAAGCAGCCAATAAAGTCATACTCGGTCAGCTGAAAAAGAGGCTTGGTACAGCAAAAGGCAGATGGTCGGACGAACTGCTAGAAGTACTGTGGGCTTACAGGTACACGCCTCAGTCATCAACAGGAGAAACTCCGTACAACTTAACCTATGGGACGGACGCTATGCTGCCGGTCGAGGTTGGCGAAACCACTTTACGTCGTCAGATGGATAACTTAAAGATCAATGAAGAGTGCATGAAGACAGAGCTAGACCTTCTGGAAGAATTGCGAGAAAAGGTCCGAATACAGGAAGAAGCCAACAAACAACAGACTGTCCGGCGATACAACTCAAAGGTCAAACCACGAGCTTTTCGATCAGGAAATTTGGTTTGGCGTATGACGAGAGACGCCCGAAAAGATGCTACTGAAGGCAAGTTCGCTCCAAACTAGAAGGGACCCTTGAGCGATAATTTGAAGAATGGAGCTTATCGGCTGGAGCACTTGGATGACAATCCTATTCCCAGAACATGGAACGTTGATCATTTGAAATTTTACTTTAGTTGATTATATGTAGTGTACTCTTTCTCACCTCGATCTTTTTTCCCTAAGGAGGGTTTTGGCCGAGGAGGTTTTAACGAGACACCCCTTTTCTTTTCAAAATTAATGCAATCATTCAGTTACCCTTCAAAAATGTGTTCTCACGAGATGACCGGATATCTTGTCTATTACTTAAATCACCCAGGAGACCGACCGTGTAAGCATTTCCATGACTTTACCAGAAGTCAGAAAACATGTTAGCGGAACCAACCGCATACTCACCCACGGAACCAACCTTGTACGTGCATATATCGTTTAATCAGAAGTTGTTGAAAGAATCACAGAACCGACCGTGCATACATGTATTTCATAACCGGTGAATGATATACCAGGCAGATTCGACCGCGAAACACTCACCCCTACTAAAAGCAGCACATGAAAAAGCATAAACACCCGAATATATTAGGCAAAGCCCACTCGAATCTTTGTGCCGACCGGTAAATTAAAAATGGACGAACGAATAGCAATAAGCACATACACACGCCGACTATCATGTGATATTATTACAATACTGACCGAATGCTAGCAATACAATACTAAATACGAGAGTTATCAGGCAGTCACACAAACCGAGAAATAAAAGCTAAAACTAGAGATATATTAAGTAAATATCGATCCAAAGTCATTCGAGTACAAAACTTTAAACCAACCAGAAGACGGTTAAGCACAAAATAATCATGGCCGAGTATACAAGCCATCAAAAAACAAGGCCACACACGGCCGTCAAAGGAAAACTTAATCTAACACATTTACATTAGGGGAGGCTGTCGGCTCCACCCTAGCCGCCTCCTCCTCGCCTTCGCCGCCGTCCGCCTTGGCACCTTCATCCTCCTCGCAGCTGTCAGGAATCTCAGACAACGGCAGCAACTCACCATTAAAGAAAGCCTTCTGATTGTCAAAATTCCCGTCATCAGTGGGAATCTTATAAAAGAACGCCGCTTGTTGAACGGCCAGCTCGAACCCCTTATCATGTTGTTCAGTAACATGGTCCTTGAGTTCGGCCAGCTGTTGATCCAGTTGCGCCACATGGCGGCGATCTTCATCACGGCAAGCCTTGAGCGAGGCCACCTCCTCCTTTAGTTCCTCCACCTCCCCCTAGAGATCGGTCACCCTCTTGTTTGATTGCTCCTCCTTCATTTCGGCAACCGAACACATTTCGCGAAGCATTCCTATCTCCGCCTTCGCCTGCTCCAGCTGCAGCTCCAAATCTTTGTTTCAGCTAGCCAAGTCAATGTTGGCCGAGAGAGCAGACTTCAGCGAAGAAGCAGAATTCTCCCAAGTCAGCCTTCAACTTCTCCACATCTTCGTCACCTTTCTTCATCAGTTCGTCACCCATAATGCGTCCGACAAGCAAGGCGCGGGTGGCGAGCTTTAGAAAAGCTGTGTGGAGGTCGGAGGGGGTAATTTTAGCCTAGTAGGGACTGGCTTCATAGTTGTCGAGTTGAACATTGACCCGATTAGATACCATCAAGTCATATTTCAAGAAATCCGTCGCTACGGCCCGGTCCCCCAAAGCAGTCGGCGGTCGAAGCCTGGTCGGTGATCGACGAAAGGACTTGTCCTTCTTGTGTTCCTTGTCTTTTCTCTTCTTCGGGCGAGGAGTTGTCTGAACGGGGGAGTCGGCTGTGGTGGAGGTCGGATGACCGAGATAGGCTTTACAACAGCAGGAGCCTCCTTAGCCTTCGAAGGTTCAGCCACATGAGGTCGCTTCTCCTTATCGGCCGACTTCTGATCGGCCGATGGTCGAGAAGCCACGAGGCCCTTCAAGAGTGGATTGCCACCGGGCGGAGCCATCAACAATATGATATCTGCAACACCAGCAAAATCAATCAAGAGAAACAAAATGACCGAATATAAAACAAAATCTCTTACCAACAACGGCACGGGCCGAATTGTCAGCGGAGTAACACCCTATGAGTCTTCAGGTGGATATTTGGCAGGGCAATTGATCTAAAGTTCCAATGGCCAGGAAGTCCTCGGTCGTATAGTCCAACCGCGGCCATAATGTAAACTTGACAAGTTCCCTTGTCCAATACAAAGGGAACTTAGGCATTCCATCATCGTACACATACCGACAACCCTCCCCCTTTACTATCACTCTAAAAAACGTCTCTTTAAAATGTTTGTAGGAGGACGTGTAGGAGGCTAACAATCGATTTTTGTTCTGATTGACCAGGGAAAGCCACCCCACCTTCTTACCCGGACGAGTACAATAATGGTGGAGGAAGAGCGCTGGAGTGGCGGTCAAACCTAGCCCCAAACACAGCTTCCGGAAACCCCGGAGGTAAACCCAACTGTTCGGATGAAGTTGGGTAGGAGCCACATTCAGCACCCTCAACACTCCAATGCTGAACTCGTCGAACGGCAACTGAAGGCAGGAATCTTTGAAAACTTTGGCGTACATAAAGAAAAAGAGGTCGGGGGAGGATCCCTAACCGTGAACCGTTCGCGGAATCAGAACCGTTCGATTTTAACCAGATCAAGGGCACATAACAACTACCGCGTCATGTCATCACGATTCTCGAGAGCGCGCGAAAACCCTTAACGACCTCTAACATCCCCACCCGAAGATATTACGGACCAGCCGACCAGTAGGTTCTCTTATTACTCGACTATGAAATCCTTCTCGGTCATTACATTCCCTCGAGGACTTGAGGGGCCTATGTACTACATGGAGCACCGAGCACTAAAACCAATGCATAGTTTCATAGCCAACCAACTAATGTTCGGTCGGATGGCCAATAAGTGGCCGGTCTATGTAACTGTTTCTACAAGTAACACGTGGCACACATCAAATGAAAAGCCATGTTAGGCCACAGGCCCATCCATTTAAGGCCCATCTAAACAAGTATAAAAGCTAAGGGAACCCCACAAAATAAGGTAATGTTACTTAACCCAATTCCACCTGACTTTTCACTAAAACCTATACTGACTTGAGCGTCGGAGTGCCTGCAGGACCCCCTCCCGGGACGGTGCACTGACAGAAGAAGGAAGGAAAAGGAATCGAACGCCATCACAGAAGGACAACAAAGAGGAATTGTTGCTTGTGGGAGCCGACCGGTCTTATACAAGAACAATTTCTATTTACAGTTTTTCTTCTGAACATAAAACAAATTATTTTCTTATTACGTAAATTAATGGTGTAGAACGAACATATATTTTCTAAGTGAAAAAATAAAATATAAATAAAAAAATCAATTTTATTTCAAAAATAATATTAATTTTATTATATAAGTATTTAACCATTAAAATAAAACATGATTAAAATAAGACAATATTTATTATTTCTGTAATATTTGATATTTTGAAAAGAGACTTGTTTTTAGTTATACTTTCCCCCTTTAACCATGAGAAGCTTGAATGAATATAGAAAAAAAATTATTTGACGAAGAAAATAGTGAGATGTCTCTCATTCATCTTAATTATAATATTATTTAGTCAATTATAATATTAAGTATATGGAATAAAGATAAACTAGAGTTATTTGGGCATGAACTAATTGACGTTTGGGTCTTCACATTTAATTTCTAACACTCCTTTGACTTTAGTTAATCAGATATAAGAATTTAGGAATTTTTATGACTAAATTCATCTCTAATATAGTTAGTATTAAATATTTTATATTTTTACCAACATTTTCTATTTCTAAACTTTTCTCTCTAATTTAATTTAATATTAACTACGTTATATTTTTTAACCCACATTTATTAGTTCTCCATCTTTGGATTGTAGAATTTTCTCTAAAAACTTAAATGACTAGTTGATGGAAGACTTAAGACTATATATATACTAAACAAAAAGAAATTTTATATTAACGCTTACCACTAAAATAAAATATTATTCTTTAATTTCATTAGAATTAAAGATATTTTTCTTCAACAAATTCCTGAGTCATGTTATTAACTTTAAAAGGATTGTCAACTTCATTTACTTTAGACAAATTGAGGAAGAGACATATTATTCATAAAAAGATAAGTACATCCAACTATTGGAATATCACTTATCTTGTATTTGGTTGAACTAATTTGGGTGATTCTACTGTACACAAATATGGATGGTGGAGAGTCAAGTGCCTTTGATTGAACTAATTTGATAATGTGTCAGTGACATACAGTTCGGTTAATTATTCCACAAGGGTCAATTAGTAATTTCACAAATATATCATTTAAAAAATAAAAAAAGAATTTATAACATCTATCAAATCATTCCCAAACTTTCACAAACATTCCCCTCAAATTCCTTCAAATCTTACCATCTATCCATTAATCCAAACAACCTTATCATCCACACACAATCCACTCAAATTCCTTTAAATCCACTCTCCCAAGCAAACAAAGCCTTAAAGAAGAAGAATGACATTTTATTGCTGTATGGAGTTTATTTAATGCATCTTTCAATATATAGCTTATCAAACAAAGGAAGGACATTAAAAAAAAGCTGAAATTGCTCAACAACTAGAAATAACCTTTCACAACAATTACTCTCTTCAGAACATATACAAAGCAACTCATGAAGAAGAAAAAGAGAGACAACATTGTATTGTACTGAAACTCTGCTAAAAATGTCTAAACGTATTCAAAGTTTCATAAAACATTGTTCGTGTTCTATTAGCTAACTATAAGAGAATATATAAATATTATATTGATAGACAATAATTCTCTCAAGTGATCGTCTGTGTGATGTGTTGGTCATCACTCATAAAACTTTTGTATCTTAGTCAAGAGTGGTTGTTTGAAAAACAAAAAAAAAAAAAACTCAATTATTAGCCACGACTGACCATTTTTCAAGGAATATTTGGTTATTAGTTAGGAGTGACATGTGAAAGAATACTTGGTTAAGCCAAGAGTGACTTGTGAAAGAATACTTGGTTAATCCAGGAGTAGCTTTTGAAAGAATACTTGGTTATGCTAGGAATGACTTGTGAAAGAACACTTTGTTAAACTATGAGTGACTTATGAAAAGATACTGGGTTGAGTTAGGAATGACTGATGCAAGAATACTCGAGGGGTTAGCCAAGAGTGCAAATGCTCGTATTATACTTCGTATCATTAGTCTGTTGCAACTGACAAACCTGTATAAAAATGCTTACAAAACCACTATATGATTACTAGCTTACAAAACCATCATCTGAATAATTATCATCATATGATATTTACGAAAAGATTTTAAAATTAATTAAAACATAATTCATCCATCCCTATTTGTGTTTTTCTTGTTTTTCAAAAAGGCTATACAAAACATATAGTCCTAGTTTTAGCAAAAGGTGTGTCAGGATGCTTGTTAGTATGGAGTAGCTTTAGACACATCTTTCAAGAGATATCTGACATTAACGTAAGCTTTCGAAATCTTTTTGTGGGATAAAGATATTCTCCACAAACGCAAATAAATATATAAAATATTCAAGAAGAGTGTTAACTAATAACTGTGCTTGTGTTGTCTAGTTAAAGCTTTCGCTTATCCGAACAAAAATAATAAGTTATATCATTTAATAGATGAAACACTTGTGTCTAATCTTAAAAAAAACTTGTTTAACATTTCAAAATTTGTAACATTTATGGCCACGATAATCTATAATATATAGTATTTTTATTCAACAGTTAAAATATTTTGTTAGACTGCTCATTTAGCATAAAACCAAAGTAATGGCCTATTACTATTCTATATCAATTTTAACAAGTGCTTAGAGTTTTAAATTGAGAACCATTTTATATTCTATATCAAAACCATAACCAGAACAATGTACAGAAGTGTTTACAAATCATCACTGTGTATATTTGATTTGGTGCCAGGGAATTATTCTCGAATGGTATGAACTAAAAAGTGACCACGAACAGGGCTAATTAATTGAGCACATGTAGGTTGAGAAAACAGAACTGAAGCAATGAAGATGGACAAAACAATGAAATTGAAGTTCACCACATTGCAATTTTGTAAGCTTTTGCTTAGCACATAGTCCTGAGCAGAAAACTTTACATTTACTGACTGATGAGTTTTTGAAGGCATTAATCTAAACCCTTGACTGTTTGGCAATCTTGAACCACTCAGTGTGGAAAGATCCCTCCATGTCAATCCTCTCATATGTATGAGCACCAAAGTAGTCTCTCTGAGCCTGAACCAAATTTGCTGGCACACTTTCCCTTCTGTATGTGTCAAAATAAGCAAGACTAGCAGCCATGCCTGGGGTGCTAATACCATAGTTGATAGCCAGACACACCACTCTCCTCCATGCAGATTGTCTATCCACTATTTCCTTGGCAAATTCTGGATCCACAAGAAGGTTTGCAAGGTTAGGACTTCTATCATATGCTTTCTTTATTCTGTCCAAAAGTATGGCTCTTATGATGCAACCCCCCTTCCAAATCCTTGCAAGTTCCCCCAACTTCAAGTCCCAACCCTTCTCCTTGCTCTTTGCCCTGATCAGATTCATTCCCTGTGCATAACTACAGATTGTTGCAGCATAGAGAGCCTTCCTAACATCATCAATTAGCTTCTTCTTGTCAACAGTTTGGTGTTGGTGTTGGTCATTCAAGATGCTATCTAAACCAATTGACTTGAACAACTTTGCAGCTTCAACTCTCTCCTCTTTCAATCCACTGAGGAACCTTGCATCCAAAGAAGCCTCTATTGTGGGAGCAGCAATTGATAACTCAGCAGCTTGTTGCACAGTCCATTTGCCAGTACCCTTCATGCCAGTTTTGTCCAGAACCTTGTCAACCAAATACCCTTCTCCTTTGTCATCCTTGATTCCAAATATGTCTGCTGTGATCTCAATGAGGAAACTCAGGAGCTCCCCTGTGTTCCACTCTGAGAACACACTTTGCAGCTCCTCATTTGACAACTTCCCAACTGACTTCAGCACATCATAAGCCTCAGCAATGAGTTGCATGTCACCATACTCAATTCCATTGTGGACCATCTTCACAAAATTGCCTGATCCTCCTTGGCCAATGTAAGTCACACAAGGACCACTATCAGACACTTGAGCTGCCACCTTGAGCAGAATGTCTTCTAGGTATTTATAAGCCTCAAATGAACCACCTGGTATCAAAGAGGGACCATGTCTTGCACCCTCCTCACCACTTGAGACTCCCATTCCAAGGTAGAGTAGACCCAGTTCAGACATAGTTTTCTCTCTTCTCTCTGTGTTCTCATACCACTCATTGCCACCATCAATGATGCAATCACCCTTTTCCAAGTATGCGGTGAGGGTCTTGACGGTTTGGTCCACTGGTGCCCCGGCCTTAACAAGAATTATTATGACCCTTGGTTTTTGAATGGATTGGACAAAGGACTTAGGATCATGGTAACCATATACAGGAAGTTTTCCTTCTTGTTGTGCTCTTTCCACTGTTTCATCAACCTTGGATGTGGTCCTGTTGTAAACAGAAATGGGAAAGCCCTTTTCAGCTATGTTGAGAGCAAGGTTTTGGCCCATCACTGCCAGACCAACAAGGCCTATTCTTATGAGGTTTGTAGGATGAGCCATAACTAGTTTCCTGTTCAATGTTGGAAATTTTACATAAGATAAAAAATATAAAGGTAAATAATAAGCACAAAACACGAACTTCTAATTTGTTAAGAAAAACAGAAGGTGTACACTACAATCAAAGAGGACAATTAGAACTTGGTTCGAGGCATCTACAACCTCTAAAATGTACACTAGGGGAAAAAGTGGTCTTCGAATTCAAAGATGAAAAGGGTATCATGGTTGATTACTGTACTTTTCCCATAGAAATTGAGATTCCCAAAACACAAGAGTACCCCAACTTCAAAAATAAGATTCAGAGTTCAAGTTCAGCATTCAATTATCCAAAGCAAGATATATCAACCACAAGTTCCAAATAAGTATATAGTTTTCTAGAATTGCACAGATCAAGCAAGAGCCACGGCTTGAAAAATGATGAAATAAAACCATCGGATGCAGATTGCAATCAAACAGACACATCTTCTTACCAACATTTCCATTAATTTGTGTCATTTTTTACTTTAATATTACAACACAGTAAAATCTAACATTCATAGAAACCAAGAAATTAGACCACAGATACCATTGCCCAACAAACCGATCTCATCATCAAAACCATAACCAAAATCATTACATCATTACAAAATCAAAAATGTAAGTACAGTTTCTGAGCAAACAAAACAAGATCACTGATCACACATACCACCATTCCAACTACACTGAAGTTGGCACTGCATAAACAAAAGGCAAAAGCAGAAGCTAGTGTCAACACAAACCTGGTTTTTGAATGGAATTACTGAAGAAAATTAAGATCTGGGTATCCCAGAGAGTATTCTATGCATAAAATAAGCACGTACAAACAATGTTAATTATATACACAAGCACACTATAGACCAAGTTGATGTTCCAAGATATGTGGTGCACACCAACTTCAAAAACTACCTACTTTTTCAGAGAAATGAAAGCAAACACTTGATTATAATATAAACGTGTGAAATTTATGCAACTAACAAGTTGAGTAGGTGGAGAAGCTCCAAGGATTCAATGCCATTGATTCTATTGTCAAAGCTCACATGTGAAGTTGCACCTCTTTCTTTTTTTCCTTAACTGCAGAAAAGGTAGCTTGATCCCCAAGAAAGCAATGTTTTACCTTATCCAAGAAGATACTAACAATAGGGCAATTTATAGACCTTTCAATTCCTAAAATTTAGATTTTTTTTCTTCTATTTTTATTCATTTTTACTTAGACATTGCAAAAAGCAAGCATACGTTGGAGATAAAATTGGTGTTAGTTTATAGTTTATGTATTTTTTATATATTCCAATTGAAGCATGTGCTCTGTTGTGGAACAATTACCCATGAAAGAATTTGATTCAGCTGATCTTGAAATTTATTTCACTTTGTTTGCATGTTTAAAATCCTGAAGTTTTGTGGAAATAACAAATGATAGTGAGCTGCAGTTATTCAAAGATAGTTGTTGTAGAGTTTTTAAGTGTATCATACTGTTAGGCTACTTTTGGAGATGAAAACAATGGTCTAATTTGAATATCTGCAAAATCCACAATTTACATAAGGATTCTGGAAGAATTTCAAATTCACTTCCAAGTACCTTAGTTGTTTTAAATGATCAACTGAAGATGGCAATTTTTCTCTTGGTTGACAATGAAATACACAAAAAAGAATGACTTTTTGAATGCAACAAACATCTTCTGCAACAGACTCTGCAAGATCATGTATTTTGAAACTTCTAACTTTGTCAAATACCTCTGTCTCAACAATATCATTCAACTGTTGAAAAAAGACATAGTGGGAGTTGTAAGTTTGGTGATGGATGGTGGATTTCAGAAACTGTTTGACTTTTTAAAGTAAAATTGTGTGTGCAATTTGATTGAAGTGAGCCATTATCTCTATCTAAGTCTATAACTTACATGGTGTTTCATTCATGCAGATCCTTATCCATTGGAAAGTTATGGAGCCTATAACAAAACGTGGATTACATGCTACAGCCATGCATATAAGGTGCACGTAGTTCACCAACCTTGTTCAACTATCTTATTTTTGTTTGGTTATTTTGGTTGACCACAAAGGAAATACTTTGCAGCCATGGATGAATATATGATGAGTTTGATTATATATTTGTAAGTGACTCAATAATATAATAAATATAACACACCTACTCAAAATAGGATATAGTAACATGTTAGATAATAAATTTATATCTATCTCAACTTTACATAATAAACTTTACATCCAGAATAGTTATTAATCTGGACCTCTGGTATATTAAACTGACATGCTACATTGAAACCTAGTTGATGTAGGACAAAGATTTCTAGCGTTAGACGTGATGTGAATAGTACAATCAACAATGAAGAGATAAAAAGAGAGTAGGGAAGGGGAAAAAATTATTAAGAGTAGAGAGATATCAGTATCTGATGAGAATTATGATATCCTGATTCAAGCTCAGTTGTACCGCTGAAAATCACTCTTTCTTGTAATTAAGTGTAACCCTTTGTTAATTATGATTATTATATCCTGATTCAAACAAATAATGCCAATTTTAGAGTTTGTTGAATGAAGTTGGAAGCTTGGAACAGATGCAGATGGTTGGAGGTGGCAATGGAATAGAGGTGTGAAATGAGTGCAGAATCTCTAGTTCAGGGTATTCTTGAACACCATGTAAATTCTGTTATCAAATAACTATTTGTTATGATTTTAGAGATTTTAGGGTTTGTCATAGGAAAAATAAAGAAACAAATTAAAGAGTTTGGTTACTGATGGGTTTTAATCTCTGAAGACCTAGAATCACCATTCTTGTTACTGGAAGAGTTGTAACAGTTATTTCACGTGTGAAAGGCTAGACCACTTCCAGTCTGTGGTAGTTTCAAAGATTATATAAAAGGAAGGCACAGAGAAAAAGAATGTCAGCAGAATGATATTATTAATTACACAACACACTAATAAATGAATAAATGCAGCAGAATGATAGTATTTTATTTTGGTTGAGAGTTTGAGGAGGGTCTTGTTGAGCTTAGGTACTAGTGACGGGAAGACTAAGTAAAACGTTAGACTCTGAAACTTATGAATTATGATTTTAATATGACAGTAATTATCTCTGTTGTTAGTTTAAATATGAGTAATTTGATTTGTTTTTGCTATTTTATTCTAAAAAAACTAAAGTTCTTATTTGATTATCTATTCTTTTATCAATCCCTTTAGACATTTTTCACTATTTTGTGAGAAAAAAAATAATTACTTTATTAACTTCAACAACCAACCACATGCTGTATAAGTTTATTAAAAGGAAAATTTTAAAGATGTAGTAATCTGATAATAAAGGAAACGTGTATAATTCATATCCAAAGTATGATTAGATACTTTAGGAAAATATACATGTCTAACAATCACTGATTATATTACTCTTAATTTTATTTTATTTTTTTATATCCTTGATTATTATTATAAGTAGAAAACATTGGGTGTGCCACTCCTTTTCAACAAATCACAGACATTGTAACCTTCTATTTTTATAAGAATTGTACAATTTTGTGTGCCATATAGTGGAGACTGATATATATGTTATATTAGAGGAGAGGAAGAAGTACATGGTCTAATGAAAAAAGCAAAAAGCTACATTATCAAAACAAAATAAACAAATTCTTGTTTCAAAGTTGATATTTCTTGTTAATATTGTGCTGCCATTGGATGCAATAGTGTATCATTTCTATTTTGACTCGAAAATCTTTTTTTTTATGGTACTTGTTAATACTGTGTTGTCATGGAATGTAATAGTATATTATTTTGATATAATGACTCATTTTTTCACATGGTTATTTTTGGGAACTCAAATATTTTTTATTTCTCGTATCAAATTAAAAAATAATTTTATTTTTCTATTCTAAATTATTTTAACAAAAAAAAATATAATATCACAACTTCACTTATTGAAAAGGATAATATTATCATTATTTAGAAACTAATATAGTGATATTTTTTTTGTATTTATATATTTGATCACTAAATTAGTTTCAATAAAATTTGTTACTAAATTGGTTTCAATAAAATTGGTCACAAAATTGGTTTTAATGAAATTACTCACTAAATTAGTTTCAATCAAATGGGTCACTAAATTAGTCAATAAATTAGTTATTAAATTGGTTTCTAAATCAACATCTAAATTCATATCTAACATTAACTATCAAGATTTTAGTCACTTATTACAATTAGATTTTAAACTGGTCTTTAATTAAATTAATAACCTATTTTATAGATTAATAAATTAGTTTTTAAAAGCAATTTTTCTTGTAATGTGTGTGACATATCCAACCAACCTCATCTGTTCTTTTGGTTTACCAAATAACATGAAGACTAAAGTTCTGTTTAGAATTGTTCAAGTGCAAAAAGCAGCAGTTTCTCTAGTCAAAAGTATGAGAAGAGGTAACTAAGTATAAGATAATCTTGGAGATGATATATATATCAACCTTCCCTGTGTTTACTAAACCAACAATATATATTGCCTAACAGCAGTTTCTAGTTTTCCAAACACTGGCAAACCAAAAGGGGTAAAGGCAAAATGTCTTAACAGAAGGTGTACATAATGTTGGAGTGTGTCTGGATGGCTAATGAGCAAAATGAAAATGACACTTGAAGAATTATGTGCAGAGGTTAGAGCACTTTTCTTTTATATTAATAAAGCAATTCTATCTGTTATATTGAATTATTCAAATATGTAATTACAATACATAGCATAAAAGAATGTAAAGAATGTGTAATAGAGTGTGTACATGATAAAAAAATATACAAATAGAATGCTCACACAAGACACCACCCTACATGGCTATGTCTTCACTTCTTCATTCTCAAAAAATTGAGCAATGGTTTTTCTGGGACAGGTATCAACTTCACAACCCAACCAATTGGCCAGGAAACTGCAGCTAGACCAATGCAGATAGCCCATTGCCCCCAATTTAGCCTCTCTGTGTCAGCAAATTTCTTGAGAAACTCGACCATAACAACCTGAAGGATTATTGTTATGCCAATAATGCCTAGAAACAACTTGCTCCTGTGTATGCCTTTGAATACATTCCTCTTCTCCATCTTCCTTGCATTGAACTCATTGAACACTTGGCAGAGAACAAATGTGTTGAAAATCAATGTGTCATTTACCCCTGATGTCACACCAAAGATAGACTCACCTTTGAATTGAAGAGTCAGCAAAACTGCTATCTGGTACAAAGCTTGGGCCAATAGATTCCTCCACATGACATTGGTGATGAGAGGTTTTGTTCTACCAACTGGTGGTTTATCCATCAATTCATTGGTAGGCTTTTCAGTTGCAAGAGCCAAGGCACCTAATGTGTCCATGATCAAGTTCACCCATAATAATTGTACTGCTGTGAGTGGCACTTCCCCAGCTGACACTGCTGCCACAAAGTTGATAGCAAGTGCTGCAACATTCACTGTCAATTGAAACTGAATGAACTTCTGGATGTTGTTGTAAACACACCTTCCCCACCTTAAGACAGTGACCACAGATGCAAAATTGTCGTCCAATATAACAATGTCTGAGCTCTCTTTGGCCACTTCAGTACCTTGAATTCCCATAGAGAGTCCAATGTCAGCTTCTTTGAGTGCTGGTGCGTCATTTGTGCCATCCCCAGTGACAGCAACTACATGACCCTTTTGCTTCAGACATTGAACCATTAGAAGTTTGTCAAAAGGAGAAGATCTAGCCATCACGCAGATATTGTCCACCTTCTCCAACCTCTCTTCTGGTGTGTAGTTGCGAAATTCCTCTCCTTCAATCACTGCTCCAGCTGTGTCCTGATCTGGTCGGAGTATGCCACATTCGCTTGCTATAGCCTTTGCAGTGAAAACATTGTCACCTGTGATCATTTTGACATTCACACCAGCATTTTGGCAAGCTTCCACAGCATTCTTCACCCCTGGACGACATGGATCCTTAATACCAACAAGCCCTAACAAAGTTAAACCACTGTCTTTCACCTTCACTGTTGTGTTTTCATCTCCAAGCTCTTCCTCAGCTACTTCTGCATGTGCAAAAGCAATGCAACGAAGACTACTAGCTGCCATACCTTGAATGATGTGTTCAAACTTCAACATGCTATCATTGTCAAGATCTTTCACAATGCCAGAAGCATCATAGTATCTTGAGCACATCTTTAGTACCATCTCAGCTGCTCCTTTCCAGTGAGCACTAACTGTGTTGTCTGCCTTCCTTCTCAACAACACTCCACTTTTTTTCTTCTTTGAGTTGAAGGTCTCAACATGAATGATGGAACAGCTTTTTGTCAAGTGCTCCATCTCCATGTTCAATTCCAAAACTGCCCAAGATAGGATGGCTTTTTCTGTGGGACTACCTGAAAACTCAAATTCAGAACCTGATTTATCGGACTTGTGCACACTACCAGTTGTGTTTAGAGCCACCCCTTCTTGGATAAGTTGAAGAACGAATGGAGCAACCTTTGAGTGAGCATTTTTAGTTTCTGCCACAGGTTCTAGGCCAAGCCAGAACTTGGTCACTTTCATCTCATTGAGTGTGAGTGTGCCAGTCTTGTCTGTACAAATTGTGGTGGCAGAGCCCATTGTCTCACAAGCTGAGAGCTTTCTCACCATTGCTTGGTCAGCCATCATTTTCTTCATTGAATAAGCCAGAGTGAGAGTCACAGCCAATGGAAGACCCTCAGGGATTGCAACAACAACAATGGTAACTGCATCAGCAACAATTCCCACAACAGCATTCATTATATCATCAAACTTGGTCTTGCTTCCATTGAACTCTCTGACCCCATTGTCGTCCTTTGTGTTCCCTGTGAAGTACCTAACCAACAAAACCACAAGGACAAGAAAAGCCACAGCCAAACCAACCTTTCCAATGGACGATGTGAGCTTGTTTAGCCTCTCTTGCAAAGGAGTTTGCTCATCAATATCTCGGCTTATTGAACTCATCATTTGGCCCCATGTTGTGGTCATACCAACCGAGGTAACAAGCATCTTCGCATACCCTTCAGCCACCTTGGTGCCTGAGAATAAAAAAGGATGATGCTTTCTACTAATCTCAACATGATCACTCTCTCCTGTCATGCTTGATTCATCCACTCTAAGTGATTGCCCTTCTATGAACAACCCATCTGCTGGCACTTGATCCCCAATCTTCAAGCAAATGACATCACCAACCACTATTTCAAAGATTGACACATGTTGACGCCTCCCACTTCTCACCACTTCAATTTGTATGTCATTGCTCACCTCGGACAGCTTGTCAAACTGTCTGTTCTGTCTGAAGTTGCTCACTGCTGACAAGGAAATCACAATGAACACTGCAACAAAGATGCTTCCTCCATCGTACCAACCTTCTTTGATTCCATGCTCCTTGATGCCAAAGCCAAGGGAAAGAGCAGCACAAGCCAAAAGAATGACAATAGTAACATCCTTAAAGGCTTCCACCACAAAGTGGAAGAACCCTTTGGAAGGTGGTCTCTGGTAAGTGTTGGAACCAAACACTTGTTTTCTACGTGCGATCTCTTCACCACCATCATCACCACCTTTGATACCATACTCAACGTGGGTTTGAAGGGCTGTTGCCACCCCTTCAACTCCACCAAATTTATCAAGGTTCTGAAGGTCTTTTTCTTTGACAATATCCGTGAGGGCTGTTTGATCAATACCAAAGGAATGGTTATGAATCAAATCAACCGTGACGAAATATGGCGGTGGTGTAGGTGTAGGTGAGACTTTCACTTTGATTTTGTGTGTTTCGTTGCGAGTGGAGAGTGACATGATAGCTCGGGAGCAATATATGGCCATGAATGCGGAATGCCATCTTTTATTGGATACACTAACAGTGTTCGATGCATTGAGAAGCCTCTCAACGCGGTCAAAGTTTGTAAGAAAGGGCATTGACATGGTTTCAAGAACAAGGTGACAAACTTATTCAGTAGAATAAATAAACTTCACCGAAACAAAACAGTAGTAAGAAGAAGAGAAGAAGAAACACAAAGTGTTATCTGGAGAACGCAATGAATGGAAAGAACGAAGCTATTTGTAACACAATATGTGTAGGATCAACAAAAGAGAGCACAGCTATAATCTCTACCTCGTACGTGAAACTGATGTATTATGCAAATTGTTGGAGTCCACAGATGTTGTAACAGGTAAACTTTTATATGTACCATGAGATGGTTATATCTATCTATCTCTCTCTCTCTATATATATATATATATATGTATGATTGATATGTAACGCGTTGAGTATTACAGAGATTTCTTGGTAATTAAGAAATGAGTCATCTTTGCATTGTGAAATGCAGATGTTTCCCGTGATATTTCGGCTCTTTCATATCAGTTTGGTTTGTTTAAGGTACCAGATGATGTTACGAGGAAGGTGTATCCAAAAACTTTACTTTAATAAAATAATAATATATATTAAATAAATAACTTTAAAATATAATCAAAATATTATTATAATTAGTTGTTTGTTTCTTCATTATAGGTTGTGAAAGTATAATGTTCTTAATTTTAACTGTAGTTATTCTTGGAAACAAACGAAGCGAAGTACCTTTATTTTGTCGACTTCTGCGAAACACACGTAGTCAACATCTTTTTCAATTTTTCCGCGTATACACGAAAAAAGCAATGTTGTTCTCTTTCCAAGTGGTTCACCAAGAAACCAACAGATTTTATGACGTGACGGTGATACTTTGACAACAATTTTATTTTATGCTACCATCTAATAACTATAAATATTATTATTTTGTTTCAAACTTTTATTTTATATTTATTTTTATCAGTTAATATAATATTTTATTATTAAAAGAATTGTAAAGTAAATGTAAGTTGAAAAAATGTTTCAAATGATAATTTTCCTTTATGACCCACCTCATCCATAAATAGTTATATTTTGAAAATTGGTATATCCATATATAGGTACTCATCATTTCCTTTTTAATCTCTTGTTCTCATTTTTTTTAAGTGTTTAATTAATTTTAAATAAAAATTTAATATTACAATTTAAAGAATTAAAATTCTATCATTATGCGATAAGAAACTCGTTTGATGATGGGAATCTTCTTTATTATAAATATAATAAATTATAATATATAGGTGAATATAAATTTATAATGAAACTTTTTTCTTTATTCCGATATGGATGCAATCTGGACAGTCTCCATACCTCGTGTGATCATTCTGTTCAAGTTAACTTGTAATCAACGTAAAAGGAAAACGGAAAATATATTTATAATAATAACCGCCTTTTTCAATTTCTTATACTTGGAAAATTTCTATTTATAACTTATCCATTCTTAATATTAAAAATTTCATATTTATATGTTGGAATATCCAGTATCAAGAGTGAGACTTTCATTTTTCCTATTTTTCCAATTACATATTTAAAGTATTTTTCTTTTCAACCTTTTAGAAGAACAATTCGAATATCTTAAGCTACAAAAGTCCCTTTCAATATTCTTCTATAAATTAAATTTTAATGTATTTTAGAAAAATGATTAATAAAAAAGAAATTTATAAAATCATAATTATTATAAATTTAAATATTTATTTATTACAAATTTTAATTACAATATAGTTTCACTATTATTAACCTTAATTATAAAAAAAATAAAATCGTGTCCAGTGGAAAAGCTAAAATTCCTCAATTCAGCCTTGTCCCAACAACCAATTAGTTTTTCAAAAATAAGTGTAGACAGAATTGTTTAAACAAAAAAACTGACTCGATGAAAAGATGAAACTTTAAAATCAGTTTTTAATTGATTGGAATCATAAGCGTTTATGCTGCAATATTTCGTTGAAAGAACACAGTGAATCTTTACATGTGAACTGAGAAAAATGGAAAAGTAATATTCTCTATGGATAGAATTTACACACAATGATGTAGAAGGATCAACGTTGTGTAAATTTCCCAACATTTTACTATCATTTTTACCATTAAACATATGTTTTTGTCTATAAAATATTAGATTTTTTTTCTTTAATAATTTTTGTTTTATTTCTAAAAAAAAAAATATATTTCATTCATGGAAATTTAACTCTGTGAAATGAGAAATTACTCTCAAATCTTCAATCATCATGTTAGTTATTTATACTCCAACCAATATAGATAATAACCTTAGTTTGGAGATTCTAAATTTTGAAAACTAAGAGTTTTAAATTTTAAAATTATACATGTGTCAATAAAATATAGTTTCAATCACATCTACTAAGGAGTCTCTTGTCGATATTTTTTCGATTTCTGAAATAAGTTATATTACACGTTTCTGAAAGTGTCAAATTAACAAAATTAATGTAATGACGTAGGTCAAATAAATAAATAAAAAATCAGAAACCAAATAAAAGTGCAAATTATTAAAGACTAAAGCACTAAAATAATATTTCGAAACGAAAACAAATTTAAATCTGATAAATAATATATTTATGGGTTATTGTAAATGTTGATTTATTTTGATCAAGCAATTGGGTGAACTTATTTAATTTTTTTTTAATATTTTATATCATGAATGGATCAATTGCTCCTATATGAGAAGTTTTGGATAAGGTTTAATAAATAGCAAACTTTAAATTATGTTGGGAAATTCAAATATATATTCAAGATTTTATTAATAAAAAATTTGATGATGTGCTTTGATGTGACTAAAAAGTACATGTTCTATGTCCTATGCATAAAAATATCTTGCCCCACACAATATCTTCTATTAGGTTCCATCATTAAGTCATTGTTATTGTTTCATAGAGTCCACGTGGCAATGGAATATGGAGTTTCATTTGAATTTAGTGAAAATAAAGTTAATTTTAAATTAATTAACTAGTGGCCACGTCATCTACGCGTTCCTTACACTACCAATTTGAGTCAAATGTTGTCGATACATTGAATTCAACGTTACACGTAAAATACAATAATAATTATTATGATAAAGCGAAGCTAACAAAATTAATTTAAACAGAAATTAATTTGAAATATTATTGTATTATTTATTATTTTAATTATATAATAAATTATGTGTGTGAAAAAAAATGTAATTGAAATAAGAGATCACGAATTAAAAGAGCACTGGAAATGAGATAAAACCATGCATAAAAATATGTCAAAAAATATTTATCAATTTCCAATAAATAATTATAGTTATAATGTTTTACATTTTAAAATTTATAGTTAAATTTTCTAAAAGAATTCATACGTGTGTGATCTTATCCAACAGCATTGAGTATAATGAGTTGGTGGGCCAGAGGTAGCGTGTAATGAGAAAATGTGACCCCTAGTTTATTTAATTACAATGTACTATAAGTTTCTTTTTTGTAGTAACATGAAAACCTTATACTAATAATGCATCAAAATTAAAATCATTTTTCATATAAAGGTGCGTTAAGTTAAGCATTCCTTAATAATAATAATAATTATTATTTTTGTTTAGTTTGAGATTTTTAAAGTGAAAAGTTGTTTGGAAATCAAAATTGTGAAGAAAAATAAACTTATTTAAACAATTTTTTATTTCTTTTAATTTAAATAAGACCTAACATAGAGTTAAATAAGTTTTTGCGTTACTAATATATGGCGGTGCAACTTTTATAATAGAAATATGCTTAGGCTTGCAACTTTTATAAAACACTTTTTTGTTTTCAAAAACCAAATTATGTAGCTTTCTTCCATATGAACACTCACAAGCACCTCTGTTCAATTCTGTCAAATAATGAAGACAGATATATGGTCGACAGATAATTATATTTTATGTGTATGATTAGCTGTTTAACATATAAGTTAACAGAGGACGTGCAGAAACTTTTTTATAAATAGTTTAAAGATAGAAAGTCAAAAGATAAATAAATGAGTTTTCATAATTGATTTATTAAAAAATAAAACTTTTAAACGATTTATAGGAAAATGTTTTGTATGAATATGGAATTCAACAAACTAATTTTATCTTGTGAAAATGTTTTTTTTTTTCTTAAATTGCTTAT
>Ga0209700_102793_pt1 | contig 34808 bp, 22 predicted proteins | sample SiratroredBW_FD_187528 | JGI IMG/M metagenome (GOLD analysis project Ga0209700, IMG submission 187528) | Root nodule microbial communities of legume samples collected from California, USA - Siratro red BW (SPAdes) (version 2) | ecosystem: Host-associated > Plants > Roots > Nodule | place: USA...
ATATATATATATATATATATATATATATATATATATATATATATATATATATATATATATAGTTTTTTAACTTGATAAATATATTAGCCAAGAACTATGGGCATATGTGAAAAGGAGAATGTATATTGTGGGCCAAAACAAAGTGTGAAAAAGAGATCTTTTTGCATGGTGATAGGTAAGGGGGATGCATCTTTGTTGCAAAGTTGAGTCCAATAAAGTTGCCCAAAGTAAAAAGATTTGTCCCAAATCTTTTGAGTGATCAAAAGAACGACAAAGAGATAACTCGTACGTTTTTATCTTTCTATTAATTCGATGAAAACAAAGTAAGATTTGTGAGTCTCACTGTAGTGTTATTATTTTAGATATATATATATATATATTTAAATTTTGTTTTAATATAAAGATTTTATAAATTTATACTTTAGTAACTTTTTGTTGTTGAGTTTTTTAAAATTTATAGGACAATTTTTTTTCATGTTACATTAGCGTTTTTTTATAAAAATATCTAATAAAATATAGATTTTAAACTTATAATCCTAATTATAACTAATTTATTAGACATGCCTTTAATATACTTGAAAGCATTTGTCCTAGTAGATTTAGTTTAATCAGGAACCATTTAAGTGATTTGTATAGAATAAATTGAAAGTCTGTTGTTATAATGTTACATATTTTGAGATAGAGACAATCCATGTAATTTCTCCCCACCCCTCCGAGAAATTATTAGGTGCCTCTGAACTATAACTTGATTTATTATCAGTCCTTCAAGTCACAGATATTTAAATTTAGAATTAAATAATTAATAACATTTTTTATTAAGTATCACATTATTTAAGTGATAGAAATTTCTGGCAAATATATCAAATTCACAAACATGGTATTCGTTGCCAAGAGCATTCAAACAGTAATTGATATTTAAAATGAGATTAACAGTGAAAATTAAGCAAAGCAGAATTGAGATATTAAGATTACAATATACACAGAGAAAAGAAATAGCTGCGTATAGGGGAGAAATCTGCTCTTCATAAAATTGTATTATTGAAAGAGAAATTGCGCTCTACCTCAAACAGTATAAAAGTGAGTGTTCTATTTTTATTATATTGATTATTCTTTTAATTATTCAAATTTTAATTCCTTGAACTTAATTATAATATCAATTTAATTATAATCAAATAATCATATTAACATATCACATATTTAAAAATGCATTATTAGAACTAATGTGCTGCTCACATAAATTTTGTAAGGTTGAAACTCGAATTTAAGTCCTTTTTTTTATTTTCTTTTTTATCTTTTCCTCTTTCTGTTTTATCCTTCAAATAAAGAAAATTGCATGGGTCTTTCTCTTTTCTCTCCTTTTCTCCTTACTCCCTTAAGTTAATTTTTATATTTTACTATATTTTACCTCTACATGATAACAAATAAAGAATACTTTTGTTTTATTGGACTATAAAATTAAGTAAGTTCTATTTTGTTATGCGAAAAATAGTTCTATGTGTAAATAATTTAATTTAATAAGCTAAATTTTCTTATTTTAATGTTAAGTTTTTTGTGTTTAAGGTTGTTGTTTAGAATCTTAAGTTTCAGGAATTTTGACTTTCATACGAAATATTAAACAAATTTTAAAATTTTATTAAAAAATGAAATTTATTGGAAATTTAATCTCATGTAAAAATAATGTCAAATTATAAAAATATAAGTGAGACCTTTTTTTCTTAAGTCATCATGTGATGTTGAGTTAGATTCGAATTTTACTATTTTAATATAATATTAAAATTATTAAGAATTTATCTTAGTTGAGATTTGTGTTATTTTCTATCAAGTCTCTTTAATTCTCATACTAGATGTCCTCAAGGTAAATATATAATATCTTTAATAAAAGAAGATATATTAAAGATCTCACATCAATTAAAAATAAAATAAAATTACAATATATAAGTTAACAAATATTTACTTTATTAAAATGAATTTGTAAAGTTAAGTTAAATTTAAATTTTATTGAATTAAATTAAGTACAAACTATTAATTATGTGTTAATATATGATGATGAAAGTTTATTAACAGTGAAATTGATATTTGATAAGTATTTTAAATGTTAAATTGGCAACTTAAATGTTAAATAAGTAAAACTTTATTAATTTCACATAAGTATTAAACATAAAAAATAACTAAATACAAATTTGAATAAACATTTCAAACTTCTATATGAATTTAGATTTTATTATATTCACTATTTTGACTGGTAAAAGTTTATTTTCAATAATGAAAACATTAAGAAATGTTTCCTGCCTTTTACTTATGAAAATTTTAAATCTTTTTCTAGGTACCAAAAGTTAGGTCAATCTATACTTTTATTTATAATAGAAACTCCATTAATCATAAGTAGTTGAAATTTTGGGTCTAACACCTCACATTTAAAAAAAAAAACAATAAAAAATAATTTTCACTTAAGCAAGATAATTAAGTATGCCTACTCTCATATTCATTCCAAGCTTAAGTGAGTCTACACTTTTTTAGATGGATTTTTTTCTTCTTTTCGCTGAAGTGAGTAATAAGCTTATCTCAAACTAGAGTTTCTATTTATATAATACGCTAAATTGAATCATTCACTGGACTCATAAAAGTAGTCTTTTTTATTTTAATTTCTAAATAAGGCTTAAATAAGTTTCCGTGTCTGATATATAATAAATTTTTGTTTTAAATACCAAATAATTTTTTTTTTCAAATTGAGTATCTAATAAATTATTAAAATTGTGTCTAAATCCTTTCTCAGCAACATTTATTTATATTTCATTTCTATCATGATGTTGAGTATTTCAACTAATTCCTGAAAAAATTTAGATGTTTTTTCCTTACCTTATTTTTTTTTTATCAAAATAACTTATATGTTTTCCGTATGATAATATATATTATTAGTACAAGTAAAAAAAAAATTATGACCCTTCAACATTGTAGATAATTTTTCAACCTAAAAAACATGTAGATGATAAGGTTGACATATAGACTTAAACGTAAATGTTTAATTGATTAAGTATTTAATTTGAAAAATAATATTAAATACTCAAAACAAAAATGGATTATATATCAAAAGCCGAAACTTATTTCCAGGCCTAGGAAAAGTATATCAGGCCAACGTACAGCACGTACCTAAAGTTGGCTTATGCCTTTGTTCCTCTTAAGAGAAAACAAAAATCCGCATAATGCACGAGACTATAATATGTTATTGGGTTCCAAGTATCAAAACAAAGCATGATTGTTCTAGTGACTAGTAAAAGAAGAAAAAATGCTGGCACGACAGTATTGCCACCACAAAAAGGTGTTTTTTTGCTGAAAATCGAAATTAAGAAAAGATGACTATGATAGTGTGAGCCACATTGGCATTCCTACGTGAACCTGCCTGTATTCTGACCCAATGAACATGGGATTGTAGTTAAGTGGAATGCAAACTCAGATCCTACTACCAACGTGATGCTGATGATCAAATCTGGTCAACTTGCCCATATTGCTCTCTCAGAAAGCATATGATTGGTGATGTTGGAAAGTGTCTAAAGACATAAAGCTTACTATATCATCAGAATCTACACCCAAAATTTCAATCTCAAGTGCTCAAGTGAGTCAGCCAAATCAGCAAGTAAATTGGCTACCTACCAAAATATACTATTACGAGCTATGTTTATGAAGGTACATTTTACATAAGTTTTTATAATCTAATAAGTCCATTATTTTGACTTGGGATTAATATTTTTATATTTTGGCAAATGGGACACAGGTCAGAGTTGAAAACTATCAGCAGCTTACAGATTGGCCTCGGGTTTTGAGGACAGAACATTGATACCCTTATGTGCTTTAATTTGTAGCTTATGAAAGGCTTCCAAAATAAATTGCATTGTAAAACCTTGATATTTACGTAAGTGTGATTCAATAAACATTGTCCCGTTGCCCGAGACTTAGAATACCTGAATGGTGCAGATTGAGTCTATACAAACAAATAGACATGCTTATTGCCTAACTATGAGATAAAAAAGAAAACTTGAAAAGGGTTCATTCCAAAACAGTTCAAGGAATGAAACATTATTTATGTTCTTAGTTCATATACTGTGTTCATGCAGGGCTATGATCAATGTAGCAGGACTGGTATGTTGTTCATAACATGATCAGAGCGGGCATTACAGTGCATGAATACCGAAAATAGCTTCCTTGTTGAAGTCTCTAGGAGCTGTCCTGGAACCTGGATTTTTAAGCTTGGCATAAGTCTCATGAAAAGCACATTCATAGAAATCCTGAGTCTTGGGAGATACGGTGCCAGATGAAGGTGACATCAACATATCATAATTTGGGTTGAAAACCATAAGTGAACCAATATTGTTGTGGCGGTTAATCGATTCAAGTTGTACTTTTGTCATGCTATTCAGGTTCAGTTTCTCTGAGGGCATGTGTGATTCATTGAACTTCTCTTGGTCTGATGTAAGATTAACAATGGTGATATCATGGATACTAGGCCTTCTCTTATTGTCTCTCCCTCCAGAAAGCTTTTGCCTTATGTAATACTTTTGAGCATGGCTTGCCACTTGGGTGGGAGTCTTTGTGACCACAAATTTGCGAGAAATATTTCTCCAGTCCCCTTTACCATACTTTAAAAGTCCCATCAGAAAACGTCTGAAATTCAACACCCAACAATCAGTGTCAAGCACAGGAACCAAAAATGATAGAGATTAAAACTGCATAAAGAGTACCAATTTAACCAAAAATTAAACACACTATATCTTCATGCTCTTCCCTAAACCAATGTAAAACATTAAAAAGAAAGAGAAAATGATGAAACTGACCTGTGTTCCTCTTCTGTCCAAGGGACCCCTTTCTTCCTCTCGTGATCAGAACTCCTGACAGTTGCAGGCTTCTTTCTGCATGCATCGTAACATTGGTTGTCAGCCATCTCCAATGAGAAACAAGAGGTAAGATATCCAGGATCTGGAATCCTCCCTGCTTCTATTTCACTAACATCTTCTTCCAATTCCCTGTAGTGTTTGATCACATCATGGACAGTTTTTCCAGGGAGCATGGCTGCAACTCTCAGCCATCTGTCTGGAGTATCCTTATCATATATGGCAAGGGCACTTTCAAACTTCTTATTCTCTTCCGTCGTCCATTCTGTGTGCTGACTCTCTTGAACAAACCAATTTGAATTTGGCAGAAAACAAGTTGGATGTGGGGTCTCGAATTCCATACCTTACAACAAATTCCCCTATACAAGAAACTAGAAAGATATGAACGACAACAACAAAAAAGAACTTTGATTCAAGGAGCATGATATTAACAATCCTTCAAGTGTAGTCAAGACTCTACTTTGAGTGAGAGCATAAATTAAAGAATCTACAAGAATTGAACTTGTACACTTTAGAATCGAGGAGAATTTTGAAAAAATTATGACATACCTGGAAACGAGACCGTAGTAGAATGATGGCAGAAAAGAATGTTAAATCCAACAGCAAGTTGATGAAGAAAGTGAAAGTGAAGTCCCAAATTAGACAAGAAAGATTCTTTACAATTAGGAAAGGAAAACCAGAAGAAGGTGTTTCCTTTTGTTATTTCTTCCTGGTGAAGCAACTCCTAAAGCAAATGCAGATAACACTAACAAAGTGAAAAACTAGAACAATGGAGGTCAGTGATTTTCAAAGGTTGAGACTTGCATCTGTTGGGAATTCTTGCTATGGGGTGTGTTCACAAGAGACAAGAAGCAAGAAATGGTGTGAGAGAAATGGCTTGGGATAAATGTAATGCTACCAATTAGAACTGGTCACAAAATTCAGTACTCTTTTATAAGCTTAAAAGAAATAACATTTTTTTTTTAAAAAAAGAAAACTTCCAAGGAAAGAGGACTTACCATTGCACTCCCTCAGTTACATTTCACTGTTATACTTGAGAGAATTAATAAATACAATTAATATTTTTAATAAAATAATTATATAATCTTCTATTTATCTATTTCTCTTTTTGTCCCATGTAATAAATATGTGCAAATTATTTCAATATTAAAATACACATAAAAATATAATTAATAAAAAAATTAAGTAATATGATCATCAATTTTACAAATAATGAATAAATACATAAAAATAAAATTTCTACAAAAATCCAACATTTAAAAAAGGGGGAAATTTTAAAGGCATGGTATTTGTCCATAATTTCCTAATAATCTCAAATTTTGTTTCAAAATGCAGTTAGAGAAACTTAACTTCTTACAATCGATTAGAGGACACTGATAATTATAGAAAAAAAGTATTAAAAATAATTTTAATTTAATGTGATCTGAATTTTTGTTACGTAGTGAATGTTCAGGAAACATGTCTGTTTTAACATTCCACTTACTTTTAATAATGATTGGAATTCTTTGATTGATTTTTCGACAATACTTTCCATTGTGAGTTGAAACTGAAACAGGTAAATAACTGGCTATACTCTTCCGTATACTGCAATGAGATCTTGCATGACACTGAGTTAATGTCCTCTGTGAATATTTGATGAAAGTTTGGGGAAAGTGCACGATAGTTATCTATGCCGTAACTCATTTTACATTGAACTCTAGTTTTTATATTTTTTTATTTTTTTATGGAATACCTGTGTAAGTATGTTCTAGTGTTTGTTCTTGAATTTTAGAAAATAAAATGTGAACCAGTGACTTGACTTATTCTTTACATCTTATGTTACTTTTTAAAATAAGTTTTGAAGTTGATGTTTGATTTGATGAAATGATCAAGTTATTTGAAATGCTTCAAAACTTGAGGATTGAGTGATTTCTCTGTAAGATACAAATGAATGATCCAATTATTTCAACTTATGTCTTACTATTAGAGTTGGGGAACCTTGCAGCAATAAACTGTGGCAGAAATAACTGATGGGGAGGCTTTAATTTCAAGTGTTTTGCTTCCATTTGGCAGGAATGAATGTGTGGTCAGTCATTTGCTTAATTATTCTTTATCATGCTTGGTAAAGGTCTACTGTTTCGGAATAGTCTTTTATACGTGTCATAGGTTTGATTTTAACTGTCATTAGGATTTTGTTTTCCTTCTAGGAATGATGAAAAATTAGAGTGTTTTCATTGGGATAAGACCTTGTTCAGCTGTTTTTAGAGTATAGTCAGTCTCTTGGTAAGATAATATGAACAAGCTTTTAGGCTGTAAGAGACACTCCCTGAACAAAGAATGCATTGGACATATGTCCACCAGATGCATAAAAAAGTATCACTTAAATCTTCGCAATGTCTATTAAATCCTACCTTGTAAAGTATAGACCAGTCTGTTCATTCTGTGGAAAAATTGGACATATCATGTTCAAGTGCATTCATAGAAGAAACAGATTCTAGAACTAGTAAAAAATATCCAAAAAGATACGAGTAACTAAATTAACATAATTCCTTTTGCAGATGTTAGGACAAAGGAAACTCTCTTGCTGGGATTTGGATTGTTGATGCTCACAATATGAGGAAGAAAGGTTTCTATTTCCTTACCTCGAACTTAGCCTTTATGTACAAATTATAAGCAGGTAATATTATTCTATCATAATTTGCAAAATGATTTCATCGTTTTTCATTTACATTTTGTCTATAATCTTATTCCATAAACCCTTTGAAGTATTATAAGCACGTTGTTTTCTACTGAAGGCAGTTGTTTTTGATGTAGTTTTTTTACTTTTGTCCAGATCTAATCAGTCATACCAGCACAAAATTAACTGTTATAGTGATAAACAGGAAATATATGAGCAAAATGCAGGTACTTGTCTGAAGATAGCATATATCTTTCTCTAGAAGCAGATAAAATTGATAATGAATTGTTGGTTTAACAGATTAAGCAGCTGCTCCAACAGCCACACCACCCTTGAGCCTGGATTTACCGTATAGTGTTTCTTCAAACCGGATGATCTCATTCTTGGATCCATAAGCAACTTGAGTTCTCTCATCAATGTTATTGATGACTTTGTCCAGCACAGACTGATGGCCATCACTGCTGTAACCTCCAGCGTTTTCAATCAACAGCCCCAAGGGAGCTACCTCAAACAACAGTCTCAGCTTGGCTTTGGCCGATGGTGATGCCACATTGGTGAAGATGCCTTTTTCTTTTACAATAATCTGCAGACAGATGAAATTTTGAAAGCACGTGGATTATTATACTAGGTTGTCTGAGCTTCACAGAACATCCATGTCTCAGAAAGAATATAAAAAACAAGAACCTGGTTCACATCCGGCACCATTCCTCCTGTGTATCTCAATGTGTATTTTTCATTGACGTAGTAGTCGATCAACTATAGGATAACAAAGAAAGCTGTGAGTAATAATATTACACATCATTCTAACACTAAAATCGTACTTTGCTAGTACGAGAATACAGGTAGACCTTAGCATAATCGAGGTTGTCAGAGGTGGCTCTCAAATTTCCTGGAGAGAACAGTTTTCCCTCACCAATTTCTGTGGTCTCTTTGACATGCTGCCATTTTCCTGAAATATGAAATACACATTAGAGATTTTCGTCATGTGATAAAGTTTGTCTAAAATGAGCAAGCGAAGATGTATAGCTGAAAGTTCATTGTGATATCTGACCTTCATCAAGCAGAAGAAATTCATGGGTGCCAGGGAAGCCTTTTATAGCAAGCACATATGTGGTTCTAGGACCCATAACTCCCATGGCTGCTGCAACTTGATCTCTTCCAGTGACCCCGGTCAACTTATCTCCCGGCCACACACCAAAAATGGTGCCCACTGTGAAATTTGTGTCCACAATGCTGGAGCCGTCAAGGGGATCAAATGCAACACTAAATCCACCTGTTTGTTGCATATTCACACAAATGCATCACCTCAAAAGTTACATTTTGTAATAGAGGCAGGCCTCAATTCAATTGCCAGTTTAACAGAATTATTATGGCAGACCTTCAACTGGACCTCCCATGTCCTTCAGCTCCGGTTCTTCTTCAGAGCAAGCATACTTGCAGAAATGGGAGTAATTCAAGGCCTTTACAATACAACATTGAAGACGTCACTTTCATTGCACGTTGAAAATAAGACATCAATTTATGAATTTAAACTTCTTTTTAAACTATTATTTAACTAAAAAATCCCATGAGCTCAGATCTATATAAGATAAAAGTTCATCACCTGTCCTGGTCATAACAGAACAGAGTGTTCCTAATATATCATTTGAACTGGTTTTCATGCAATGAACTTCGGAAAAATAAAATTGTCGTTGAAAAGTTTTACCCCACTATGACAGATAACAATTGATAATTAAAGTACTTTTTCTCTTACTAAGAATACTACTACTATTCATGAGAAATTATTCTTGCATATTACTATATCATTTCATAATCTTGAACAAGAGCCACACGTTTGAGTTCCTTTTGTTGCAACTATAACTGTGGAGAAAAATGTTGCACAGGAATGAGTATGTTGATTGTTTAATTAGGAAGAAACTTATTGCAAAAGTACTGGTCTAACCTCAAAAAGGAGCTGGTTAGCAAGCAAATCCACTGCAAGCTGCTCGTCCCCAAAAGAATTAACGCACTGCGTTCCACCACAAGAAGCCGTCTTCACTTTGAAGGAAATTGTTCTTAATGCCTCTCCCATGGACACCAACAACCTGATCAGCCCCTTATCCGGTGTTGCTTTTGTGAGGAATTCTTCCTACAATGCACAAACACCAACATCAGTTTATTTCACGTGCGTGCATGTGAACAAAAATACCAAAAAGTTTTTGAGTTTGACACAACACATTCAGCAAGTGCTTAGCTATATAGACTAGGATATGAACTTTGTCCTGCGTAAGTAACTCACCAGACTGTCACCAATTTCACATCTGGTCACGAGTGAAGTACCCTTTGTCTTTGAAACCTTCAGCGTTGATTTGGATGTCACCCTTAGCGGTTCTCCAAAGAAAGAGCTTGATTTCAGATTCTATCATTGCAAACAAGTTCATTTTAAGCATCTATATTATTTCCTTCAATGTGGTGTCTTGAAATCTCATATAAAGAGTTTAGTTGTACAAAGAAAGAAAAAGCTGCATGCTTGGCATATAGCACTTTCAAAGTATAATTCAAAAGCATACCCTGAAGCCAAAAGATGGAGAGATGGAGGGTGGAGAGTGCTTGGAAGAAACAGTAGGCAAGAAAGGCCCGCGGTTGTAGCATGCTATGCCAGTTTCCATGGCTGCAAAAGAAGGTCCAAAGGTTAAGGATGTTGTGTTATTTTATGTTATTGCATTGATTGATAGATAGATAGTGAGACTAAGAAGGGAGAGGAGGGGATAGCAATTTTAGATATGTGGCTAACTATGTGTGTAGTGCCACGTGGCAGGTGCTGAGTAGATAGGCTAATGAAACTGCATTTTGGTATGAATATTTAGCATCGCATGTATTTATGTGGTTGTGGTCTGGTCCTATATAAAAGAGATATGGTGGGGGAGATGCTATAGCTACCACTGTTTGTTCTGCATGTGTGTGCTGTGTTGGTTCATATTTCACTGGTTATACCATAACTGAAGTTAATTATCAGATGCACTTTATTTTAGACAAAGCTGAAAAAAAGCATCAATCTTGAACAATGGCATGGAAAAAAGAGACATTTACCTTAGAAATCTCAAATCTAATGAAGATGTTACAAAATTCTAGCTTTTTGGATTCTAAAATAAAATTAAGATGATAAAAACTTGCTAATTTAGACAGAACAGGGAATGGGGTTCTTAGTCTTTCAAAAGAATGAAAAACCATATAATTTCTATACAAAATTTGAATAAATTCTTTTTTATTCATTCAATTAATCACGATTAGGGGTTTAAGTTAGTATGATTTAGCAATGAAAATAGTTCAGATTAAAATTAAGAATTTATTTAGGGTAATGGAATATGTAAGGCAAATTTAATCTAAACACAAGTTTTATGTTAAAAAAATAAAAATAAACCAAAAAAAAATGTTTACAAAATTTGAATTAGTTCTTTTATATATTTTTCAATTAATCAGGATTAGTACGGGATAAATGCTTGTAAAGCATTAAAATATATTGATTTTGTAACCTAGCGTTTCCCTGCTAAGTCCAGATGTGAAAATGTATTAAGTGTCTCCCATGAACTTATACTCAAGTATATTTTATTCATTATTTTTTTTAAGGAAAAGGTTTATTTGGTTAGACAAGTTGGGTTCAAGTGGAGTAGTCTTCTCATTATATATAATATACATATTTCAAAAAAACATTAAGTGGAGTAATTTTTAATAATTTTCGTATGTACTACATTTTATTTATTTAACCATTGAATATTTTAATAATTATACATACTAAAATTTTAATTAAATCCAATATTTGTAATTAGACAATCATATACTCAACGTTTACTTATATTTTAAAAAATATGTTATATGTTAAAGTAAATTTATTGGGAAAAGATATTCAAACTTCTAGAATTTTATTTCATTCAAACAAAAAGATACTTTACATTATATTACTTTATTATTATTATGGAAAATATCCTTCAAAATATGTGGGATCCCCTTAATTTGATTATCACGCCATTTGGATTTTATTGTACTTTTATGACAAATAAATTATTTTCAAAACAATAAAATTATATAACTTTTTTTACGTGAGTTTTTTGCCTTGTGATTTTTTTGTCCCGGTTCATATGGGTCAGGGCCAAATCCTATGGGTTGGGCCAAATTGACATATCTAAAATTAAGAGAAATTAGGACAAATCAACTACACATCAGTATTTTTTTTTTTTCAACTCTCATATATTCTCTTCATGTAGAGAATTTGTTCAATTACTTCCTATAATTTCTGTATTAGTAACGTACAATATAAATAAATACCATAATTAGAAATATGAAAAATTATATTATGAAATATAAAATAAGTTCTTTAACATTGGTGAAGGACGAACTCTTGTTTTTTTTTTTCTCTATATTATATAGGAAAAAAACATATTTTATCATACAATGGAGATGAAGTTCGAAAATTCGCCTTCCAAATGATTATTGCCTTAACAGTAATAGAACAATTGGATGTTTGTAGGTTCTGAGATATTAATTTGATTTGTGAAATATATCTTTTCAATTAAAAATTAATTAAATATATCTAAATTTATAAAATACTTAAAACCTAATGAATAATAAAAATATATTTCTAGCAACTATATTAGATATATTAGAATAATATATTTTATTCCTTATTTTCCTCGTATTTCTAAATTTAATCATTATAATTTAACAAGTTTTAGTTATTTTTAATTTATTTGAAGATTAGATAAAATAAATAAATAAATACATTATGCAACTTCATGCTTCCCGGTTCACACATGAAAGAAACATCATGAAGGTAAAAACAAAAACAAAGGAAAGACACAACAAAAGTAAAGGAAGCTTCCTTCCGCGTCCGTTAACTTCCGGATTCATACATTAAAATGTTAATAAAACAAGTTTAAGCTGCAGAGTACGGTGACTAACACAGAAGCGGCGAATATCCTTGCTCCCATGTCCATGGCAACGCATTTCTTTTAGCATTCTTAATGAAAATATATACACTTTTTTGGAAAGATTATTGTTTTGGCAGAGTGATGTCTTTCTCAGGTCCTTTTCTCATATAATCTCATCTTGTTCTGAAAGTTTGAAAATATTTTTTAAGTTTGTTTTTTTTTTTCAAGAAAACAGCAAAGTGCAAAGCTGGGACCTTTTTGATTTGATATCATGAACGATGAGAAAATGAATTCTTGTTAAATTATAGGCAATCCCTTTGGCCCTTGGAAGCAAAGTGCAAAGAGGAGGTGTTACTTGAACTGGATTATAGGTTCATGTTAGCTTACAGTTTGGACTTCGAAGCTATGTCTGCATATGCTCATCAAATACAGCACCAGCACTCTGCACCTAGTCTCTTAGATGATTCTGGTATGTGTTGCCAATTTTGCCACTCTTTAGCTATGAATTAATAAAAGAAAATACTATGATATGTTTTAGAGTTTTATGTAAATATCATAGTCATCATCGGTGATTAACTAGTGAAAAGTACTCATTTTATACATCATACATGTTCTTGGCCATCTTGTGTTTTTTGGACTTCTTCCAAATGAAGTTTTTCATTTCGTGTTTTCCAGAGACAGGAAGCCTTTATGAGCTAGAGTCAGGATTCTTCATGAAATCGTTTACAGCAACAATCTTTGTTGCTTCACTTGTCACCCTTGGAGTTCTACTAGTTACGTTGGTGATTTCCTTGGTGATTATGCTGCAGTCCTGTCAAAGTAAAAGTGCTGGAGTAATGGAGCTTCTGAATATAAATGATTATTACAGTTGTTGCAGGTTGTATTATCTGCATGCCGAGCTCAATAACTTAGAAGGATACAATCTTCCTACAATATGCAGAAACCTGGCTGTGCAGTATATCAAAGGAGGTCAATATGCTAGAGAGCTGGATTTGACTATGTCTGTCATTGACGATTACTTCAAGAATGTCACACCTTTAGAGGATGGTTTGGATGTGGTTTTGATGGACATAGATGGCATTTTCCCTTGGAATTACTCTTCCAATTTGTTTCACAGGTAATCTCTTCAAATCAATGATTCCTAGTGCAGGGTGACGGAGAATATAGATTGCATCAAATTAACTAGTATTGGGGTGACTAAAAGTTTTTATTAGTGGTTTGTTAAACTTGGATCAGTTCACCAATTCATTGCATCGAATATAAACTTAACAGGGGTGTCTTTTCGTGTAGGTTATATAATGACAGCACGAGCAACTGTATTAAAGAGGCAAACAATGTAAAGCTCATGTTTCTTTTAAGATTATACATGTACCTACAAACTGGTGGATGGTCTATAATTTTGTTATCAAGAGAACCTAGAACATACCGAAACGTCACCATTGATCATCTTGTCTCTGCGGGATTTAGAAGCTGGTCTGCCTTGATAATGAGGTAAGTGAAAGTGATCATGTTGGTTTTATATATCAAAGATCAAGCCTTGTTACGAAGTGTTGTGAGTCTTCCATTGGTTATACTTGAAATAGCTCATCTTGTTTTTGAGGTTTACAAACGTATTTAAGAGATGATGTAATATTTCAGAAGGCTACTACTAAATTTAGCTTTAGCTTTTTCAAAAGCATTGTTGAGGTGCATTTTTACAAACTTGGCTATACCAAAAGTATCAAGTAAGAACTGAAGCTTATGCTGTCAATAGTTTACGTTTTTGCAGAGCAGAAGATTCGGATCCTACGAAAGGGTATGAGTACTTTTGTGGGCAAAGGAATGTGGTAAGGAAGAAAGGCTTCCGAATAAAAAGTATAATAAGCAGCCATATGGATGCCGTGACCGTTCCAGAGACTGGAGGGCGAAATTTTTTACTTCCAGACCCTCTATGTGACAAGTTTGAGAAGCAGATAGAGCATAGATACTGAATGTTAGTTTCATCATTCATCCTTCAGGAAGAGAGTTCCTTTCAATTCAATTACATAGGTTATTATTCTCTGAATCTAAGTTTGTTCTTGCTACTCATTTAACTTCATCCTACCTAATTTAACCTTTCCTAGAGGCATAAAAATAGCTCTCCAACTTAGAGATGTGTTTGGTATGTGGTTGTAGATCCTTGCATACCCATGTGTGAGACATTACGAGTATGTTTCAAAACCAGTTTAGAATTGCAAAACGTTCACTACGCATTCTAATGTATCAAATGAAGAAGAAAAATACTGTACAACCAAGTTATATTTAGACAATATTTCTTTCACTGATATTTTATTTATTCACTTAAATATAATATTTTATTATTAAAATAAAGTTAGTAAATGGTTGTCGACATTAAACAGCATTACAAAAAGATTTTAGTGCTTGGATACCAACAACGTGTTACAGGAATTTCAGGAAATGACTGAAATACTCGTAATCACGTTCCTTTGGAATGTTGATACCACGCTTGAATTGCGGAACTAAATCTGGATGACGATAAGCATGTAATTTCTTTGCAGTATTTGAGCAAAGAACAAGGTTCTGCAACTTTAAATAATTAATGATACTCCAAAGGTCCCTAAACTGGTAATTGCAGAAACGTGGTTCCCTGTTTAACTTGTTTCACCATTTTGCTTCTCTTTCCGGGTCTTACTAACTGGTGTCAAAACAGTATCCTCTAATCAAAGAATTCAAAATAGAAAGATTCGGATAACATCTGCATAGGGGTTGCAAATAATAACATCTGACTGATTGAAAACCAATTACAAATGGATATTCACATTAAAATAACGGTAAAATCATATCAAGAGACTAGGGTACTTTTTATCAGCTACTACTTATTGCGTCTATTGGCCATTGATATACATTTTTAAGCTTCCAAGTATAGGCTCGCTTAGGAAACCCGTTGAAAATTTATGTTATCGTCATATTGCAAGGAATGGACCCCTTTGCCTAGCCACCACGTTCTATGAGGGTACTACAAAGAAAAAATCATCACGGAAGTATGACAAAGGCCTAGACGGGAGGCGGACCGCTAGACTGAAGCCGCTGCAACCACGAGATCCTCAGATTAGGCGTTTTCAATTGCAGAAAAATTTCCCTATATTCCTGCTTAAGGAATACATCTAAAGCAAACATGTAGAGATCACTTCCTTGTTCTATTTCTTCCATTCTGTCAAGGCATTCAATGCATTGACCGATGCTATAATTGCATTTGCCTTCTGAGGATGAAACTGCACTAGCATTCTTTTCAATACTTCCACCATTTCTTGATGCAACAGCATCACAATGACATTCAGTTTTCTCGTCAAAGTCGGCTGTGTCAGGTTCTTTTGTGTGAAAAGGGAAAGTAATAACACTATCATCACTTTTCCTTTGTTGAGGGGTAGGTTCAGTCTCTCCAGTAACAGTAGTTCCATTAAAGATGACTTCCAATATGTCAGCGAATTGTAGCCCCTTTAAGCGAAATTGTGAAGCTTCTGGATTTTCCTGTACCAAAAATAGTGGAAATCATGAACTTCTGTTAGATTTAGAAACTTGCATGGGCTACAAAATAGCTGCACTCAGAAACGTAACATACCTGTAAATAGTTGCTCCAATCTTCTTCACTAGCCTCAAATTTCAGGTTAGATGGATCCCATTTCATGTAACCGGTGCCAATAAGCTTACACCAAATTTTCCATTGTTCCTTGGTAGAATCCCAGTGATTCTTAAGCTGTAATCTACCATAATTTAAACCAGTTTTTGCATAAAATGATTCCATAATGTTTTTCCAACCTTCCTTTGTAAAATGTGACCCGGGCTTATTCCCCTGCAATGTCTCCTGCAGACATAGATCAACAAAGATTCTGTGCACTGTAGGAGTCCACGCAGCTTTGACCTTGGGATATGATGAACTGGAGATGCTCTGCTCACTTGGAACTGTACTGATTGGGATGGCATTAACCATAATGGCACTCTTTAATCCACAATCCCGACCACCATTCCTACGTTTCTTCTCACGCTCTTTTCCACGCAATGTAGCTGAGGCATCATTTTGCCTCTTAAGCATAGCTATCATTTCCTCAGTTGGCATAGCTCCATCAAAGACGACACTTAATTTGTCAGAAAACTGGAGCTCCTTAAAACGAAATTGTGCAGCTTCTGGGAAAGCCTGTGACAAAATGACTTCACTCCTATTAAAACAATGAAGAAGATCACTTATAATATTGAATGAATACCAATAATTACGATGAATACCTTAATACAATTGTGCCAATCTTCCTCAGAAGCACCAAACGAATTGGTTTGTGGGTCCCATTTCATCTTATCATCACCAATCAACGTAGCCCAGATTTTCCATAGTTTCCTAGTTGAATCATAATGATTCTTAATTTGTTTTTTATCGTATCTCATACCAGTCTTTGCATTAAAGGATCCGACAATATTCCTCCAGCCCTCCTTGGTAAAATGAGTAGCAGACTTGTTCCCCTTCAATGTTTCTTCGATGCACAAGTCAACAAACATTTTATGGTATGCAGGTGTCCAAGAAGCTTTTGGTGTCTGTGAACAGCCAACCATAATGGTATTATCTGATTCATAATCTCTACCAACATACTTGCGTTTCTTCTCTCGCTCTTTTCCACGCAAAGGAGATGTAGCTGAAGCATCATTCTGCCACTTGAAACTGGCCCACCTTCTCATTTCCTCAACTCGATTTCCTCCATCAAAGATGATATCCAGTTTGTCTGTAAACTGAATTTCCTTACACTGAAACTGCGCAGCTTCTGGGGTTGTCTGTGTCAAGATGGCTTCATTATTATTAATCTGGAAGCAAAAAGGCATCTTACAATCTTGGATTTACATTAACCATAAATTAAAAATCACTATCTATACCTTTATATACTTTTTCCAGTCTTCCTCAGAAGCACCAAACGTCCGGGTTTCTGGATCCCACTTCATGCTGCTGTCATCAGTCAACTTGACCCAGACTTTCCATAGTTTTCTGGTAGAATCATAGTGATTCTTAAATTGCTTTTTGTCATATCTCACACCAGTCTTCGCATAAAAGGATTCAACAATGTTCCTCCAACCCACCTTGGAAATTCGCGTTGACCCGGGTTCATTCTTCAACATTTCTCCAAGGCACAAATCAACAAATATCCCATGGAATGCAGGAGTCCAAGTGGCTTTAGAAGTGCAACTGGACATTCTTGTATAACGAAAATGTTCTGATATTTTTACACGCAATTAACTAGTAACAACCAAACCAACCGACTTCAATCTCATTAAATACAATAAGCTCCTATCCTAATAGCCAACACTCATATTTCAACCCCTACCACTCACACCGCAAAGAATAATAATAATAACTTAACTTCTTGCCAAGACTAGTATATACGGCAATAATTATTAACAAATGAAAATAAAATGACATTAAAACTAAACTCTTGAGTGGGTACAATTGCACAGAACTTTGCTCCTAAGATGAATAATAACACAAATTCGACAAATCAAAGTATTTTTACAACCTCAAATGGAGACTATGAGCCGAAATATCTATGATTCACCTTCACCTACATGCACGTGCATGCTCCGATTATAGAAGGGATCAAGAATGGGGAAAAGGGGTGATAATGAGACTAAAATTGAAAGAACAAAAAGAAAGATTGATTAAAGACGTTTAATTGGTACTATCTTTGCATGCGCGACGAGGTATAAGAGCTTAATATTTGGGGAAAAACGGACAAGTGTGAGTGAGGACGAACTGTTATACCTAAACTTCATCGACAATGCCGCATTTGGAACAAACGCCAATTTGATCGTGGTAAGTGCTTCGGAAACTCAATTCCAGATACGTTTGTTCTTTTCCTCTGGGATTATTAGTTTGAAACCTTCTCCCATTGTTTCTCTTTTTTCCTTATTACGATCATACAACAAACGAAGCCCATTAGCATACGGGATAAATGCATTCTTTCTGCACCTCCATAAGTTCTTTCTTCACCCTCGTACAATTTTTATATTTTAGCATAAAGCTACCTGTTCAGGACCTAAGTTGAGAGAGCCCAATACTATCTTCAAATTTCTATTGAAAAAAAAAAAAAAGATTCAATATATTCTTTAAGTACACACGTTTGTGTTTGTCTGTTTTAAATTCGACTGAATATCACAACAAACATTCAGTTTAGCATGTGTAAGAGTCATAGCATTAACAATTTGAAGACCATGTGAATTAGGTTAAATAATAATGAAAATTAATATTTGTTTTTTAGTTTATATTTTGTATGTGCATCATATATTAGTTTGGGTGACTAATCATGAGATATATGTTAACTGTAACTCTTGGTTCACTGAATTGAATTGTTAGTGTAAGATATAGAGTTTAATTTATATTAGCGTCTTAAATTTCTCTTTTACTAATATTTTTATAAATTTTAAAATAAATTTAAATGTTCTTACTCAATATAACCAAAATGGTAATGGCTAAGTTGGGTTGGGTTGGATCAAAAGAAATTTCACGAACTCAACCCAAATCCTATTATTTTAATTAATTTAGATCATAAGTTTAATCAAGCTCAAAATCTAACCAGTGCTCTAAATTCATTATATATAACATAATAGATTATTTTACAGAACCTAATTATTATATTAAATGAAAATGAATTATTATAAGGGTAAAATGAACTATTATAAGGGGTAAAATTAGTGCAAAACCTAATGAATAACATGGGCAGAACAAATTTAGAGTTAGATGAACATGATGAATGGAAGTGATTAGAGGGACCATCAAGTGTATTATAAACTTTGAGGTACATGTATATTTATATTTCGATTGTTGTCCTGAAAGATATATTTAATGTAAAGTTTACTGATATTATTAACGTCATCATATCATATCTAAAGTATTATTCTTTCTGACGTTAATAACAAATAACATGTGATATTATGAAAATGTGTCATTAATTCAACAAAATAATTATAGATTGAGTTATTTTTCAAAATAGTGAGAGAAAATTAAAACAAAACTTATCATAGCATGTAACAAGAAGAACTAATAAGTATTTTTAATAATTTAAACTTAAAAACGATAATATTACGTTAAAAAGACTCGTGTAGATAGAGAATGTTGATTTGAGGGAAATTCGTTACTCGTCATTGATCAATCAACCTCACCTTTGGTGGAAACATTCATCACGGACCTAAACGATATGGGACTCACGCCACATTGAGACTCTTCTAATTGAATACAAGCGTTAACTATAGGCAGGTACTACTATTACTACCACACTACATTGATTATTTCTCACCACTGATCCTATTAATAGGTTGGTGGTTTAGCAGAGAAATAGGCAACAGCACCTACAAACGGTGCATTGATGTACGTTGCTGGCTCTGACTGCTGATAGTTATTTCGATCATCGGAGAAGTTGTCATTGCTATCAGGACCACCTACTATGGCTCCAACAAGCTCATTTGGATTGGGAGACCCTGCATTCAGATACTGAAACCCCTCGTTGCAGGCTATGTGCTGAGCCCTTGCATGAATGGAAGGTAGAGAGGAACCCCTGTGGTGGATATGCTTCGGGTAACTCTCCCCAAAACCCACCATATAAGACATCTTTGTCGGATTATTGCCCAGAATGTAATCGACTTGTGCTTGGGCTAGTTTTACGAGGTTTTCACCCGTGACCGTTGAAGACCCACATCTGACAACGCCCCCGTTTGCAGAAAGATACTTTGCGTATGTCAAAAGGAGTAAACTTGTCGATGTCACGTATTGCAAATTGCTCTCACTCCCCTTGTACAGAAGCCCCCCTGCACAATTTCACAGTAAAATATTTCACTAAAATACATCAAATAAGCAATGAATGATAAGTTTTTATAAAAAGCATCATATATTTTTCTTTTTCTGATACCAGATTTTGTTAGTCTCGTGGACTTTTTTCAACAATGAACCATGAGGATAATATTAAGTAATCGAGATTTGTTTTTTACCTCGGGTGTACTGAGCCTGAGAACCAGGTACTCCTGACATTAGCGAACAAATGTAATTATCTGAATGCGCCTTGTATAATTGGAACTCTTCTGAATTTTTCTCCAAGAATTCCTGATATCGTGTCCATGCAAAATAAACCTTGTAATCAATTTGTATGTTTAACTTTTATAAAAGTTATCTGGTCTATTCTTTAAAAAGTAAATGTTGCACCAGTTTATTTTAGTTTATGAAAAAATGTTTAGTTTTTTTCTCTATAAGAATATAAGTATATCTAAAAATTCTATCCACAGGAAATTTTAGTTGAAAGTAAACAGAGGGTACCTTGGAAAGGAGGATTTTGGTTCCAGGTCGCTTATCATCCCAGCTGAAGGAGAAACCATCGTCATCAGCACCTAAAATGTGGCCATTGGATCGTATATATTGCATGTATGAGCTAGTTCCTGAGGCTCTATAAATCCATGATGCACCCCACAGAAGTTCATCCTATTTAGTATTTTAAAACAAAAACGAGTCTCATTAGAAACCATGCATTCGTGCCATATGTTTCATTGTTTCAAATGTAATCGAGTTTTTGAAGCTATGTGTGCCTTACATGGTATCCGGAGTAAGAGCAGTAGAATGGACAGACAACAGAACCAAGAGAATCACTGTAAGAACCCCTGTAACGGTCTGCAAAATTGAATACCTGAAAAGAAACGTTGAGATTGATTAGAAAATTAACACTCAGAACACTTAGCTAGCAAGAAATGAAAATGGGAGAACAGTTTATGCATATTTAGTAATTACTTTGATGGCTGCTTGAAGCAATTTGGAGGAATATGGTGGATCCGAATCTCTGAATACTATTGAAGAAGCTGCCAGTGCAGCTGCCGTCTCTGCTGCTACATCTGATCCTGGGTTTTGAGCTGATACCTTATACACATTGCGTGGAGTGTCCATATCTTCAGGCCTTTCCCAACACTTGTGATCCATGTTCGGATCTCCCACCTGCATTAATCAACCTCTCATGTTCATTTCTATCAATTTTCTTTCATGGTTTTTCTTATAAATCTTGCATCAACCAATGAGTTAACTTTTGGAGGCAAAGAACTTAAGTTGGTGGCATGCTCACTTGGACATATAATGTGTCAGGGGTGGTGGTGGCAGCCTTAAGAAGGTAATCTGTGCTCCAGCGTATAGCAGCTCTAGCGTTTTCAATTTGGTCCGTCATTGAGCTTCCAAATTCAATCACACTCCATGCTAACAATGTAGTGGTGAAGGCCATTGGCAACCCAAACTTAACGTTATCTCCAGCATCATAGTAACCACCTACTAGGTTCACCTGAATTACAACATTAATCATGATTAAACTGTTAATGAGAAAAATTGTAAGACAGTTTAGTTTAAAATATACATGATAAGAAGAGCCATCGGACAATCCAGAATCTCCCCTCCATGTTTGTCTCTGGTTGGAAGGCAATTTTCCAGACCGTTGTCCCTCAAAGAAGAGAATGGATTTCTCAAGAGCCTCATGGTACTCTTGCTGGGTGAAAGCTGAGCTTAGCTGATGAAACGAAGAACATGATATTAACAACAGAAAGTGTAACATTAGAGAAAATGTGGTGACTGAAGCCATCCCTTTTGGCATGTGCACTTCTTTCTTTAGCTGAGACAGACAGAATTGGAGGCTTCAGAGAATGGAGTGATGGTTTGTTTATAGTTATAACGTGGGACATGGATTGTATTTATAACAGGGAGAAGCAGTAAGCTGGGAGATTAGTTAACTTGTCATGGAGTATTTATGAATTAATTAACACAATTTGTTTCAAAAGTTTCATCATTTTAAGTGATAATGTTGGACTCAGACAAGATTGTGTTGTGTAGTTTAGAAAGAAGGGTTAGTTAGGTGGACGTTAATGGTGATTGGTCACATGATCAACTGCGGCAAACGGGGCTAGCAGAAAGTCCAAACATGTGAGTGCTTTTTGGACACTTGAGGTGAAGAAAGGACATTTTGTGAAGAATGCATTGAAAATAAATGCACGTTTGATTAGGATATAGTAGTTATGTTACTGTGGTTATAATTGGCGAAACTTACGCCAGGAAATTGGACTTAAAACTAGTTAGAAGACGGGTATATTGGAGAAGTGTAATTTGTCTGTAGCAAAGGGAGGAAGTCACGGACACGAAATTAGGAGTCACATGAGGAAATGAGATAGTTGACGGCCACGAGTGAGTAGCAAAAGAAGAGAGACTGGTGATGTAGAAGGTTTGCATGAGAACATTTTAATGAATATAGAAATGCCACAGAGCCAATCAGAAGAACCATAATATATATCATGTGACAGGGATGTTCACATGAATGGTCAAGGATTCGTGCATTTCTTTCGGTGGGAAGAGAAAAGAAGTGTATCTTCTGTAAATTGTAATGCGTGAAAGCAAAAGAGGAAGAGATGAGCCACGCCACCATATTTCATCTAGGATTTGGTCGCTTCCTCATTACTTTTGTTTATTAAATTGTAAATTTCGAAATTTGATTGCTATTTCATTTACAGGATCAGTGATTTCAGAAAGCTGCACCAGACTTATCCCGGGACTCAATACAAAACAGCCAACATACTGCAGAGCCTATAGAAAAACTTATTTCCACAGTTGCCATCTATTCAACCCTTTCACGTCTCTAAATAATAATCAAATATTAAATTAAGTTATTTAATTAGAATATAGAATAAATTATTAAATAAAATGCTGGTAAAAATAGTTTTTTTTTAAGGTTATGTGATTTTTTCACGATCAATTCTTAAAACCGATAAATGAATCGTACAAACAGCATTTATAATTTTACTATGGGTTATAAATATTTATTTCTATGTAATTTAGTTTTACTATAAATAAATAATTTTAATATATAACGTATGTAATAAATAATTTATATTGCTGCAAAGGTTATGGTTAATTTTTTAATTATTTTTAAAATTTTAAATTTAATTTATTTCAACAATTTTTTACTTCAAGTTTTCAACTACTTTATGCGAAATATAATTTATGTTTTATATATTTTATATATCATGCTCTTTTTTATTTCTAAAACATACTAATCGTTGGGAGATGCCGTTGACTCCATGGGCGATTTTAATTCCATGTCTTGCTAGCAAATCAAGCTTTCATTTCGTTGGTTTCATGCTCAATTATTACAAGGGGTGAGATTGAAATTGGAAATAATAGCATCAACACGAACACGAGATTTTTTGTACAATGCAATTCAGTAAGGATAATTCCGACCATAACACACATCAGAATAAAAAACACGAGTTCAAAGGGCAGATCAATAGGGTAGTGAAAATCCTAAATTACTTTTCACATGCAGTGGTGTAAGTTCCACATCTTTCTATAGTGGTGTACAGCATTACAGATATCATAATTAAAAATTCTTGGTATAAATATCAGCCTAATCTTGCTTCTCTTTGTAACACCTGGTAGATAGAAACCAAAAAGGAAACTATCAATTAGAATTTAGCTATGAGCATGCGTACACGTAACAAGCAAAATCAATGGAAGTATACCTCTTCAGCAAACTTTATCAAAATTGTCGTCCGTGGTCGTTGTTGACCTTCCATGGGCACAAAATGCGCAGTTACAACGGCTGGAAATCCGGCACCATCCAATACGCCCTTCATTGAAAGATGAAACAAAACAAAACTACTGGTTGGACCTTTCTATAAGGATCAGATAACCAGGTGACAGTAACTGAGCAAGGCAAAGTACTCACCCGTACTATTCCAGCAACAAATGCTCCACAGTTAAACGTCCCCATGTCCTTTGGGATAGAAATGAATCTATAAAGCAGAGATCCATACAAGCTCACAACTAATTGATGAACAAAAATATAATATGTAACAGTCAAATAAAATGTCCAGACTGAAATTACTTGTTTACTAGCAGCTCTTTTTCACTAATCATGTATTCATCTTCATGTTCGGTTCCTTTCTCCAGTGAATCAGCTACCTAATATAAGAAAAGCATTGAAACTTAAGGAGCTGCTAAAAAACTAAGATAGTTGCCAACTTAACACATTCCAAGGGAAACGAGTATATGACATGATAAACCAGAGTAGAATGATTAGTGCTCGATTGTTAAAAACAAATGGTATCAAAGTTCCATTGGATTCAAGTCACATCTCTTGAACCGTGGATTACGATCATAAATACAAGATAAGGTAGGCACTGGATAATTCTCACAGCTAATGCACTCTATGTGTTTCAGGTCTCTCACACTAGATCAGCAAAGTGAACCGTGCATAAGAATTTCCAAAAGACAAATGGGAAATCAAGATACAGAACAAATGACTAAAATATACTGGTTCGTCAACAACCAAGGTTGTATCAATGATTGATGATTCTTTTATAAACAACATGACATGATGATCAACTCGACCCAGTATGCTCTCAAGCACCAAAAACCAGTTCAATGGATATCCATGAGTAGGGGAATATCACATAGTAACTAGAATATAAAATAAAACCACAAACTATTTACTTGCTCAACATTTAAAGGGCCTTAGACTGGGCAGTGTTCTCATTCCAAACACCAAATCAAGGTGAAGATTACTGTGAAAACCCACACACGCTTGCTAAAGCCAACCATCACAACTTTCAAGAGTGAACAATCAGAATGGCTTTGTATAAAGTAGTCGATCTTGTAATATAATGCACGATTCACAGCTAAAATAATCTTTCAAGATTGCAAGGCGAATATTTCTTATCTGACAGAATTCCACAGAACCTTTTTGCCAGTCTGCAAAGGCTATGCATAACAGGATGACAAAGGCTCAAAAACGAAATGTCATGTATCTAAGCAAATGATATTTCATATGATGGTGTAACACAACATTTATTTCATTTTTCCAAACATCAATAAAATTCAGGTATGATGGAACATAAGCAAATTTTGATAAAGGGGCTCACCTTTCCAAATAATACTTTCCACACTGTACTGTGTACAAAAGAAAGAATACCCAACAGCCGTGTCTCCCTTCTGTTTCCCTGTAGTTTAAGAATAATTATACATCAAACATGCTAACCTCATTCAAAAAAAAAGAAAGAAAAAGAAAAGTACAGATATATTCCACCCTCATGACTAAAATTAAATCAGTTAGGGCCAAGTTTCAATATACACAAACAATCAAATTGCTAAATAAACCAACAATTTGAACCATGATATCACAATGACAAAACAAAGGATGTGCATGCATTCTCTCACTTTAGAGCTAGAAGGTTAACAGGCCAAAGGAGTGGATCAGTCTGTTTAATACAGAGAATAGAAATGGACATCTATTAGTCTAGGTGCAAGTAAGAGTTGTTAATTATAATAATGGATGCCTTGCACTGATAATGATAAGACTTCATTTTTCTTAGCAACAAATTGTCATTACCAAATAATCTAATCAAGAGGAATATAAGAGATAGAGATGGTTATGAAAATGCCACGAGCTCAGAAACCACAAGGGATCATCTGAACGCAAGTGTTTTATCTTCTGCTCCTCACTTCATTTGTTTGATAAAAGAATCGAACCCGAGTGATAGGTTATATAGCTTACAACTTACAAGTCCAAGACTCCAAGCAAAAGCTCATGGATCGAGATATAATATCGATGCATAGGTTTATGCCATACCAAGTGATAAGTCCTTCAAAGAGAGGAAACTGCTGGATTGCCCAGTATAGTATCCCCTCTTATCAGGGTCAAGTATTACCTAATTTGAGTTCCGATCCCGGTTACGATAAACAAAAAAAGAAACGGTTACAAAAATTTGTGCCAGAAACCATACTTTATCTCTGTGGCAAAGCAGCTCAAGAACTCGTGCCCCAACCGCATATCCAGCATCCTCCAATCTGGTAGATTTACATTGTTAGATGCTAAACTTATAAACTAATTCGAGTCAATTTGAATATATACATTATTACTTTACAATAGTAAAGTATCAGGAAAATGGTGTTTTCAAGCCAAATCAATCTATAATTTATCTCTTGAAGCTTCTTAAGTTTCAAACAAAGTACGAAGGCACTATTGAATTGTAACTAAAATTTCAGATTAAGTGTTAACTTCCTGGATCCATGAAAGCAAAATAAATCATCCTTAACAATCAAGTACCTACTTTTTATCACACGATCTCCCAATTTTAAACCTAGGGATAAAATAAAAACAGAACAAATAAGCGATTATGATTAAATCAAAATGCAATGGATGATAACCTTCGTTCGAGTTCCCCAATATTATCGACCTGCGTTTGGTTGTACTGAACAAGCTCCGAAAACAAAAACGCGAATGCACTCAAACTAACCTGCAACAACAAATCAAATTAGCCGTGGAATTGGAAGCACGGAATCAAAGTGATGAATAATGCGAGATCTGGATCATTGATCTTGACGAAGTGGTTGAAAGAGGAAAAGAGTGAGAGAGAGAGAGAGAGTGGAAGAGAAAGGGACCTCTTGCTTGCCCTTGGTGAGGGGCTTGTCAAGGACGTTACCGTACTGCTTCACCTTTCCGACGCCGATCATCTTCTTCTGCTTCTCTTCTTAGGTTAACACAGATTTGCCTATTTCATCATTTTCGCTATATCCTATATTAAACATTTTAAAATTTTAAAAATACCAACATTTATTACAATCAAATTTCTTTTTCATCTGCCCTCACCAGATAGAATTAAGTAAAATATATTGATGATGCAAATATAAAATATCACTCTAAAATTTAATCACAACTTTTTCACTATTTTGGTGTGAGAGTTATTTTATAAATTTAGATTGTGCTTAATAAAGAATAATTTTGAGAAAATAAAATTTTATATTTTTATTAAGGTATTAATCGTATTAGAAGATTTCTTAAATAAAACATTATAATTATCTTATGCTCAATCATTTCTTTGTCTTTTTTTTTTCTTATTTTTGTTTTCAGGGTTAACAATGAAAATAAATTGTATTCCAATATTTCTTAATCTTTTCATCATTATAACTATCTTAGAATGATTCTTCTTCCTGAATTTCTAGATAGAAAAAAATATTTAACTTGGGGTAAAGTTACGATTATCTCTTCGATTATGAAATCCAAGTGAGATCTTCTCGATGAAACGCTTAAAGCATTTACCGAGATTAGTACAGCATGTAAAGAATCAACAAAATGATGTTATCTTATACCTTCAATTCATTAGCATTTGATATTGTAGATAGCGTTACTTTCTATGACATTTGTCATCAAGTTTGGGAAGATCTTTAAAATCAGTTCCCTCAAAGTCATGCACCGTAACTTTTACAGATTGTGATAGACATTGTTTGCTTGGCTAAAGATTATGACTATCACACATAGTTAAAAAAATATATATATAAAATGAGTTAGGATCCTATGATAATGCTATTTGCCTTTTTGTAACATATATTAAAGGTTCAAGCCATGCAATTTCTTATGGGGTTGAATTGATAGACTGTTATAGTTTGTTTGGAAAAAGAATTTTAAGACAGGTAGTTTTTTTTAAAGAATATAAAATATTTTATAACAAAATCTGTTGTTGGAGTAAAGAATTTTAAAAGAGTTTGAATTAAAGTAATTAAATTGATTAAAATTAGGAAATTTCTAGTTCAAGCTTAATTGAAAACATTTCAGCAAACATTAATTTAGATTTTTCTTACCAATGTCAATTGAAAAAATTTATCATTTAACATTGATGAAAAAAAGTCAACAAAACACCCTAATGGTCAACATGGCAAAACTAATTTTAATTAATGTCAGCTTAAATAATTATAGTGAAACTATAAACAATTTCTATTAACGTCAATTGAGAAAATTCTTGCAAATTTTTGATAAACTTTGATCGAAAAGTAACATGAATCAGTATAATATTTTTAATTTTAATTATTATTTATATATTTAAATATTTTTTTGAATTTGATGGTAATTGAAACACTTTATCTAACAAAATTAAAATTTACTGATTTTAAATTGATTTATCCAAATAAAATATTTAGAAAATAGATCAATTTAAAATAAAATAAATTCAAATTGAGTGTATTTGAATTCATTTTAATAATCCATAATAACACATCAATTATTATAAGAATATTATTTAATTATAAATTTGGAATTAATTTATTTTATGCGTTAAGATTTTCTTATATAATACATCCACTGGGCACGATCTTTATATATATATATATATATATATATATATATATATATATATATATATATAAACAATTTACATTTTTATAATTATTCGAAATATATTAGAAATAAGTGATTCACAAGTAAACACATTAAAAAATATCTATTAAAACTTTTTTAAACAAGTTATATGAAACACATATTTATTTTCTACTCGTATCATAAACACATATAGAAAAAAAATATGAGAGAGGATTTTTGTTCTTAATGACGATTTTATTAAACTGATGATAATTCACATACAATTTTATTGTACTGTTATTTTTAATTACAACATTAGAACACCTAAAAAAATAAAAAAATTGTTTGTCTATTAGTTTTTTTTTTTCTCCTTAACTTTAGATGTGACATCTTAGATGTGTCTACAAACATATATTTGATCCTGGTACCATATCAATAATAAATCTTATCTTTTTCTTTAAAGATGATGTAAAAACAAATAATTACAAACTATAGAAAACTTAATAATATCTAAATTTTTATTCACTTTTAAAGAAGATAATATCATGTAAATTTAAATTTCTTTTAAAACTTTATTGCACTTTGCAGTAGTTTTTTTTTTTTTTTCTAATTCCTGAGATGTAAACTTCAGTGAGTTTTGATTTAAAATTAAGATCTTGTCGCAATACTTTAGAAGAACATAGTTGAAAGATCTGAAATAAAATAAGAGTAGACATAAGATTTATAAAATATATTTTGTTATTTATAAAAAAAATAACATTTTATGTGTGCCATGAAACAATGACAGAAATATTGGTATGAATAAACATAATTAAATCACATAATAATAAAAAGATTGAAAACTTTAAATATTTCGCACTTATGTGAAATGAGTAACACGATTATAATATAGTACATAGTTAAAGTCATCATTAATGATGTTTTTATATTGAATTAAGTAATTAGATTTAACAATTTCAACAACCATTCTTTAAATGAAAAAAATACATTTAAATCAAACTTATTTTTTAATCAAAATTGGAGTTAAGAGTATGACATGTCTTCGTCACGAATATATTTGTCACAATTAGAGATTTTCCTTTTCAATATGAAAATTACACTTTATATTTCATTGGTATATTTCCACCCAATAAATATTTCTTTGCGTTGACAACTAATAATAGAAAGACTTATATTTCTCTAATCACTATTTTATATTATTAAAATTGTGAGTTATCTACCTGTTTAAGGTATTTATTTATTTTTATTTCGAAACTATTAAATCATATATTATATATTTTTACATTAATAATATTATTATTCTTTATTGAAAACAGGATTTCAATTTTATATCAATTTCACAAAATTGAATAATAAAATGACTTTCACATTACTTATATACTTTATATTTATCATATATTTAGATGACATAAAATACTTGACAGATTTTTCATCTAGTCATCCTATAGCCAAATAGTTGTTGAGATAATAAATTCAATAAATTTCAGTAACACCTTAAATAATAAATTTTAAACTTAATCTGGCATCACAAAATATTTATAAAATAATTTTTGTATTTATATACGTACTTTGTTTTTATCACGTCTTTAAATATGTATGTAAAATTTTGAGTGATAATAATTTGACACGACTATGTATGTTCCACTCTCATTTAATATTATAAAATATTATTATTTTATTGATATATAATATTTTAATAATATAATACAATGTTAAATAGATATTATTATGAACATTAGTGACAAATTACTATTTTCATGAGTGGTTATAATAATAATAATAATATTATTATTATTATTATTATTATTATTATTATTATTATTATAATAAGGGTGGAAATTCTATCTTTCATTTAATGGGATAAAAAAATATATATAACACGTATTTAAACTTTTTTCTTTGCATGTTTTGCTTCATTTCTTCAATAATTCTGTCTTATTTATTTCACTATTAAAACAAAATAACCTTTTTTTTATTTACTTTCTCCTTGTTTTTTTAATATTTATTTTCACCTATAAGTTATATAAAATTCGTGCTTAATACTAATTTTGTACTAAAATAAAATGTAGGTTTTGAATTGTGATCATTCCCGTATTTAATTAATTTCATTTCTAACAAAAATAAATATTAATTATGTTTTGAAATTTCGACACGGGAATTTAATTTACTTCCGCGTTTTCTTTAAAAACAGTACACCATTTTAGAAAAAAGAAAAAAAAGAAAAAGATGAATCAATTATTAATTATTAATAAGAAAACAAGTTTGAGGTCTGCTAATTTTGAGGGTCTCTGATTGAGCTGTTGGCCATGATGGACCATGACACAGAGACAGAAAAATAAAAGGGAAAAAAGAAAAACAGAAACAGCGTTAGTGGATTCTACCAAACAAATAAAAAAGTGTCAATGGAGACAGCAAGGATATTTGTATCCTGATTCCTAATATTTATTAATCTTTCTTTCTCATCTTATTTATAACAATTAAATTAAAAATTATGTTTTTCCCACAGACATAGTCCAATATATTATTTTTATTGGATATTTGAACTTAAGATATTGTTAACGAAAAAAAGACCAACTTACATTAATAATAATTAGAAAATTCTGACAATAAAGGTAATTCAAAATAAAAATTTATTATTACCAACTGAATTAATTGTTTTTTAATTACAAACAGCAACGGGAAGGAGTATTATTATTTGCAATAAAAATGTATTAAATTTTTCTACTGAATGGATTTTCATTATGAGGACCAGGATATGATCTGTTCTCAATCAATATATATTGAATGACATTCATATTCCCGAGTTGTGTCTCAACTTCCTCTGTTCTTCTTCTTCTTCTTCTTCTCATTCACTCTCGCCCTCAAAATTTCTCACTCTGTCTTTATCTTCAACTTTTCAGTTCAAAGCTTCAGATCACAACCGATCCACCATTCACCACTTTCTCTTCGCAAGGTAAGCTGAAAATGAAATACCCACTTTGACTGCGTTAACTTTATATATACTATTTCATTTTTCTCAACCAAACCAGACAGATTCATTCATATGGGGATCTTTTTAAGCTTTCAAAATTTGATTTTTTCTTTTGGGTTTGCTGGAATATTTTGTGCTCATTGTTGTTAATGCTTTTGGTTGACATGAGTAGCTCAATTTATTGTCATAGGCAAATCTAACGCGAAAAGTAGTCACTGAAGCCGATCCAGTGCCTTGTGAATTTGGAATTGGTGGTGAATTTAGATCTAAAAGCCACAGCAATGTCTTTTATCGGAACCCAGCAAAAGTGCAAGGCTTGTGAGAAAACGGTTTATCCCGTTGATCAGCTTTCTGCTGATGGCACTGCTTATCACAAAGCTTGCTTCAGGTGCTCTCACTGCAAAGGAACATTAAAGGTACCTTTTTTTGGCGTTATTATGTTTTTGTTAGTTGCATTATTTATTTGATGGCTTATTAATACTGTTGTTTATTTTTTTTTTGTTAAATTCTGCTAAAGATTCTTGCTTTTGTTTGACGCTGTTTTGCATCCATGTAAAATTTCGACGAGAATTTTAGCTGGTTGATAAAAAAGGATAGTGTGAGTTTATGATTTGATCAGAAAAAGAATTGGGACACCACCCTCATTCTTTTTTTAGAATTTGATGAAGCTGAGAATTTTTGGAGTGGAAAATTTTCACTCGATTCGTGTAATGACACAGATCTGCTCCTTTTACTTCGGGTATGAAGAAATAAACTTTTCCATAAATACTTATAGTTGAAAAAAAAAAAAAGTAAAATGCGTTGAACATATATAAGCTAAAATCAACTTATTCACCTTAACTGGAGGAAGCAGTTTTTTTTATGAAACTTCTATAAATAGTGAAGTGCTGCAATTGATTTTAACTTATGAGAGAAACTCAATTCGTTTTACCTTCTTATTTCTTTCCCTATGAGTGTTTGGAAAGTTTATTTGAACAGGCCTTAGTAATGTTGGACACTAATTGAGTTAGCATTTGTGTATTTGAGTTTAAAGTTTCATACAAATTATTTAATGGCCTGTTTTTGTTTCAGCTGAGCAACTATTCCTCAATGGAAGGTGTTCTTTATTGTAAACCTCACTATGAGCAGCTCTTCAAGGAGACTGGCACCTTCAGCAAGAACTTCCAGTCACGTATGTCTTGTTCTTTTTGTTTGTGTGGTTTTTGAATCAGATGTCTCTTTAATTGACCACATTTTCATTTTGAACAGCTGCAAAGTTAGCTGATAAGACCACTCCTGAGCTGGTAAGTGCTTCATTTTGCAATTTTCTAACTTCGTTGTGATAAACAGGTCTACAGCAATTGGTATTGTTGAATAACTATTGGCATATTTTGTTTATTCCAGACAAGGTCACCTAGTAAAGCTGCGAGCATGTTTTCTGGCACACAAGAAAAGTGTGCTACATGTGGGAAAACTGCTTATCCATTGGAGAAGGTAGGATTCTCAAACAAAATACTTGACGATGTTCAGTATCCATTATAAAGTTACATAATATTTTTGTTACAAATTGGGCATATGGATGTTCAAGTGTTAGGATTCTTATATTGGTTCTGTGAAATCAAGTGTGTTACCGCCTCAAAAATATCCTGTGCAAAAGAGGAGTTTGAACTTCATTTTCTTTTTGGACCACGGCTAGACTCTGTATGGCTTCCTTATCGTAATGGGAGATAATTGTGTGGAGATAAACGTTCATATTTTATTTCTGTGCTTAAGATGATGAAACATATATTCTGATTTAGTTCATAATTCTACAGGTCAAGAAAGCTAAATGACATTTGCTTGTGAATAATTCTGCAGCTTCTCCCTCCACCTACAAATAATTATTATAAAATTTCCATATAAATGAAATCAATGCTGATAGTCACATATACCTGGCAATTTGTGTTTGTGGTAATGTCAATCTCTTGTATCAGTTTATTCTAATTTTTTGTGAATAAGAGGGGAGAGTAGATTGGCAGTTGTTTTGGAAACTTTTGAAACTTCATAGATTTAGAATGAGAAATTTATTGTTGAGTAGTGTGGCATTGTTTTAGAAAACTATTTTTTAAAGCCAAAAGTTAAGAAGGGAATCAAACATACATGACCTTTATTACCCACTCAAATTCATACTGGGGATAGCTCTCTTAGAAAACTTCTGTCCCATTGACCATTTAGGTCCTGTTTAACCAATTTATCCTTAAATACTTATAAAAAAAGGAAAATGAATTTTTTTTATTTCAGAGAACTAGCTCGCTGGAATGAAAGTGGAAAGTATATATTACCAAACTGAAAAATCTACCGACTTTATTTGTCAATAATTGCTTGAATGAGTGAAATGTATGTCTAATCATTATAAATCTGCAGTTTTGGACTTAACCAGAATTAGAACTTCATCTTGGTTTGTTGCCATAGTAAACATGCATATCTTTTTCTTTGTTTTTAGGTAACGGTGGAAGGGCAGGCCTATCACAAATCATGTTTCAAGTGTTCACATGGTGGTTGTCCCATAACCCCATCGAATTATGCAGCCCTTGAGGGCATTCTGTATTGCAAGCACCATTTCTCCCAGCTTTTTAAGGAGAAAGGGAGCTATAATCATCTCACAAAGTCTGCATCAATCAAACGGGCGGCGGCAGCAGCAGCAGCAGCCACTGTTCCAGAATCTTGAATGTTGGCTCCTTCTTCTATTGCCTTTTCTTTAACAAATACATTTTGGTCTATCAAGCAAGTGTTTGTATGTGTGGCTTTTTTTTGTTTTGATCGTTCTCTCGCGACTTCATTTCTGATTTTTTTTTACTTACACATGCGTGGCGTGCAAATCTTGTGTGCTTTATTTATACAATGGACATTCCGTAATGACTAATGAGTGCGTGATTTGCCAGATATTTCATTCCAATTTGATGATATTGCCTTCATTGCATTCTCTACCTAGTGTTAGCTTATAATTCAATTACATTTACATTCTTAACTTGAGATTATTTTAGAAAGATTCACCCAAAAGATTCCGTCTTTTTCATATATATAGTTCAATTGTTTTCATTTTTAGTCAAACTGATGCCATTATCGTATCAGCTGCATAAATATTCTGACAGATTTTTGGCCTTGCATGTGTTTCATTTGGCTCGGGGAAAATTATGATTCAATTACAAAGGAAATACACACACACACACACACACATATATATATATATATATATATATATATATATATATATATATATATATATACACA
>Ga0209700_102794_pt1 | contig 34803 bp, 18 predicted proteins | sample SiratroredBW_FD_187528 | JGI IMG/M metagenome (GOLD analysis project Ga0209700, IMG submission 187528) | Root nodule microbial communities of legume samples collected from California, USA - Siratro red BW (SPAdes) (version 2) | ecosystem: Host-associated > Plants > Roots > Nodule | place: USA...
TCCTCCGCCTTCGAACAAAGAGGGCAAAGATTATCTTGGATATTGACTCTCCTTCTAGTTAAATTTTTCAAGTTGTGTGATATTTTAGAAAAAACTTAGAATCTCTCTACATAAAAAAAAAAAAAACCAAAATAGAAATATAACTTCATTCTAAAAATTTATTTAATCACCATTACTAATAGTTAAATCAATATTGTTCAAAATAGTATAATAACAATTACTAATATTTGGCCAAATAGAGGAAGATTTACACATAACAAACTTTTTATATTTAGTTTTCAGAAGTCTAGCTCAAATGAGTAAAACACAATGCATAAAGCTATAAGAAAAGTACCAAATCAATTTAAGCAAATAAGATTTACTTTTAACATCAATATTAACAACTTGCATATATTCCCTTCAAATTTATTAGAACACAATTGACTCCACTTAACCATAATCAAGCCCATATTTATATCCCTATGGAAATTATAAGACAAAATACTAACAACAATAGAATTCACCAATCGTATTCTCTTTATCATAATAAGAGTTTTACCTTTCCAAGAACATCTAAATAAGAAAAAGGAAAAGAACCTTTAATACAACTAAATAAAGATTTATTATGCCTATTGAAAAGGAGTGGAGTCATCAACAGTATAAAAAGGGCTTTAAACAGCATTCAACCATTATCCAGAAATTATTCCATATAAATGTGAAAATTTCAAGAGATGATCCAAATACCTTTTATTAGCTCTGTAAACAAATATATCATCAACATATAATACATGAAATGAAAAATAACACCCTCTAAGACATTTCATAGGTAGGATTTTCTTGAAATCCACAAGATGAGAAATCCTTCTCCTTTAAACTTCCTCTCCTAGACAAAAAAAAAAAAAAAAATAATCGGAAAAAGAGGATCATCTTATCTAACATCTCTCTTAAAAAAAATAACCTACAAAATTACCATTCACCCTTAAAAGAAAGATGAGTCGACTGCAAAATATTCATAATCCATGCATTAAATCGTGGATGGAAACCAAACTATTGAATAACTTTGGATTAGAAAATCCCAATTGAGAGTATCAAGAAGGCTTTCTTAATGTTAATTTTAAAAACAACATTCCCACCTTTCACCTTTTTAGATAACATGTTTATAGTTTCAGAGGTTATATAAATGGGGTCCATATTATGTCTACCTTTAACAATATCATTCTAATTTACAGAGATAATCCTGCTTGCTAGCCTATTTGTAAGAACTTTTTAGATGGATTTGTATTTGAAGTTAGCCACAATAATTAGCCTAAAATCTTTTACTTCATTAAACTTAGGTATGAGAGGAGATTGTATTTGCATTCACCCTTAAAATATCCAATTATGCAAAAAAGAAAAAAAAAATATTATTGTATAGTCTTCATGCATCATGTCCAACAATGTCTCAACAAGCAAGATAGCAGCAACCTCCAAAGTCATCCAAGCCAGGGACATTATTTATATTAAGTGCAAAACTGCCTTTTTAACCTCTTCATTAGAGAGACAAATTATAAGACAATTGTTCTCCTCCTCACTAACAAATTTGGAAATCTAAGAAGAAATCAAATTCGTCCAAAATTATATTACTACAAGAAAAAAAAACTATTCAGAGAGTAATTTTTAGCTACCAAATGAAATGGTTACTAATTGTAACCAAAATAGTCATCAAATTAAATTCTAATTTCTAAATAACTAGTAATGATTGAATTTAGTGATCAATTAAATTAAGATAATTAGTATCTAATATTAATTATCAAGGTTTTAGTGACCTATATCATTAGATTCTAAATTAATAGAATCTAATAATATAAGTCAACCAGTTCTATATATCATTATAGAACTAATGTAGTTCTATATATGCAATTTTTGATGTATATGTTTTATGTATGGTCAAGCGAGATATCGTTTCAAATTAAGTTAGTACTTGTGAAGGATACTTGTCTTTTAAAATATGTGTGTTTGATAGATCCTTAGGAACTTTGATAGAAAATCTGGTTGCATTCTTTGATCTTTGACCATAATACAGATTTTGTTTTTTTTTTTATAACGATTGAAACATTTCTTTTATACTTTACATTAATACATACTTTATTATCAATAAAAAAAATATATTGTCTCTTCTCATTAACTAATTATTTTTGCTAATAAAAATGTTTAAACTTTTATAATCCAATCAAGTAATGAAATAATATTTGTGCTGTCTTGCAATTATTCCTTGACTAAATCATATTTCCCTATAATTATATTTACAACTTAAATATGACATATAACGTAGGAAATACATTCCCCTAAGAAACAGAAACACATTCTTATAATCTTGCAAACATAGAATTGCAAAGATCGCGTATCTCTTGATGTAGCACTTGTCCCTTTCCCAGTGAGGTGCTGAACGGATAATTTTGGAATATTCAGAAGTTGATGCAATGCTTTAGTTAAACTAATAATTATACGTTAAATTTCAATCTCTGTATTAAAAAGATGTTAGGTTTTAATTCTTACAATGTTTTTCTTTATATTGATTTTTCTCCAACATCAGCATCATATATTTAAACTTAAGTTTTATGCATATTCATGAACTAAAAGTTATAATTTTTTTCGTATAGATACTAAAACTTGATCTGATATTAGGTATATAAATTAAGTGAATAATATAACTAAATCCATTAAGACAATTATGATGTGCAATGTAAGTATATATCGGTTCACTATTAAATTTTAAAAAAGCAATAGATCACGTTACATAATCACTTAGTTTAAAATATTAAAGTAGCAGTTTTAATTATAATTTGTTCTTGATATTTTCTAGAATTAACAAACTTTTATATATATATATATATATATATATATATATATATATATATATATTACATGAAAATGGTAACTCGAAAAACTTCTTATTCCTGTTCTATCATATTAAATTTTTTGTTGATTAAGGTTATTCTATTCAATGAAGTAATTGAAAAAAAACAAGGGAAAGTTAGAAAGGTAGTGAAAATATGAAAAAATAGATGATAGTTGAAAGAAGCTAATTGTTTAACATCATTAGTTTTATTTTTCAAACTAAACGTTTTAGATAAAATCATTGGTTCAAGTTATTGATAAATATAAAATGATAAAAATGTTTACGTTTATATAATATTTTATATAAATGCTAAATTTATTCGTAAAATATATTTTAGCTTTCGAATTAATTTAAAGCTCTCATATTTTTATTTGTTAAATAATTATTTTAATTACATTTTTTAGTTTCAGTTATTACAAGTTTTTTATATTGTATATTTTATTATTCTGTATTTTAAAATATTTTCAATCAAGTTTAAAATAAATACTACAAACTTAAATATGTGACCCCTAAAGAACACTATCTACAATATTATAAATCTAACTGAGCTCTCTACAAAGCGTAATATATTTTAAAACATAACTTAGACCCATAATATAATATATATATATATATATATATATATATATATATATATATATATATATATATATATATAATGTATATAAAAGATTTTTTTTATAAACAATCCAATGTAAACATACAACAACCGTATAGACTACATATGAATTTATAAATTAATAGATATTCAATAAACAGAATATAATTTAATGTCTTTTAGAAAACTCATATGAAGTATGTCTTATCTGAAACTAACATCTAATCAAACCTAGACCAATACTAGATTTACAAGCAAACCTAAGAATAATAGATTAGGGTAAGTTCATTACATTAGGTCTCACATCTATACATATTAGAGTGTGTAAGAACTCCATCCTCATCTTTTCTTCACCTCATGTCTTAAACTATGTGACTTAAACCGTACTGCAATGAAGAGATAATTGTTATAACATAGGTGTCAATACTTAATATAAAAAAAATAACCAATACTTCACACATATCTCAAATGTTTGACTCCAAATTCATACAAGTTTCATCAATCTTAATAAGTATCATTATACAATATAAGTCATTTAAAAAAATACAAAATCAACTAAATATACAACTAAATATTCATTTTACATTTAAAATAAACCTTCATGTATAATTTAATCCATTAGAGACAAAAAAAGAAAATAAATAAAGAAAATAGATTATTTTTAGCTTGAATGAGAATATTTTAGCTTGAGTGAGATTTTAGCAGAGAGGGTTGATATTTAGTTCTATTTTGGCTTGGAAAAAATTTTCTTCACTTAGAGAAAACAGGATTGAAAGTAACGTTGAGTTGTAGAACTAATTTTGCTTGTGTTAGAATTGGCTCGCTTGAGCAAAATATTTTTGCCCGAGCTAGATTTGGCTAGCTCAAGCGAAAATTTCGCCAAACCAAAGGTCAAGTTATAGTGCTATTTTTGCTTGAGCAAAAATTGACTCTCTTGAACAAAAATATCATAAACTAAACCTCATGTAGTAGAATAAACCTATTTTCAAAGTTTTATCCAAAATTAATTTAACAAATATAACTTTCAAATATAGTAATCTAAGATAAAAATGAGAACCCACAACTAATTGAATTCATTCAAACTATACAAATCTCATCTCAAACTCAAATATTAAATTATGTTCAACAACACATAATCCTACGTAAAAATCAAGATATTTTGACCACATCACTTTCACTTCCAAATTATTATCCTAAGTTTCTAACAAAAAACATAAATAATTTTTCTTACTTTACTTGCAATGCATATATTCAAAGCAAATTCTCAAATCCAGACAATAAAACTAGTCAAATTCTAGGGACTTAAAGAAAGATAACATAATTATTTAATATATGCTTAACTAAGTTGAGATGATCGCTTACTGAGTCGACCAAGATTAATTACAAAAACATAAGAAAAATATAAGAGAATAAAGAATTTATAGAGTAAAAAGGAACTTACCTTCTACAAAACTTATGTTAGACATTATTATGAAACTTGATATCTCAACTAGGCTCACACCCATGCTTCAACAATCATTTATGAAACATAGCATTACAGAAAAGAGAAAACAAACAAACATGTGGGGACTAGACCAAAACACATGCTAAGAAATACAAAGGAACTCCCATCAACCAACTAAGCAAATCAAAACATAGGGAGTTTTTATCTATTATGACTCCTAAAAATCCCAGCATAGACAACAAGCCCAAGAGTGTCCCTAGCAACACTATCCATGTTCACTTTAATCCAGTCAGTGAGACAAATATTCCACTCAACCTGGATAGGATCCTTAACCCTTCCCACTCTAGTGTTGATACCAAAAGATTTCAACAAAGTAATGTCAGATATACCACTATTTATATTTATTGGAAGAGCTATTTCACATTCTAGCATAGTTTTTAGATGGTATCAATGACAATGTTCATACTAATATCCTCTCGGAACCTGGAATAGCTCTTCATCCGTCAAATCATTCAAACAGAGAAGGTGACAAATGCAACCATTATGTCTTTAATCAAGACACTCTAATGAGCTTTAATAAACATTTATATGATGAACGTCGAAGTAAACAAGAATGTACTCTGTTTTAGAATTTGATCATCAAATAGAAATGATCCTAATAATATATAAAGACAAAAACTTATAAAAATGTTGGAGGGAGAGAAAAGAAAAGAAAAAAGATATACCTATTTTCACGGGTTACAAAATATATGTTATATTTTGAAATATAATGTTAAAACAATACAATAAATCATGTAAACAGTGTAAGAATTAAGTAATAGAAGAAAAAAAAACCTACATAATCGAAGCCATATCCGGTCAAATAAATGTAGTATTAGGAAGTGACTCCTAGGTCGTCTCCCAAAGACCTAGTTTTATGTCAAAGGATTAAACACATAGAGGGAGGGGGGGGGGGCAGGGCGTTATTAAAATAAAAAAAATCACCAACCGAATTAGATTACCCTCTTGATTTGATTGTAGTCCGCTTATTACAGATACAAAAATTCATGCTCAACTTACTGAATCTTAATTCTAACCCGAATTAATTAACTAGGCGAGAATTAACACAAGTTTTCCTTATGCAAATTAAGCATCACATACATCATTCATTCCATCCCAACAACCCGTAACTCACTCCATTAAGCATGAACAGAGACAAAAATTTCATATGAACTAAAACATTAAGCATGAACCAGTAAAAGCAAGCATAGAAATAAAATGATGAAGAGTTAAGAGACGAAGAATCGCAATCTGAATCAAAAGGATAACCTTATAAGTTAAGCTTCCATTACATTCGAATGAAGCAAATAGAGATTAAACACATAAAGAAATTGAAACAAGAAACAAAATTGAATTGAAACAAATACAGAACGTAATTGCATAGAAAATAAATACATAATCAGTTTTTTTCAGAGAGAGAGAATGAACTGAATCTCAAAAGTAGAGAATAAAGAACTGCCTCCTATATGGTGTTGGCTTCACCTCCTTTAATAGGCGGCTAAACCTAGGTCAGCCCTCAACACCAAACCTAATAGGCCCAATTTTTCAATTATGGTCCAACGAATATAAACTGAATACAGTAGTGATGTGGCAACTCCTCTTCAACTTCAGAATTAATTTCTAAGCTCAATAAGATTCCAAAAATGTCCTGAAAATAATAATAAAATTAGCTCATAAAATCTGAATTAATTAAAATTACGAATTTCTGGTAAATGAAGCCCAAACAATGAAATTGAAAAAATAATAACAATTTAACACAAATCACTAATCAAAATAGATACAAAAGGATAAATAAATAAGGAAAAATAATTACTCGTCATTACAATCTATCATTATTAAAATTTTAAAGTATAATAAAGATTGAAAGCTGTAATGGTTAAAACAAATAGTTTGATATTAAATATTAAAAAGGAATAGCAAAACTAAAATAAAACCCAATTGCTAACAAAAGGAGAAATAGAAAAATTGTGAAAACCTCTCTTATTTGACAAGATCACAAAATTAGAAAAGTGAGGCAAAGTGATGTGATGCCTCAAAGTATAAAGGACTTGCTTGACAAAATCACAACATATGAGTAAAATGAGGTAAGACATATGGTTAATTGAAGAGTGAGGGAGTTCATGCTTTGGCTATTTCTAGGGGTGTTAACCTAAAGTTGGAAACACCTATAGTCTAATGTTTCAAGAGATGCACATGGAGATGGGTGAATCGTGATTCATGAAATACAATCTTATAATAATTCCATCACGTATGTTGATAATGTCATCTTTAAAATATAGCAATAACAACAGGGTGTGCTATGTGATACGACCTCCTTATTTTATTTATCAAAATAATACTTTTTTATATTCTAAAATTTTAATTTTCATATTATTTAAAAATTTTAATTAATATGATATTTTTAAATACAAAAAAGTTTGTTCCATTTTATTAAAAATTTAAAGAAACGAATATTATTACAAACATAATTAAGATAAATGTCTATTTAAAATTATAAAATATTTTTTATTAAAAACATGGATGCTAATTTTTAAACTAAAGAAAAGTAAGTACCGTTTAACTTAAATAAGTATACTTATTGCTAATGAAAAAATACATACTAAGATACCAATAATTAAAATTTTGGTTACAGATTATTTATTGGCCTCGAATAGATATATCTATTACCCTGTTTGGATTTTTCGAAGTAAAATTTGATTAGGTATAGTTCCTTTTTTTAGTAGGGTATCAAAATAGACCCCATAGTGTAATTAGTTGGAAGGAGTTGGTAAATTTTGTTCTATATAAGAGGGACATGGTGGAAATACTCTTCATTATCTCTATCTTTGTTCCTTTCTTCCTTCTATTATTACTTGCTTCTTTCTTCATCATCATGACACGTGCTGGTAAAATCAGCACTGAAATTGGGGTTCATGCAACTGCTGCAAAGTGGTTCAACCTCTTCGCAACCAAACTCCATCATGTTCAAAACCTAGCTGAAAGAGTCCATGGAGCCAAGCTGCATCATGGTCATGACTGGCACCACAGTGAGTCTATTAAACAATGGACTTATGTCATAGGTACGTAATTACACTTAACTCTATCAATATGCAACCCAAAGCTAGATTTTTCTTTTAACCTAAGTTTGAATATCTTTTACCTCTCTACAGTTCTCTCAGTTTTACGTATTGATTTTGATGTAAGATAATTTAGTGATTACCACTTTAAAATTTTTAAAAAGTAGAAACTGAGTTCTATCTGTTTGCAATCATAAAAGTTACAGATATTTCTAAAAGCAATAGCTGATTTCATGAAAAATTATTCAAAAAAATGAAATCAATCAAATATTAATTTCCTTTCAGCCTTTTGTAAGATTATAATTGACATAAAATAACGAAAGTACAACAAAAATTACTTTTGAATATTGAATCAATAATCTCTGAGTTTAAAGAATTACTTACAAAATAAAGATTACATGAATCTAAACTAAAATATTGATGATTAATTTTGAAAACTGATTTAATGATTAGTTTAGAAACTTATTTAATAATAATGAACATAATTTAAAAACCAATCATTAATAGTTTTTGAAATAGTAATCAATATTTTTGAATTAGGGTTTTTAATGATTTTCTTTTGTAGTGTAAGTCGATTTCATTGTCTTCGTACAATTCTAATCTGGTTTTGATTATTTGAGAATGAACAGATGGTAAGGTTACAACATGTCAGGAGAGTATTGAATCTGTTGATGAAGCAAATAAAACAATCAGCTACAAGCTCTTCGATGGAGACATCGATCATCAGTTCAAGCTCTTCAAGCTCATATTTCAAGCAATTGATAAGAACAATGGTGGTGCTATTATAAAATGGACCATTGAATATGAGAGGGTTAGTGAGGAAGTTAATCCTCCATATGGCTACATCGAGTATCTTCACAAATCCACCAGAGACATCGATGGACATGTTGTCAAGGGATAGAAAATTAAAAAGAAAAATAATAAGAAAGAGTGGCCTTGGCCTTAGGTTAAGTGCTTTTCTGTATAATAATTAATATATCTGTGTGGAGTTTGACAGGAGGATGATTATGTAAATCCTTCCTTTATGTAGAATAAACTTGGATATGCATGTGATGATGTATGGAAGCTTGTTGAATTATTATATGTTCAAGTGTTCAATGTGATGCATATGAATATTTATGATTTGTATAAATATATATGTCCGCCCTCCTTCTATGTTGATTGAATTAAGTGATTTTGTCAAAATCCTCAGACGTGGAAACGCATTAATGAACTTTTTAGTAATTGAATGTACTTGTTTTTTTTTTTTTTTTTTTTAAAAATCATGAATGAAATAATATAAATTATCTTAATAGAAAGTTATATAATTCATCACGGTTGAATAAGCTGTTCTTCCTTTTTTTTTTTTTTTTTTTTTATTTTTTTTTTTTTTTTACATTTTTTGTTTGAGAATTATGATATAGATTAAGAAATGTAATTGTAATATATTTAAGAAGTTAACATTATTTAACATCATTGATAAAACCACTAGTAAATATTAACAACTCAAATTGACTTAAATTTTGATTGTTATAAAAGATTAAAGAATTCGATATGTAGTAATAACTTATATTTTAATATTAATTTGAGTTCAAAAGTATATAAATATAGTGCTGGAGTTATATTTAGCATTTTTTATGGTATTAACTCTCACTAAGTGTGTTATTCGTGGTTATCTAAGTTCAATTATAATTTCACAACATCAATCATAAATATACGTTTCACATTATCTTAGAATCTATGATTCTCAGATAATATATATGATAGTAAAAGAGACTTATCTTGATTTATGAGAGACCTAATCAAAATAATTTCAATCTCCTTTTCTCATTCTATATCGTTCAGTCACTTTTCTCCCCCACTCACTTTTTTGATGGTTAATAGCGGAGAACCCTCATACTATAGAGACAAAACCCTAATTTCTTTATGTAATCAAGATCCATCAAGTTGATTACTATCAGGTATTTATAAAGTAAATAACCTCCCATAGATACCAAGTCCTTCTATTTTATTAAATTACATTTAGGCTCATAACTATATTTCACATTAATCACATTAATGGAATATATTTATTTATTTTCTTACATTCTCCCACTTGACTCATGTTGTGCTATAATACTTTCTGATTTAATAAATTACATACATCATAATGCTCATTAAAGGACCTTCAATAAATGGTTTAATCATTCGTCATAGATATAGAAACAATAAGAGTCATGGCAGTCACATGTCATTCAATCGACAATTCCCTTCCATGCACTACTGTATGATCCCTCTTCTTAATATAATTGCATAATGAGAAGTTCGTAACACAGGTTCAAACATAATTTCATCCACAATAACATAATTTGTTTTCTACATCATAATCATAATTTGCATGCACATCCATAAGGCATAAAACATATATTTCAGAAACTTGCACAATAATGAGCTCAAAGTGTCAAATAGACATTAATAACAACATACACCATCCAACATTCACTAGTACACATAATGTCCATATTCTCTACACAGTCAATAAATACTTTGGGCGATAACCCTTTTGTTCAAGGGTCAACAATCATAAAATCTATGCTAACATGTTCTATTGATACTGTATGTTTCTGAACTTCTTCTTTAAATGCAAAGTATTTCAATTTCATAAGTGTAACACCTTTGGAAAACTTGTCAATTTTTTAAAAAAGAAGACTGTTGCAGAAATATCTCAATAAATTTTCAGTGACTTGACAATACTGTCGACTACTCCAAGTCCTAAAATAAAATTCTGCAGCCAATTAGTCTAAACTGTGACCTAAAGTATGTCACAGATTCAGCTTCCATGATGGATACAACAAATGACTAACTGCTTCGCACTTTTCCATGGAAAACTCTTTTGGTTAAAGATACATATTGGTCCTTTTCGATAAGTGTACCGAGTCAAAAGTAATATAGATTTTTAAAGTACGAATATTGATCCCACAAAGAACAGTTTTGCTTCAAAATATCAATTTTCAATACTCACAAAGAAAATAAAGTTTTAAGGATGATTTGATTCAAATAACATACGGACATAAAAGAACGATTGCAAAATAAATTAACAAGTATCAAAAGTGGTTTGAAAGATCTAGAAAAACTCTGGGATTGAACTTCATCTATCTCCCTCATTCATATTTTGGGTTTGATAAAAACATACAATATTCATAATTATTCACTATTGATGCACATATAAAGATCATTCACACCGATTCTTTAGACATGAAATTCATAAGGAAATTTCCTAAACACTGATCCTCAACTATCTAGTAAATTACCCAACATTAAGAACATACGTTATAACGCAATCAATACGTTGAAACCTATTCCTAATATTCCAATATATTGAGTATTCTCATCTAGGTCAGAAACTTAAAAATACTTTCCAATTAAATCCAAGAATCAAAATCAAAAGTCTATTAATCAAATAAAATCTAGCAATAAGCGCAAGATGAAAATACCAAACTTGAGTAGAAACTGAATATTATATACAAATATCACCAAAATACAAATGAATTCAAAAGATTACATTCAATCCCAAAGATGAAGAATTAGTTACTCATGGTAGCCATTACAACCCAAGGAAAAGAAGATTTCCAGAGAAGAAGAAGAATTGGTGATTTGTTTTCATCATTGACGACTGCTCTCTTTCCCTCAGATTTCGATCCCCTCAGAAAACCTAAAATCGCCCTTTTAAACTCGTTTTCGGGCTTAGGTTAAGTGACTTTTCGCTTGAGCTAGCCAGATTTCGCCAAGGCGAAAGGGATATCTCACCCAGGCGAGACGCACCTCGCTCAGGCGAAATTTTGAGGTACTCTCTGGACCATTCTCGCCCGAGTGAGATCCTCCTCGCCTGGCGCGAGCTCCTTGGCGCCTAGGCGAGACAACCACTGCACTGATCTACATTCTGAAGCATTCTCGGCTAGGCGAGCCAGTCTCACTTGGGCGAGTCTTCACTTCCAACTTTTTAGTTCTTTTCTTCATGAATCTTCTAATATTATATTTTCTTCATTCTTTATACCTAAAATTTACACAAAAATTGTGATCAATTGATTTCCTTTAACTCGGGACTCAAAAACTAAATTTAGATCCAAAAACTCTCAAATTGAGGGTAATTACTATCATAAAGAACACTTAAACCCACAAATACTCAAACTTTCTCATATATAAAACAGTCAAAATTGGCACTTATCAATACATATAACTAAATTTAAACTTTCTTGTATATACAACCAACAAAATCTGAATCTTTATATCTAATTACCTTAAGGTGATCAGACCTTTTATAAGTAAGCATGTGATTCTTTATTCCTTGTAAGTATCTTAAAACTTTCTTTACACCAGGCATACTGAATGCAAAGATAATATCTGGCCTCATACGCATTTAAGCACATATCAAACTCCCAACAACAAATAAATATGTGATATTCTCTATCTATTTCCATTCCAAATCATTCTTTGGACATTGCATAAGACTAAATTTGTCTCATTTCTGTATTGGAACGGGAGATGTTGAACATTTATCTATTCTGAACCTCTCTAAAACTTTATTAATATATGCTTTCTAAGACAAACCCAACAATCCTTGTGATCTATCACATAATATTTCTATTCCTATCACATAGTATGTCTCGCCCAAATCTTTCATTTCAAAGTTATTAGAGAAAAACTTCTTAGTCTTACTTAATAGACTAATATCATTAGATGCAAACAAAATATCATCAACATAAAAAATTAGAAATAGAAACTTGCTCTCACTGACCTTATGATATATACATCGATCAACAATGTTTTCCTTAAATCTAAAGGATGTAATAGTATCATTGAACTTAAGATACCATTGCCTGAAAGCTTGTGTTAAGTCCATATATTGATTTCTTAAGTTTACACATCATGTGTTCCTTTCCTTCTTCAATGAACCCCACTGGTTGGTCCATATAAACATTATCTAAATTCTCATATAGAAAGTTTTAACGCCCATTTGATGCAACTCAAGATCATAATGAGCTACCAATGCCATGATGATTTTGAAAGATTCATTCTTAGAAATAGGCGAAAATATTTCCTTATAATCAATGTCATCCTTTTAAGTAAAATCTTTGGCATCCAATCAAGCGTTGTAACGTTCGATATTACCATGAGAGTCACACTTAGTCTTAAAGACCCATTTATAATCAACTCTCTTACATCTTTCTGGCAATTTCACAAGGTCTCATACACAATTTTGTGTCATTGATTTAAGCTCATCTTTCATGACATCTAACAATTTATCAGAATTATTAACATTCATGGCTTCTAGAAATGAAATTGGGTCATTATCAATACTTAAGTCATTTTCTGACTCTTATAGATAAACCACATAATCATTCAAAATAGCAGATTTCTTCTCTCATTGAGATCTTCGTAATACTATTTCTTGTGGTTGTTTTACTACAAGTTCATTGTTAACTTTGGGATCATTAATTTGTTCTTCTTGATTATGGTATTGTTTATCAACACGAGAAACAACAATTCTTGAAGTAGAAGTATTAGTTAAAGGAACTCATATTGTAACTTCCTTAATCTCCACCTATCATGAAGCTTCACTCCCACTAGTTTCACCATTCTTAATGAACCGAACATTTCCAGTTTCAACAATTATTGTACTATGGGTAAGACAATAAAACATATACCCTTTTGATTTTCCTGAATAACCAATGAAAAATCCACTGGTTGTTCTTACATCCAGTTTCTTTTCCTGTGGATTATATATTCTAATTTCTGCCTAACAACCCCAAACATGCAGGTGTCTCAAACTGGGTTTCTTACTTGTCCATAATCCAAAGGTGTCTTTTGAACTGCCTTAATGGGAACCCTATTCAGCAGATACATAGCAGTTTCAAAGCATACATCCACAAGATATAGGTAAAGATGATTTACTTAACATGCTCCTAACTATATCCATTAAGGTTTGATTAAGCCTTTCTTACACACCATTTCGTTGCAGTGTACCCGACATTGTGTATTGAGCACAAATACAACTTTTCTCAAGGAACATAGCAAACAGACCAGGGTGTTGTCCACTTTCATCATATCTGCCATAATACTCACCAATAAAGTACTTCTCTTTGTTGAAAAAATTTACATCAGAAGTTTCACATATATCAGTATGTATAATTTCAAGAAACTGAGTACTTCTTGTGGCTCCTTTCTTTGTGTGTTTTGTTTGTTTGTCTTTAATACAATCCACACATACATTAAGATTAGTAAAATCTAAATTTAGAAGAATTTCATTCTATACTAATCTTTTCATCATTTTTTTGGAAATATGTCCCAAACGCTTATGCCACAAGTAAGTAGAACATTCATTTACTAAATCACGTTTAGTGCAAGAGTATCCAACAACATCAAGTTTAGACAAGGAAACTAAATTCCTAGAAATACTAGGTACATAACAAGTATCCAAAAAGTCTAAATAAAATCCAGTGTTAAGAATTAAACGATAAGTCCCGACATATTCAACTGGAAACTTCTCTATATTCCCCATGAAGACAAACTTCTCATTTGGGTTTATAGTCTGGGTTGAAATAAATCTTTGCATCATATTAGAAACATGAGTCGTACATCCAGAATCAATCCACCAAATATTATGGGAAACTTTGGTTAAATTTGATTCAAAACATACTTGAGCATTATGCTCACCTTTATTTTTGAATCAAGTTTTTACATTTTGAGCGATCATTCTGCAAATGTCTAGACTTCCCACATAAATGACATTTGTCATTTTTCTTCTAGATTTTTTTTAAAGGACTCAATAATCTTTAATGATCCTTTACCCTTTCATATTTTTTATAAACTTTCTTTCCAACTCCTTGATTATTCACATAATGAATGAAGTGGTTTCTTTGATTCATAAGTCTAGTCTCCTACTGAACCAACATACTGTGCAATTTATGCACATCCCTTTTATCGTTCATGATATTATAGTTTATTTGGAAAGGACCATACTCAGACAATAATGAGTTCAAAATGAACTGCACGAGAAAATTCTCATCCACTTCCATTCAAAGAAACTTAAGTTTTACTGCAATATTTGTCGTCTCAATGACATGTTCATGCAAAGTACGAGAATAATCAAATTTCATGATGGCTAAAGTACTCATTAATGTACCAACAAGAGATTTATCAATAGTTTGGTAGCGCTCTTCCACAAATTTCATAAATTGTTTTACACTTTTAGTTTTGAGAAGAGCTGACTTAATATTACTTGCTATGCTCATTTGCATAAACATCAAACTTCCCAGGCTTTATAATGGATTTTCTCTTTAGTGCTACTAACATCAGTAATAGTAGCAGGCTTCACAACATGAAAAACCATATCAAGAGCCAACACACCTAAGTAAAATTAGACTTGTTCGCTCAAATCAGGAAATTTAACCCATTAAATATTGGAACAGACACAACTTGCGAATATAAAGATACAAGAACGTATATTGCAATTAAAACATGTCTAACATTAATACTTTGAGTTATACATTAAACATACTATACAAATTCAGATAACAAACAAACATTATATGCATACTAATGTTCTCTTTTAGGTGATACATTAATACACAAAACATAATGATGCTAACAATATTAACATTATTTGATAAGAGATATGTACTAATGAGAAAAACTTATTATCTTTGGATATATAAATAGAACTAATAACACATACCCACTAACAACATATATTACTATGTTTGGATTTTTTCAAAAGTAAAATTTGATTAGTTAGTTCCTTTTTTTAGTAGGGTATCAAAATAGACCCCATAGTGTAAGTAGTTGGGAGGAGTGGGTAAATTTTGTTCTATATAAGAGGGACATGTGGAAATACTCTTCATCATCTCCATCTTTGTTTTCTTCCTTCCATTATTACTTCCTTCTTTCTTGATCATCATGACACTTGCTGGTAAAATCAGCACTGAAATTGGGGTTCATGCAACTGCTGCAAAGTGGTTCGATCTCTACGCAACGAAACTCCATCATGTTCAAAACCTTGCTGAAAGAGTCCATGGAACGAAGCTGCATCGTGGTCATGACTGGCACCACAGTGAGTCCATTAAGCACTGGACTTATGTCATAGGTAAATTACACTTAACTCTGTCAATATGCAACCCAAAGCTAGATTTTTCTTTTAACCTAAATTTGAATATGATTTGGCTCTCTTCAGTTCTCTCAGTTTTAATTTTTGGTCCAGTTCATTACATATTGATTTTGATGTAAGATAATTTAGTGATTACCTCTTTAAAATTTTTAAAAAGTAATAAATGAATTCTATCTGTTTTGCAATCATAAAAGGTACATATATTTCTAAAAGCAATAGCTGATTTCATGAAAAATTAATGAGAACAAAAAAATCAATTAAATATTAATTTCCTTTCAGCCTTTTGTCAATATTGCATACTAAACTAAAAACTACTTTTTTATGAACAAATAACAAACGGGCTTAATTAGTTTAATTATGAGTTTCTAGCTAATTTCTTAACGACAAGAACCGGAACTCAAAATGAAATTTTTGAAGGATATAAATCAAGATTATAATTGACCCAATATTGAAAATTGAATTAATAATCTCTGAGTTTAAATAATTACTCACAAAATAAAGATTAAATGAATCTCAACTAAAAGATTGATGATTAATTTGGAAAACTGATTTAATGATTAGTTTATAAACTTATTTAATATATAATAATAAAGATAATTAAATAACCAATCATTCTTAATTTTTGAAATAGATTCTAAATCACTATTTTTGGATTAGGTTTTCTAATTATTTTCTTTTGTAGTGTATGTCGATTTCTTTATCTTCGTATAATTCTAAATTGGTTTTGATTACTTGAGAATGAACAGATGGTAAGGTTACAACATGTCAGGAGAGCATTGAATCTTTTGATAACAATCAGCTACAAGCTCTTCAATGGAGACATCGATCGCCAATTTAAGTTCTTCAAGCTCATATTTCAAGTAATTGATAAGAACAGTGGTGGTGCTATTATAAAATGGACCATTGAATATGAGAGGGTTAGTGAGGAAGTTGATCCTCCATATGGCTACATCGAGTATCTTCACAAATGCACCAAAGACATCGATGGTCATCTTGTCAAGGGATAGGAAATTAAAAGCAAAATAGTAAGAAACAGTGGCCTTGGCTTTAGGTTAAGTGCTTTTCTGTATAATAATATATCTGTGTGGAGTTTGACAGGAGGAAGGTTATGTGAATCCTTCCTTTCGGTGGAATAAATTTGGATATGTATGTAATGATGTCTAGAAGCTTGTCGAATTATTATATGTTCAAGTGTAAAATGTGATGCATATGATCATATTTATGATTTGTGTAAAAATACATTATCTGGCGAATTTTTTCTATCAGAAAAAAAATCTATTAAATAGAAAAAAACAAAAAGGTGCTTCAATACTTTTATAATAAAATATTTCAATACCATCCAAATTTAAATACAAGTACAACGAAAAAAAAAGACAAAATAGATTAATGTGTGTTCTGTCATCTTAATTAATTTGTGATGGCCCACATTCAGATAACAACAAATTAACACGTATAACACATGTTTACCATCAAATGAGGATTTCAGGACTTAGATATCAAATTATTAGCTTCACATTTCTGAAGTGAGACATACTCTGAGACGTAGTAGATTACTTGCAACTCTTCCTGTTTAAGCCTTTTATATTGCCTCTTCCTGCTTCACTTCAGATTTCAGATTTCAATCAATTATTCCTGCAAAGAGTAAACATGTTTAATATTCCTTGGTGACGCCCCTTAAGAGGTCCATCCCTGCCATTCAGGGTAACTAATCATGCAATCTTATTATGACACTCTATCCGGTTACAATATATACTTTTGCCCCATTACAATACTTGACTAAACTGCAAGATGAAAAAATACTAAACCCCCCTATGCAGTGCTTAAGTGTATAAGTTCTTCTCACCTGACTCACTAGATTTATAATATTAGTGTAATATTTTTATACATCTCATGGGTAATTTGTACGAATCTGAGTAGGAGAAAAGTACTTCAGATTTTTAACATTTTAATCATAATCAAGTGTTCAATTGCGCTAAGCATTAAACTTTTTCAATATCTACCTTTCCTTTATTGAAAATAACTCTATTTCTATGATTCCAAGTTCGTTATATAATAGCTACCACATACCTTCTCAAAAAGTGTTACGGTAGTTTGTTAATTCCATGATATTAGAATGTTGAGAATGAGCAATGGATTGATAATGATTTATTGAACTTACACTCACCTGATCACTATAAAAATAAAAGCTATTTAAAAATCAATATTTAGCTACCAAATGAAATGACTGCTAATTATGATCAAAATAGTTACCAAATTAAATTTTCGTTGCTAAATAACTACAAAATAAAAATAATGATTGAATTTAGTAACCAATTAAGTCAAATAATTGGTATCTAACATTAGATACCAAAGTTTTAGTGACCTATGCCATTAGATTTTAAATTGGTATCTAATTAAGTTAGAGACTCATTTAGAATCTAATGGTATAGGTCACTAAAACCTTGGTAGTTAATGTTAGATACCAATTATTTTACTTAATTGGTCACTAAATTCAATCATTACTTCTATTTTATAATTATTTAGCAACCAAAATCTAATTTGGTGACTATTTTGGTTACAATTAGTAACCATTTCATTTGGTAGTTAAAAATTAGTTTCTAAACAATCTTTTTCTCGTAGTGAATTATCACACTTATAACATAGATTTTTAGATATTTTACAATCAAAGAAAAGATGCCTAGTAGCCTCATCCTCTTCCTTACAAAGCTCACATAATCTATTAGCCACCTCAACCTCTCTTTTGGCCAGATTTGTCTTTGAAGGTATTCTATCGAGAAGTACTCTCCAACCTATGATTGTCACTCTTGGGATAGTATTTAAGCTCCAAAGTTCTTTGAAAAAATAGGCCACCAACTTTCGCTTTCCACACTCTTCTGTCCAAATTGTCTCTTTTAGGGGTATTACCTTCCGATAATTGCATAAATTCATCTTTCGTCTCAGTCTCCCATACAAATCTATTCCTTCTCTAATGGAATTTTCAATCCTATACTCCCTCCCTCCACTGGCCTATTTTTCTATCATTTGAATTAGAAAGACTAGCAAGTCTTGGGAAGTATTGATTTAATGGGTGATTTCCTACCCAAACATCCTTCTAGAATCTAATCCTTTCACTAGACCCAAGTTTCCATGGTATAGATTTTTCAATCCAATTACCTAGTTGTCCATCTCCATAAGTTTTGCATATATCACTCCCTACCACAAAGCCTCGCTAATTATAGAGTCCATTCTCATTTTTCCCCCGACACCATACTTAGACTGAATGATCTGTTTCCAAAATTCCTGGCCATCCTCTCCTAGGCACCAAACCCACTTAGCTAATAGTGTCTCATTGAACTTCTTTATATTTCTAATTCCCAACACTCCTTTCTCATTAGGCTTAATTAACTCTTCCCATCTAATCCAAGCAATCTTTCTCTCTTTAAAATGCCATCCCACAAAAAATCCCTTTGAAATTTAACAAATTTTACAAATAGATTTAGGGGTTTTAAAGACAGATAAAAAACATAACTAGAAAGATGAAATTATAGATTTGAAAAGACACACTCTACCGGCCAAAGACAATATCCTCCCTCTCCAAATAGACAATTTTTTCTAATTTTATCCAACATTTCCTTCCAAAACTTTGTCTTAGGATTCCCTCTTATCGACATCCCTAAATATTTAAAAGGGCATGACATATAATTAGAATTTAAAATCAGTGCATAATTGTCTATATCATTCATTTCTAACCCAATTCCTCCTACCTTACTCGTGAAAATTAACTCTCAGTCTCAATACAAGCTCAAAGCACCTCAAAATGAAAAATTACATACTAAGATACCAATAATTAAAATTTTGGTTACACATTACTTATTGGCGTGGAGTATATATATATACATTACTATGTTTGGATTTTTCAAAGTAAAATTTGATTAGGTAGTTCATTTTTTTTGGTAGGGTATCAAAATAGACCCCATAGTGTGTAATTAGTGCGGAGGAGTGGGTAAATTTTGTTCTATATAAGAGGGACATGTGGAAGTACTCTTCATCATCTCCATCTTTGTTCCTTTCTTCCTTCCATTATTACTTGCTTCTTTCTTGATCATCATGACACTTGTTGGTAAAATCAGCACTGAAATTGGGGTTCATGCTACTGCTGCAAAGTGGTTCAACCTCTACGCAACGAAACTCCATCATATTCAAAACCTTGCTGAAAGAGTCCATGGAACCAGGCTGCATCGTGGTCATGACTGGCACCACAGTGAGTCCATTAAACAATGGACTTATGTCATAGGTACGTAATTACACTGAACTCTGTCAATATGCAACCCAAAGCTAGATTTTTCTTTTAACCTAAGTTTGAATATGTTTTGGCTCTCTTCAGTTCTCTCAGTTCTAGTTTTTGGTCCAGTTCATTAAATATTGATTTTGATGTAAGATAATTTAGTGATTACCTCTTTCAATTTTTTAAAAAGTACAAACTGAATTCTATCTGTTTGCAATCATAAAAGTTACATATATTTCTAAAAGCAATAGCTGATTTCATGAAAAATTATTCAAAACAATAAAATCAATCAAATATTAATTTCCTTTCAGCCTTTTGTGATTATTACATACTAAACTAAAAACTAGTTTTTTATTCAAAAATAACAAACAGGCTCACTAAGTTTAATTATGAGTTTCTAGCTATAAATTCTCTTGATTCTGGGATTTGTTGATTCTAAATAGATTAGTTTCTTAACGACAAGAACCGGGAACTCAAAATCAGTTTGTTGAAGGATATATAAATCAAGATGATAATTGACATAAAATAACGAAACTACAACAAAAAATACTTTTCAAAATTGAATCAATAATCTCTGAGTTTAAAGAATTCTCTCAAAATAAAGATTAAATGAGTCTAAACAAAAAGATTGGTTATTAATTTTGGAAACTGATTTAACGATTAGTTTAGAAACTAATTTAATAATAATAATAAACATAATTTAAAAACCAATCATTCTTAATTTTTGAAATAGTAATCAATATTTTTGATTTAGGTTTTTTAATGATTTTCTTTCGTAGTATAAGTCGATTTCTTTATCTTCGTATAATTGTCATCTGGTTTTGATTACCTGAGAATGAACAGATGGCAAGGTTACAACATGTCAGGAGAGTATTGAATCTGTTGATGAAGCAAATAAAACAATCATCTACAAGCTCTTCGATGGAGACATCGATCACCAGTTCAAGCTCTTCAAGCTCATATTTCAAGCAATTGATACGAACAGTGGTGGTGCTATTATAAAATGGACCATTGAATATGAGAGGGTTAGTGAGGAAGTTGATCCTCCATATGGCTACATCGAGTGTCTTCACAAATGCACCAGAGACATTGATGGTCATCTTGTCAAGGGATAGAAAATGAAAAGCAAAATAATAAGAAACAGTGGCCTTGGCCTTATGTTAAGTGTTTTTTTTGTATAATAATATATCTGTGTGGAGTTTGACAGGAGGATGGTTATGTGAATCTTCCTTTCTGTGGAATAAACTTGGATATGTATATAATGATGTATGGAAGCTTGTTGATTTATTATATGTTCAAGTGTTCAATGTAATGCATATGAATATTTATGATTTGTGTAAAAATACATTATTTATCGACTTTTTTTTTAACAGCAAAAAAATCTATTAAATAAAAGAAAGAATAAGGGGTGCTTGAACCCTTTCATAACAAAATACTTTGATACTGTCCAAATTCAAATACAAGTACAAGAAAAAAAGAGACGAGATAGATTACGTGTGTTCTGTCATCTTAACTAATTTGTGATTACCCACGTTCAGATAAAAACATATTAACACATATAACACACGGTTGATATCAAATGAGGATCCTAGGACTTAGGACATCAAATTATTAGTTTCACATTTCTCAAGTGAGACATACTTGAGACACAGTAAGTTATTTGTAAGTCTTCCTTTAAGCCTCTTATATTGTCTCTTCCTGTTCCACTTCAATTTTCAGATTTCAAAGTCAATCATTTCTGCAAATAGTAAACATGTTTGATATTCCTTGGCCACGCTCCTTAAGAGGCACGTCCCTGTTATTCTGAGTAACTAATCATGTAGTCTTGTGACAGTCCATCCTGTTACAATATATACTTTTGACCCACTACAATACATGACTAAACTGCAATATGCAAAAATACTAAACCCCCTAATGCAGTGCTTACCAGTATAAGTGTATAAAGTTCTTCTCAACTAGCTTACTAGATTTATAGTATTAGTGTAATTTTAGACACCTCACACGTAATTGGTACCAAGAGAACAATTTACATCAACCAAAACCAAGAATTCAATTGTGCTAAGAACCAAAATTTCTCAATATTAACTTTATTTCTATGATTTCAAATTTCCCATATAATAACTACCGTCACATACCTTTTCAAAAAGTGTTCGGACTGTTTGTTAATTCCATGATATGAAGATGTTGAAAATGAGCAATGGATTGATAATGATTCACGGAACTTACACCCACTCAATTATCACACTAATACCATAAATCTTTAACTATTTTACATTCAAAAAAAAGATGCCGAGTAGTCTCATCCTCTTCCTTACAAAGATCACATAATCTATTAGCCACCTTAACCCCTCTTTTAGCCAGATTTTTCTTTGTAGGTATTCTGTCAATAAGTACTCTCCAACCTATGATTGTCGCTCTTAGGATTCTATTTAAGTTCCAAAGCTTTAAAAACATTTCTTTTTTCCCCTCTACTAAATTATCCAATTATTAGAAGTATGCAAACCTAACAAAAAATATGCCATCAGCTTCTGCTTTCCACATTCTTTTGTCCAAATTGTCTCTTTTAGGGGTATTACCTTCTAGTAATTGCATAAATTTATCTCCCATCTTAATCTCCCATACAAATCTATTCCTTCTCCAAGGGAATGTCCAGTCCCATACTCTCTCCCTCGAGTGGCCCATTTCTCTTACAAATGTATCATTTGAATTAGAAAGGTATGCAAGTATTGTGAAGTATTGATTTAATGGTTGATTTCCTACCCAAACACCCTCCCAAAATCTAATTCTTTCACCAAATCAAAGTTTCCATTGTATAGATTTTTCAATCCAATTATCTGGTTGTCCATCCGCACAGGTTTTGCACATATATCTGCACCACCACAAAGTCTCGCAAATTGTAGAGTTCATTCTAATTTTTCCCCAATTCCATACTGAGATTGAATGATCTGTTTCCAAACCCTAAACTGTAAACACACACAAGTGCCCTCATTCCAAATATCCCATTAATGTTGTGTTTGGATGTGAGAATTGATTTCAGGGAGTGGAAAAGAATAGATTTGAGGTGAGAGTAAGTGGAAAGTATGTGTGTTTTGGATTAAGGGAATGATGATAAGAAATGAAGAGAAAATTTATAAAAGTTTGTAAAAGACGTGATAGATGTAATTAATAAAATAATCTTTTTAATAGATGAAATAAAATTAAGTATAATTTAAAAGATAAAATTAAAGTTAAAAATAAATTGTTATCGTTATTTTGTAAATTTATTTTAATTTTATTATTATTATTTTATATTTTTATTATTATAATTATTTTTTTATTTTTAATATTAATATCATTAGTTATTTTATTTTTAAAATTATGTTATTTTTAGTATTATTATTATTTTATAATCTTATTGAATTTATTTATTATTTAACATAAAATATATATTAACAAAACACTAAATTTATTTTACTTTATTAATTTCTTTATATTATTATTTATTATAAATTTAATTATTAAGTATATTTTTAAATTATTTATTACTTAAAAATAAAAAACAAATATTTTGTTATACTTTATTTAATTATAATTTATTAAATCAATTTATTACACATGAAAAGTTAAACTTTCTTCGCTTATCAGTGAAAAAAAATTGAAGAGAGAAAGTTTATCATTTTTCGTAAATATGTTTCTCGTTTTTCATAAATATGTTTCTCGTTTTTCGGATTTTCACTGCTTTTCTCCGCTATCTCACTTTCCATCAGGTCAAACAAATAGAACGTAAAGGAGACATGTATTGGTCGTCTCCAACTGCAATTTTATGAGATGGATTCCTCCAATAGAGTCAACTAACACTTCTTGTGCCCCTCAAACTGGTCATCAATGGACATTGAATGTAGTCAATCTAAAAATTGTGAATATCACCTTGACTGTAGACAAACTTGCACCTGATACCAGCATACAATAATCATCCATCCTCCCTGCACCACTTCATCATCACTTGCAAAACAGCTCTACCACCAACGCTAAAGCAATATCATAATAATTTCAATCAATATCATCCAATTAACTATACTCCCTAATATGCAACTTAACACCCATTTCTCGTGCTATTAGACCTATTATCCTTCCAAACCATAGTTTTCAAACATGTTAGTGGGTCAAGGCACCAATCGTAGAAAGAAAACCTAACTTTTTTCCAGCTATGAAATTCCACATTTTAACATGAGCTAAAACAAACACCTTCACCACATTGCACTTTCAATTCCTAAAAATAATATCATTTTTAAGTTTTCAAATGTTCCATATGATTGTTATCCAAACAATTATCTAAAAAAAATTGTGTTTATTACTCAAATTAACCAAATCAAAGCCTAACAAGTGTTTTTTAGCAATATTATGATGTATTGATTGCACTCTGACCAATTTATCACACATTTTTTAAATATTGTTGGTTTCCTTACAAGTGAAAAACAAATGATTTACACTTTCCTGACTTAAGTTACACACCACACAATTTACATTATTGATTGGAGTTTGTGTAGCATATCACAAGTCATGATTTTATTATGTAGCACCCACCATGTACACAACTGGGTTGTGGAAACGGCACTAGTGGTCCAAAGTTTTTTGTTCACCTCCTCTTTCTTCCTACAGCTAGCCCTCACCAAGTTATCATACACCTCCTTCATTGTTATCATACACCTCCTTCATTGTATACTCATTTTGACCAGCCCCTTTCCAAACTCACAGGTCCACTTTGTCTATTTTTAGGACACATCCTTGGATACATTGCATGAACTCCTCCAGCATTGGCTTTTCTCACTCAAACCAACCCCTTCTCCCGCTCATATTTCACTCCCAAACCTACCCTTTCCATTTTCCCATCTACGCAAGTTTCATTCCCTTTTGAATTGAATTAGCATACATTCTAGGATACGCATACTATAATGTTGTTTCCCCAACCCACTTATCTTCCCAGAAAAGGATATCATTCCCTTTTGCAACAAGCCACTTAGTACTTTCATTAAACTATTTCTCATTCTCATCTTTTCCACAAATACTTCTCAAATCTTTCCACCATCTAGACTGTTTGTAGTTGTCATGATCCCTCCATGAGCCATATTTTACATAATAATATCCTGCCACAACCCTTTGTCCTCCTTTCCTAATCTTCACTTCCATTTTTCTACGAGAGCCTTGTGGAAACATGCAAAATCTTTTATTCCTGCCTCCAGTCTCTTTACTCTTACATATCATTTCCCACTTTGTCCATGCTTTCTCTATTCTGTCTTCCCCCATCCCTGCAAGAATTGATGTTCTATCTTTATTACTTCTTTAATAAAAGTTTGGGGCATCTTAAAAATGGACATAAGAAAAAGATTTTATAAGACTAACTCTACCTGCCATTGATATCAATTTTCCTCTCCATCTTGATAGTTTCTTTTTTACCTTTGCTAACAAACCCTTCTAGAAGATCGTTCTTGCATGATTTCTACCTATGGACACTCCTAAGTAAGTAAAAGGCAAGTTCATAATTTTATGATTTAATATTGGTACAACTCTATGTAGGACCATTGATTATACCTCGATTCCTTCTATCATGACCTTATAAAGGTTAACCCATGCCATCTCAAAATATCTAAAAATACAGGATTATGTAGTCTAATAGTATGATAATTTAACACGAAGATACAATTATTCGATAATTCGTGAAGTTTTTCTCTTCTTTTTTCTTAATATATTATTTTTTTCTCAATATTTAATTACTTTTGCATATAAATATTCTCTTTTTTTTATTATGATATGGCAATATGAATACCTATATATATGTTTAATATTACTTTTTTAAAAATAAAAGAATAATTTAAGGGGTAGTGTTACTTTGCCACTACTGTTCACAATCCACACCCATCTCACACTAAAATATATTATTTTATTTTATTAATATAATGAAGTGTCAAATGAACGTTTTTGTGAAGAGTGGTATCAAACAATGATTTTCCTTCATACCACATGAATAAATTTTTAGATTAAGTTAGGCTTTCAAACCAATCATGTTTTGATAGGTATGACACTTCATTGAGGTTGAGGTGTATGCCATTTTTTTAAAAAATTTAAAGAAATGAGTATTAATTATTAAAACCATAATTAAGATAAATGTCTATTTAAAAAATATAAAAGAAATTAAGATTATGTTACCGTGGATGCTAATTTTTAAACTAAATAAAGAATAAGTACTGTTTTGACTTAAATATATATAATTTATTAGACTTATTATGTAGTAGTTGATATAGAAAGAGGCTTGATGTTTTTAATAATGCTTTAACTGACATGATTTTATTGATTGTATTACATTTTTTTAAACAACAAAGAATGAATAAAATAAAAGAAACACTTAAGGGGTGTTCTAACCCTTGTACAACACACCCTATCTAAAAATAAGTGCCACAACTACCAAAACATTAATCCATACAAAAAGACACTCTACTAAACAGATCAAAAACCAAAATCCTAGGGGCACCTGAAAAAGAACAGAACCAGTATCAAGAAAGATGAATACACAAAAAATAGATTCAAATACAGATTCGCGTACGTAGTAGGGAGGGGGGTCATCCAACCATACCTCAAGAGTTGTGATGCCAATGATTGGAGGCACAACACTAGAGAGAAATTTCAATCCGAATAAGAAAATGAGGTTCTCTTCATCTTGTACTTAGCCCACAACCAGTCCTTAAGTTGAGCTAGACTAAAGATTTTATCAGCATCCACGACCCCTCCCTTGAATACCACCTTATTTCTGTGACTACATACTTCTGATACAATGTCTACCCACAACCCTTTCTAGCCTCTATTAATGTTCTGCTTTTGGCCCAATAAGCAAAAACTCTGAAAATTAACATGAGTGGCCTGATGTTTAACACCCACCTTCCCAATCCACCTGTCACACTGGTCCCTAAACTTGTTATACCACAATACAAGTATTAAACAAATGATCAGTGGATTCAACACCATCCTGGCACAGAGGACAAAGCGGATTTGCCAACTGAACTCCCCTTCATGCTAAGTTAAGTCTAGTTGGCAACTTGTTTAATAATATCCTTCACGCACCCACAATCCCAGAAGGGACAATACTTAAACTCCACAACAACTTGAAAGACACTGAAGACTGCATAGAGCTCTCTCCAATCAATATGCTATATCCAGACCTGACTGTATACTCCTGGGTAACCTCACACACCTACACCAACCTATCTTCTCTCCTGACATTCCCACTTTACATTTGAGATCAAGGTCAGCATTTGTTCTTCAAGGTGTTTTTCCCATTCGAACCTATCTATTCACCAACTAAGGTTTCAAGTTGTGCAACGAGAGGTCCTACCACCATCCCACTTAGCAACGTCACCTATCAAGCTTTCTTTATTTAAATCTCTAATTTAAATAAGCAACTATACTCCCTAATATGCAACTTAACACCCTAGCTCTGAAAGAGGGATGAGTTGAATGGAGCCTAAACTCAAATCACTGCAAGCAAAAGCATGAAGCAAGGTCATTTAATTCAAGAAAAAATAAGCACAAATAACGTAATTTTATATTGGTTCGCCCGTACCAGTTGGGCTATGTCTGGAGCTCCCTTAAATGATTTTTTCAAGAGGTTTCACTATATAGTAGGCATTTACAATAAGTAGAAAAATTTCTCCAGGTTAAATCAATCCCAATCTCCCCTTAAGATCGAAACCATTCAAGATGAGAAGAAAACAATCTCAAAGAGCACATAACTAAAGCTCACAACGTTTACATCATAGTGGTGAAGAATTACAAAAGATTTTTTCATAGTGCAACCGTTTAAGCACTCAAAATATAAGCAAGATAATATTCTAGAAGCTCTCTGAATTTGGTTGAAACTCTGGGCACGCTTATGAACACTATTTTTCTTTCTCTATAAAATGCATTGTGTTTCTCTATGTTCTTGATTTTTCTTGTTTTCTCTTATGTTATTTTTCGTACTCAGCTTCAAACAAATTGAAAATTTGAGATGTTGGAAGCTCTGACTGGTAGTTCCAGATAACTAAACACATTTATCTTTATCTCTCACCAATTGGACATTTTACATTAAAACTTCTAGTCTAACTTCATTTCTACATCATGTCTGATTGATTATATAAAGGAAACAGTCCAAAAGCATCACAATATCTTGAATTTAAAATACATAATCATTTAAAATAATTTTCATAAATGGTGATGATCATAACATTGGATTGAAAAAGTTCCTAACAATGAAGATTGTTTTAAACGTTGAAGAACAATATTGTAATCTCTAATTTTGAAATTAATTAATCACTAAGCATGTCAATTTGAATTTGAATTTGAAAGCGGTTGAGAATATAATCTTCTAAGAACAATTTTGAAAAGCTTCTATGTATAGTGAATTTTCAAAATATTGGGTTTTTAAGAACTTTCTTAAATAGATACAAATTTGAATTTTGAATTACTAGATAGTAATATCTAATTTTGAAATCAATTAAGTATTTAAATTCAGATTTCAAAAATGTGCTTCAGTGTAAGTTCCTCAATTGAATTTCGAGACATACATGGTTGTATCCTAATTTTCAAGTAAGCTCAGAACCTCGATTATGCTTAGATTTTTAAGTGAGCATAGTGCCTCAGTTAGTTTTCGAGTCAATATTGCATCTCGATTAATATTACCAATTTTACCTGTCACTCCTCAATTGAATGTTTGTTATATTTTGAGTCAGGACTATACATCAGTCTACATGAGTTTAAGCTTCTCAAATTTTTGCATAATCTAGTATGTTCCTTCAAACGAGACCACCATGTTTTCACCCTAGTCAATGCCTTGCTACTCCATTTCAGGTTTGAAAGTAAATTTGCACAAATTCATATATTTTCTACAATATTGAATTGTGGTACCGTGTGCATACCATTTACATATCTGGTTTGCATATAAGAGGAAGTCATTCTAGAGATGGTTTTCTTAAGGACATGACAACAAAGATAACAAAGAATTTGTTTAGGTTGAAAGTTAAATTCATCTCTAAGACTCGCAGATATAATTTAATAACATATGTTTTGTTTGCAATGCCTCTCTTTCTCATGTCAATCTTTAAAATTTCAATTTTTGTTAAATCTGTGATTATAAAGATACAACATCATTTCCTATGGGGATGAAGGCATGAGATGAAAAAGACAATGTAGATAAAATGAAAAACAATTTGTAAAAGTAAAGAAAATGAAAGCCTATAAAGAATTTTGTTAAGCTTCAATAAGGATCTTTTAGGTAAATGAAGCGGAGGCTTGGAAAAGATGAGATGGGTTTATGGAGAGACTTACTGGTATTGAAATACGACACATTGAGAGGTCTAAGAAGTGAAATAGATAACCGTACTGAATGTAGATGGTGGAGGGATCTTAGAAATATGTGGCAGAAGAGAAAATGAATAATGATTTAATGATAAATCAAATGATCAGTTGATAGGGGAAATAAAATTATGTTTTGGAAGGATAAGTGAGTTAGGGATAAATCATTAAAGGAATATTTTACCTTAGAATTTGTGAAAATTCAAACCAAAATGGACTAAGTGTATAATATTTTGGGAAATGGAATGACCAATTTTAAGAGTGAAGGTTAAGTTGGAGAAGGGGATGGTTTACGTGAGAAATACCAATAGTAGATGTTTTTTGCAAAAGCATATAAAAGTGTTAAGGATGACGAGTAGTATGGTTAACTAATAATAATGAAAGGGACTATATAGTTAGGACAATTTATAAGACATTAATGGAGAATAACAGTGGCACAAGAGGAAGTGTATGCTAATTTATGAAAATCTAAAGCACTACCTACAACCCAATTTTGCGAATGGAGAGTATACACACTATAACATTTATTACTTTAGACAACACTTGAGTTGACTATAGACAAAAAAGTGTGACCTAAAGGTGGAAAAGGTCACACTTTTGTAAATGTGACTTATGATTCATAAGACGTTACAACTTTTGGACATGACCTTTAAAAAGAGAATATATTAAAATAAACAAGTGTGGTTTAAAATAATAAAAATATGATCTAAACTTATAGAGTATTAGTTATAAAATATGGATAGTTTGAACTACGACTTTTTAAGTTGATCACAAACAAATAAATATGGCCTATAGGTTGAAAAGACCACAATTTTATAAATGTGACTTATAAACTACTACAAATCATATTTTTTGAGTTATGAATATTTAAATCACAATTTTAAGGGATAATATTTAAGAAAAAAAAAACAATAAACCACATTAAAAAAGTATGGTCTAAACTAACGAAAATATGGTCTAAAACTTATAGAATTTGAGTCCTAAAAGATGGATAGTTTAAACTAAAATTTATTTAATATAACTTATAATTATGAATAATCACCAAATAAAAAAGTGTGGCAAAAATATCTTAATTTTATAATTAAAATATTAAAATTTTTAAGTTTATTATTATTATTATTGTTATAATTAATATTATTATTAATATTACTATTAATATTATTATTAACTTTATTATTAATATTAACAATAATAATATTATTATTATTATTAATATTATTATTATTAAGTATAATAATAATAATATTAAAAATAATAATAATAATAATAATAATAATCATAATACGAATTTAAAGTTTCTTTAATATACTAATTGCATGTTTTATACGTATTTATAAAATCTAAATTTGATCTCCCTTGTGTTAATACAAAAAATATAGCCTTAAAACAAAATTATTATTAAATATTTAAATATAAATATAATATTCTCGTATTAAACTAAAATAAGAAAGTTGTTATACTTAAATAAAAATTGTGATATGAAATAAATTTTTGAGTTAACACAAGTTAGATTTGAATAGCAATAAAATATGTCTTGGATCACGTATTTGCATCTTATCATTGGAATCCTAGCAAAGAAAACAGACGTCGGTAGTAAATTGATTTTATGCGGCTGATAACAGAAACAACCTAGCTATGTACTGAGGAAAAGAATTCTTACGAGCCAGGAGTGTCTTTATAAAGAAAAATAGTTATTTTAACATTCTTACTCACAGCATATTTTATTTGACAATTACCTTTTTAATAAAATATTATATAATAATAAAATAATATATATCAATATTAAATGAGTGTAAGTAATGAATAATAGTGTGAAAATAATACCTTCTTTTCATAAATATAAATGCTAAGATTTTTCTATAATTAGTGACTATCTATGCATGGATATATATTGCTATGCTAGATGAAAATACGGTCTCTTTTGGAAACTACACCTACTGCCAACACATATATCGACACTGACAAGGCTTATGAACAGAGGATGGTTGGTAATTATTGGATCTATCAGGCTGAGTCGGTAGTGAATACCTTGAAAAATGAGAAACACTGTTTTTAGTAGCTCCGTGTGACCGCAACATGCATCTACGACAACTTTTCCAATATGATGTTTTTGAGAAAATAATGATGTTCAGTATACGATGATGACTGTAATAGGCTGTCATGTCAAATTTTTTGGCTATGTTTTGCTGATCGTGAGTGATGTAGCTTTTGCTTGCTTTATGAGAGGTACATGTTTTGACACATGGAAGCTATTTCTGGATCGGTAATATATAAAGTTGTAAACCCTTTTATAGTATGTTTTTTATACAAGAATAATTCTTTTATAGTACTTTTGTATTATTTAATAAAAAAAACTTACAGTTATCTAATAATTATTTAACATTTTTATATAAAAGTTACAAGTTATCCAATATTTTATTTCATTTTAATTAAGGTCTTGATGACCAATATTCTCCGATCATTGGTTAAAGAATAATTAATTAATTTATTAGAAATAGGCTAAAATTAATAAAAAAAAAGGCACGGTAAATGATATTCGTAATAAAATGTGTGAAAATTAAGAGTAACCAATAATTCTAGGGCAGTCGTTGTAATTATTGTCCGACAGAATGATACACTGAAATCTTATATATTATTTTGTGAAAGAAATATTGCTCCACTATTCAAACAAGCAATTTTTTAAACAATCTCGTGAAACATACCCTATTCAAACAAACAATTCTTTAAACAATCTCATTACAGACGGTATAAAATGGAATGTATTAGGTGATGTTGCATGTTACCTCATGACATCTTATCAAGCTTTTTGTCCCCTAACAGACAATATCATTGAAGAGACGTGTTATCATTTCTTCTTAAACAAAAATAGACACTGAACGAAAAGAAGAAAAAGGCTATTTTCATTGATTCAATAATTGATGGGATAACTTTCCGCACTTCCTCTAACAAGAGCATATTATTATTTTTTTTTTTTGCAATTACATATTTTAAAAATTCCTCCTTATTTATATTGGATATGACTTCATCTGATGTTCTCCTTGTCTTCTATATTAGTTTGACATTTTACATATTGTTGTTCCTCTTTCCTTTCATATTACAAATTGAGAATATAGCAATTGATTCGTATTAAAATTTAAACTGGTTGATAAATAATAAATAATAAATGAAAAATAAATAATTAGTAACTGGGTTGAATTTATTTTGTAAAGAAAAAATATTAGCCACTAACCTTATTGTAGGGTATAGAGACCCCACAATGAGTTGTGAGGGGTGGGTAAATTATGTTCTATATAAGTGGGGATATGGTCGCATATTTTTCTTCACAATCCCTCATCTTGTTTCTTTTATTGCTTCTATAACTTGCTTCTTTCTTCATCATCATGACACTTTCTGGCAAAATCAGCACTGAAATTGGGGTTCATGCAACTGCTGAAAAGTGGTACAACCTCTTCGCAACTCAACTCCATCATGTCCAAAACCTTGCTGAGAGAGTTCATGGAACCAAGCTGCACCAGGGTGAAGACTGGCATCACAATGAGTCCATTAAGCACTGGACTTATGTCATAGGTATTTAAACTTCTCATAACTCTATGCAGATTATTTCCTACCTAAGTTTTAATACACTTTTATACTGTCCATAATTCCCTCGGATATATATTTGGAGTTGGTTTCTGACTTAATTTAATTTCAAAAAATTAAATTATAAGGTAATATTTGCAGATAATATATCAAACAACATGCATCTTTCTCATATCAAGGAAGAATTGAAGATCTTGAATCTATAATTAAATATTAATAGATAGTCCAGTAATGAATTGATAGTGAATGATAAAAAGTTCAATAATAATTCTTAAAATAGACATTAATATTATTTTATAATATGAGCTTATATAAAGTTGGGTACTAAGATGTGATTTGCATCTCACATCCAAAAATTTATTTTGGAATGATGTGAGATTCTATGAGTTCTTAAGACATGGACTAAAGTCGAAATAAACACATTTAAAGATTTATTTCTTAAAGAAAATAAACTACACAAGATGATCAAAGTTACCACTGAAAAAAAAGTTATATATAATGAATTATTTATCTTGGCATAATTCTTAATGATTCTTTATACTGATCTTAATTCTTTCAATAGATGGTAAGGTTACAACATGTCATGAGAGTATTGAATCCGTTGATGAAGAGAACAAAACAATCTACTACAAACTCTTCGGTGAAGACATAGACCACAAGTATAAGGTGTTCAAGCTCATATTCCAAGCAATTGACAAGGAGAATGGTGGTGCTATTATAAAATGGACCATTGAATATGAGAGGGTTAGTGAGGAAGTTGATCCTCCATATGGCTACATCGAGTACGTGCACAAATGCACTGGAGATATTGATGGTCATCTGAAGGAATAGTTCCAGAAAGTTATGAATAAAAAAGGGAAATAATGGATGTGTTTGACCAGAAGGATGCTTGTATAGATCCTTCCTTTGTATTGAATAAATTTGGATATGCATGTAATCAGTGACGTCTTCAAGTGTGCTAAATTTCATGTTGTAGTGCTCATTGTGATGCACATAATGCATATTTATTTTCCATACTTTGTGCTGTGCACTATAGCTTTTTTTGAATTGTTTAAACTAAACTTGATTTGCCAAATCTTCACCTGCACGTGGAAGCACGTTAACGGCAAGTTGTGGGTTTTAATGTACCCGTTTCGAATTGAAAAACCAAATATAGTATATGAATAATATATAAAATGAATAAAATTTTATGACATCCCAGTTGTGTTTGTCACCGGATTCAGAGAAGAACTAACACTTCTATATAAGATTGTAGTGATTAAAGCTATTTAATTGTTTTTTAAAAAGAATATAGACTTGTGTTTTAAAATTACAGATGGATATGCGATGGTCTTACTTTATTATCCGAGCTTCAATTTTAACGGAAGTCTTTTTCATTTTTGTCATCTAGTTATAAGACAAATAGATAAAAGAAAAGTGATATATATATATATATATATATATATATATATATATATATATATATATATATATATATATATATA